>Ga0116197_1000057_pt1 | contig 21411 bp, 21 predicted proteins | sample ZodSprsou2mmetaG_FD_94480 | JGI IMG/M metagenome (GOLD analysis project Ga0116197, IMG submission 94480) | Hot spring sediment microbial communities from Zodletone spring, Oklahoma to study Microbial Dark Matter (Phase II) - Zodletone Spring... ...
AAAAAGCTGTCTCACGCTGATATTGATCGAGAACTGCTCGATCTTGCATCCTTGGTCCAACCATGCCCGAAAGGTTTTTAATGACTCTTCCAGAACATACTCCCCCAGTTCGATGATCATACCTGTGTTCTCTGCTGTCGGGATGAACTCATTGGGACAGATAACACCCAGTTCCGCATCTTCCCACCGGCTGAGGACTTCGCACCCCACAAGTTTTTGATCCTTGTCCATCTGCGGCTGATAATAGATCTCTATATTTTTTTCCCTCAACGCCAGATGCAGACTCTGCTCTATCAGAAGTTTTCTCTCGACACGATTTGCCAACGCCCTGTTGAAGAGGATGATACCGTCTCTGCCAAGCGATTTCGCTTCATACATAGCGATATCCGCCTCTTTGAGAAAACTCTGGCCGTCTACTTTTGTTTCGTCGATCTTGCTCACTCCTATACTGGCACTGATATAGAGGTGGTGATTGTCAAGGATATAGGGCTCTTTGAGCTTACACAGAAGATCTTCGGCATATGTTTTGATCTCATCGATCATGGATACACGATGGTCAAACTCCTTGCTGACCACCACAAACTCATCTCCACCGAGCCTTGCAACCATATGCGAGAACTGACAAAATCGATCGATGCGCTGTGCCACCTCTTTGAGTACAAGGTCTCCGACATCATGCCCGAGAGAATCATTGATATTCTTAAAGTGATCGAGGTCTATGAGCAGGATATAGGCCCTCTTTTTCGTGGTGCCCAGTCTCTCTATCATGGACTCCATATAGTCGATAAAATAGCGTCTGTTATGAAGCCCCGTCAGCACATCATGCTGCGCATTGTAATAGCTGGTTTCCAGAAGTTTATAGGTGTTGTTCGATGCATAAAGCAGCACGCCCAAAAAAATCACTGCAAAAAGAGAAAGGACATATCCGTACCAGGTGCCGATCAGTCCAAAGTAGATGATCAAAGGGGCCATGAGGATCACCAGGATCGGGACAAACATCTTCCTATCGGAAACCAGCAGGGTCGAAGCTACGACAGAGGCACCCAGCTGAGTGAAGATCGCTATATAATGAAGGTGATGTTCTGTCTCTGTAGAGTAGAGCAAGAAGGCGGCCATCCAGGCGCCAAAAAGCAGATACATAAAGAGCACCGCCTGCCTATACCACCTTGACAGCTCATTTTGATCCATCTTTTTTTGTATAAACTGGCGGTCAAGATGTATCCCATACAAAGCGATGAATACCATCGCGGCATACCATATCAGTGCGGAGTAGAAGACTCCGAATAGATATCCAAAAAATATATATACCAAGCCCGGTATCAAAGATAACCAGACCAAGAGTCTGATCTGGTATTGAAAAAAGGTATAATATTTTTGTTGTTTCATACTGTGTGTGTCTTTCCTATGACAGGATAGCTTTAGAGACGGTCACTTCCCTATCATGATATCTGCAGACTTGATCAGGGCAGAGACCTTGCTGCCTACTTCCAACCCCAGATGCTCTACCGCATCCGTTGTCAGCACTGCAACAATCCTGTCAACCTCGCCTACCCTGATCACAACCTCTGCATTGACCTTGCCTACATGCACGGTCTCAACGATACCTTCCAGACAGTTTTCGGCACTGATCTGCATCTTCCCTATCCCCAGAAGGACAGAAGTGGATTTGAAAATTGCTGTGACATCATCGCCTTCTTTGAGTCCTAAAGCCGCAACGGCATTATTGGTGATCACAGAGATCAGCCTGTTCCCGCTTTTAAGCTGAACATAAAGCTGCGTATTTACCATCCCCTTTACGATCTTCTCTATCGTCCCTGCGAGTTGGTTTCTTGCACTGATCTGCATGGAGAGCCTTCCTATCGTTTTGAGTGTACCTTTATCTACGTCAGTCACCTGTTTAAGCCTTTCAAGGAAATGTTTTTGTTCTTCCTTCAGTATGCTGTAGGTCTTCAGCAGATTTTCCCCGTACTCGGTCAGCGTCGTCCCTCCTCCGCCTTTTCCCCCGGTCTCCCGTGATACGATCGGGGTCTGGGAAAGGTTATTCATCGTATCGACCGCATCCCAGGCCGCTTTATAGCTCATCGGTACCGCTTTGGCCGCTTTGGAAATGGAACCATGCTGTTTGATTGCGTTGAGGAGTTGAATTCTCTTTTCAAGTAAAAAAGGCTGGTCTGACAGCTCCAGCGTAAGATTGGATGTAAGCTCCATAGATCTCCTTGTCCTCATAAACCGTGATAATGTAGTATTTATATATTATATATTAATAATTTTAATATCACTTTATTTGGCAAAGCCGGCCTGTTATATCGGCGCTAGCGCTATACCACATTCTCTTTGAGACTAGGAGAGTTCGGTCAACAACTTTTTCAAAAGATTTTCAAGCGTAGCCTGTTCGCTCTCTTCAAGCTTGGAGAGAACTTCCGTGTTGATCTTCACTACGTCCCCAAACGCATCGGAGACAAGCTTTTTTCCTTCGCCGCTCAGTGCCACAAGCAGACTTCTCTTGTCTTTCCGAGAAGGTATCCTCTCGATCAGCTTTTTCTCTTCTAGTTTCTTAAGCAGCTTTGTCATACCGCCCGAAGAGAAGATCATACTCTCATACAGATTAGTTGGACTCATCGGTTCGATATGACAGAGCAAGGTCATTAAAACATCAAACTCTGATGTGGAGAGATTGTATTTCGTAGAGAACATTTTCTCTTTTTTTTCGCTGACAAGTTTGTTGACAAGCACAAGGGGCAACCCTATATTGACCAATAGTGTAGAGTCCGGATATTGCTCAGCTAAATTCTCTTTAAAAAATCTGCGCTTCTCTTCAATAAAAGCTAACATATCCTGCTTCATTTACTTGCCCTGTTGATGTTTAAAATAGTCATTGATTGAAAATTGTATAATAAATTACTTAACAGCTTGATTTAATCATCTTTCCAGAAAGATAATTTAAGCCAAGTAATGATATCTTTCCGGAAAGATATATATCACTATACAGGAGAGACAATGAAACTGATGAAGACAAGGTGCTTGAGTACCATACTCTTAAGCACACTCTTATTAGGATTAAGCGGATGCAGCGACAAAGAGAGCGGCAATAATGCACAAGCACCGCAGGCTCAGGCAATGCCTCCGCTGCCTGTAGCCGTCTATCAGGTACGCTATAAAGATGCCACGATAGAAAAAACCTATCCGGCTATCCTCAATGCCTATGAAAAAGCGGATATCGTGGCGAGGGTTTCTGGCATATTGGAAGAAAAACACTTTACCGAAGGGGCTTTTGTCAAAAAAGGTGACCCGCTTTATACCATCGAACAGGATATCTACCAGGCAAAACTCGAAACAGCGCAGGCAGTACTGGAGAAAGCCCAGTCAACGCTCAAGAGGGCCGAAAAAGACTGGCAGAGAGCCAAGGCGCTCCAGAAGACAAACTCCATCAGCCAAAAAGAGATCGATGCCTATCTCTATGAGTATACCAATGCCAAGGCAGAGCTCTCCAATGCAAAAGCAAACCTGAAACAGGCACAGATCGAATTTGACTATACGATCATCAAAGCGCCGATCAACGGTATCGCAGGGATCAAAAAACAGGATATCGGCGACTATATCCAGGTAGGTGCGGAAAGCTCCCTGCTGACGACCGTGACCAATACCGATCCGCTGCATGTAGCATTTTCCATCCCGAAAAGTGATGTCGGGCTTTATCTCTCACAGATCAAACAACCCGGAACGGTGATCAAAGTAGTTGACCGGCAGAAGAACGAATCTGAGCAAAACGGAACGATCGACTATATCGCTCCGGAGATCGACCAAAATACCAATACCCTCCTCCTCAGGGCAAGAATCGATAACAAAGAGGGCAAACTGCTGCCGGGAGATTTTGTCAAGGTCAGTATCAAAGGGCTCATTACGCCCAACACAGCGGTAATCCCAGAGGAAGCCGTCCTGCAAACCCCAGGCGGAGCAATGGTCTATGTCGTTGAAGAGGGCACTGCAAAAATGAGGCCTATTAAAACCGATATCCTCACCAAGGAGGGGATCATCGTCAAAAGCGGGCTCAAAGAAGGCGAGAAGATCATCATCAACAATATCCCGAAAGTACGCCCGAACGCCAAAGTCGTTGAGATGGAGAAATAAATGTTCAGTGCATTTTTTATCAAAAATCCGGTCTTCTCCGCGGTAGTCTCTATCATTATCGTACTTGCCGGGATCGCCTCGATGGTGACGCTGCCGATCGAGCAGTACCCCAGAGTCGTACCGCCTCAGATCGTGGTTTCCGCAGCCTATCCCGGAGCAAGTGCCGAAACTCTTTCCAAAACGGTAGCTGCCCCCCTTGAAGAGCAGATCAACGGTGCGAAGAACATGATCTATATGAGTTCGAGCGCCGAAGACAGCGGAAGGATCAGCATCAATGTCTTCTTTGAAGTCGGGACCGACCCGGATGACGCCAAGATCGATGTCAACAACCGGGTCCAGGTCGCACTCTCGCGTCTTCCCGAAGCGGTACAAAGACAGGGTGTCAGGGTCTATGAAAGATCTCCGAGCATGCTCCTGGTTTCACTCTTCTATTCGCCTGACAAGAGCAGAGATACCACCTACCTTTCAAACTACGCGCTTGTCAATGTTACCGATGACCTGAAAAGGGTAAAAGGGGTCGGGGATGTGGTGATCTTCGGGGCAAAAGACTACGCCATACGCGTATGGATAGACCCTGAAAAACTCGCTCTGTACGACTTGACGCCAAAAGATGTGATCGATGCGGTCAAAGAGCAGAATGCCCAGTATGCGGCAGGACAGTTCGGAGCCGAGCCGCTGGATGAAAAGCAGATGTTCACCTATACGATCCTGGCACAGGAGCGCATGAGCGATCCCAGGGAGTTTGACGAGATCATACTGCGTTCACAAAAAGACGGTGCAGCACTGAGACTGAAAGATGTCGCCACCGTAGAGCTTGGGGCACAGAGCTATAGTCTGGTATCCAAACTGGACAAGGTCCCTGCGATCCCCGTAGCGCTTTTCCTCCAATCAGGTGCCAATGCGCTTGAGACGGCCAAAGAGGCCAAAAGAGTACTTGCCGCCGCATCTGAAAATTTCCCGGATGGCATCTCCTATGAGATACCTTATGATGCGACAGACTTTGTCGAGATCTCTATCAACGAGGTGGTCTATACCTTTATCGAAGCGCTTATCTTGGTCATCGGGGTTATCTTCCTCTTTTTGCAAAACTGGAGAGCAACGCTTATCCCCATCCTGGCAGTTCCCGTATCGATCATCGGTGCGTTTGCCGGTATGCACCTCTTTGGTTTCAGTATCAACCTCCTGACGCTTTTCGGTCTGGTGCTTGCCATCGGTATCGTTGTCGATGACGCCATTATCGTGATCGAAAACGTCGAAAGGCATATGAGCGAAGGGCTCAGCCCGAGAGAGGCCACATTTACCGCGATGAAAGAGGTTTCCAGTGCACTCGTAGCGATCGTACTGGTACTCTCCGCGGTATTTATCCCCGTGGCATTCCTGGGAGGGTTGACCGGTGAGATGTATAAACAGTTCGCCATCACGATCGCCATCTCTGTGGCGATCTCCGGTTTTGTCGCCCTTACTTTGACCCCTTCGCTCTGTGCAAGCATCCTGAAACCGGTACACAACGAACCCAAAGGTTTCTTCAAATGGTTCAACACTGCATTTGAAAAGGCGACGGTGGGATATACCAAAACCGTCAAAGCGACGATCCGCTACAGCGTGATCAGCATCCTCCTGTTCGGTGCATTGATCTATGCCTCTTTTGATATGCTCAAGATGATGAAAACCGGATTGGTGCCGCAGGAGGATGAGGGGACGATCTTTGTCCTGAGCTATAATCCGCCGGCTGCCTCCCTCAACAGAACAGAGGCATTGACCGATGATATCTATGATGTCATCTCCAAAAACCCGAGCGTCAACCATGTCGTCTCCTTTACAGGGCTTGACTTTATGACCTTTTCGGAAAAAACCAATGCAGCCGCAAGTATCGTCAAACTCAAACCGTGGGATGAAAGAACACTCCCAAGCCAGCACGCCGGGGCTTTGGCAGCACAGTTCTCCAAAGAGATCATGGCGATCCCCAACGGATTCTCCATCCCGGTACTCCCTCCTCCGATCAGAGGTATGAGTATGACAGGCGGATTTGATATGTATGTCCAGAGCAGGACCGGTGCGGATATCAACGAGATCAACGGTTATGTACAGCAGATCCTCCAGAAGGCAAATCAGCGTGAAGACCTGGTAGGCGTAAGAACAACGCTCAATGCCAATGTACCGCAGTACAGGGTACTCGTGAAAACAGAAGAGGCGAAAGCAAAAGGCGTGAGCGTATCGGATATCTACGAGACACTCAATGCGACATTCGGGAACTACTATATCAATGATTTCAACCTTTACGGGCGTACCTACAAGGTCAATATCGCTTCAAGCGGCGAGTTCAGAAAGGACCCGCAGGATCTTGACAAAGTCTATGTAAGAAACAGCGAAGGAGCGCTCATCCCTGTAGGTTCCCTGGTACAGTTCACCAAAGTGACGGGCTCGGACCTTGCTGAACGGTTCAACCTCTTCCCTTCGGCAAAGGTTTCCGGACAGCCTGCACCGGGATACAGTTCCGGTGATGCGATCAAGGCGATCGAAGAGGTGGCGGCCGAAGTACTTCCCGAGGGATATTCCCTGGGATGGATCGGGACGGCATACCAGGAGAAGCAGATCGCTAGCAGCAGTACCCTGGCATTTGGTTTTGGTATGATACTGCTCTACCTGATCCTTGCAGCACAGTACGGGAAGTGGGCAATGCCGATCTCGGTCATCCTTGCCGTACCGTTTGCGATATTCGGTGCGATTCTCGCCACGATGCTGAGAGGCCTTGAAAACGACATCTATTTCCAGATCGGGCTTTTGGTACTTGCCGGCCTTGCAGCAAAAAATGCCATCCTCATCGTCGAATTTGCGATGCAGAAGAGAGAAGAAGGCATGAATGCTTATGATGCGGCGATCGAGGCTGCCAAGATCAGGCTCAGACCGATCATCATGACCTCTTTGGCCTTTACCCTCGGAGTAATACCGCTTGCGGTCAGCAGCGGCGCGGGAGCAGCCAGCAGGCACTCCATCGGTACAGGGGTCATCGGAGGGATGCTCGCAGCGACATTTATCGCGATCGTCTTTATCCCGCTCTTTTATATACTGATCTCAAAAATTAGCTTGAAAAAGAAGGAGGCAAACCAATGAAACATATCGCTTTAACCTTGAGCCTCTTGCTGGTAAGCGGCTGTTCGCTTTCCCAGAAGCCCGGTATTCCGGATACAACCCTTCCTCAGGGTAGCGGTCTCCAGGAGAATGAAAAGCTCCTGATGAACGACAAGTGGTGGGAAAATTTCCATGACAAAGAACTGGATCTTTTCGTAAATGAGGCTTTGGGCAACAACAGTGACCTCAAGATCGCAGCCCTGAAAACACTGCGTTTCAGAGAATTTCTGAATATCAAGAAGAGCGAACAGCTCCCGACTATCGATGCCTACGGTTCTGCAGCAAAAACTCAAAGCTATATGGTCTCCTTTGACCGGGGGTTCAGATACGAGCAGTTTGATGTAGGCGCCATGGCTTCGTTTGAACTGGACCTCTGGGGCAGGCTCAAAAACAGCAAGATGGCCGCATTTGAGGATATGATGAGAGAATCCTATCTTCAAGAGAGCATCAAACAGCGTGTGATAGCCGACAGCATCATCTCCTATTTCGGGCTCAAAACCAACACCAGTATCTATCAGATAGCCAAAGAACAGTATCTCAACGAAAAGGCCTTCTATGACTATATGAAGAACCAGTATAAAGCCGGTCTGATACGTGAAAGCGACCTCTTGCAGGAAGAGTCTCTGGTCGAGATGTTCCATGATCAGATGATCAAACAACAAGATCTTTTAAGCTCCTACAAAACGGCTGTCGGTATCCTTCTTGGCAAAACGCCGAAAGATATCTATGAAAGCAGATACAACATCAAATCTGCCAGCTACAGCGCACACTCTCTTCCTGTACCGTCAAACCTTCCGTCAGATCTGCTCCAGAGAAGAGCGGATATACAGGCAGCGGAAGCCAAAGTCAGATCCAGCGCTTTCCAGGTTTCTGTCGCTAAGAGCGCCTTTTTCCCTGCCATTTCGCTGAGCGGTACGGCCGGATATGTCAGCGGGGACCTGAACCGTCTCTTCTCTTCCAACAACTCCACCTACTCAGCCGGAGGCAATCTTCTTGCGCCGATCCTTGACTTCGGGAAGATACAGGCAAACGTCGAAGTGACCAAGATCGATCAGCAGATCGCACTGCTGGAGTATCAGGATACACTCAGAAAAGCTTTTGGCGAGGTGAAAGACAACTTGCACACCTACGCGGCAAACAAGAAGAGGCTCCTTTCCCAGGAGAAGAGACACCGTGCGATCCTGAAGAAAAAACAGATCGTCGAACAACAGTACAAGCAGGGATTTGCCAACCATCTGGAGTTCCTGGAGGTCAGAAAAGAGGAGTTTGAGGTAGCACTCTCAAAAGAGAGCATCAAGTTCGAAACACTGAAATCTGCTGTCGAGCTCTATGTAAGCCTCGGCGGAGGATTTATGGCCGATACAAAGAATAAAAATTAGCGCTGATTCCGGAGAGTGACACCATAAGGTATCCTCCTCCGGTCACTCCTCATCGATATAGAGTTTCTGCAGGACAAGGATCATACTGTCGATCGATCTTTTGGTCGTAGACTCCTCTACAGTATGATAACCTATGGTCGGAAACTGCAATGTTGCTCCCTGAATCTGCCCATGTGAAGCATTGACCAATCTACCAAGCTCTGTCACACCCAGGGAACCTTTTTTATTCTCCTGCGCCATGATGTTTTTGAGATAGGCATCCTTGAAGTGATAGTTGATACCGTTTTCAATGGCGATCTTTTTCATTTTGTTTTTCATCGGCGACCTGAAAATCGCATTTTCATCTCTGTTGCGCAGTACGATATCCAATCCGCTGATGTCTTGATAGCTGTTATAGGGGCTGGTATCCAATACCAAAAGTTCTCTGGTCTCAATATTGAATCTTCTAAAATACTCAAGCAGGAATCTCCAGCTGCGGCCTGCCTCTTCTGATGCCGTAAAAAAAGCCGTTCCCTGATAGCCAAGATGATACAGATAGAGGATCAACGCTACAGAGATGACATTGTCCAACTGGGCAGAGATCAGCCCATCAGGCGTGATCTCAAGCTTATCCATAAATGCAATAGGTGTACCGGGAAAGAGATGCTCCAATCCGTCTATCTTGAAAATGATATTGTACCTGCGATTACACAGATAGGCATCGGTGATCGTACCAAGTCCAAGATAGCTTCCTGACCAGGGATTGTATGCCTGCACCCGCTGATCCTTGAAGCGCATCTCAAAATTCTTCAGCAGCTGTTCAGAGTTTGAGTTTCCCTGAAGGTCTGCCTGGTTTTTAGCGATAAACGCTGCATACTGGAATTCGTTATGCCCCGTACAGATCAATCCGTGCCGGTCAGCATGCGCAGAGATGTAACCGCTTTCCGGCCGTTTCCCCTTTGCCACCAGTACACCGTCATAATACTCCACATTGACATTGAGCTCTTCAAGTTCCCGCTTCAGGAACATAAAAAAAGGATGCTCGGCACCCACGACACAGGGAATCCTGATCAACTGTTTCAAAATATCATAAAAGAGCTCCATCTACTCTATGATCTCCTCGTTGTTAAGTTCTAAAAATTCACTCTCTTCTATTGCATTCTCAATAAAATGCCCAATCTTGCTCTCTGCCGCTTCAAGGTTGCTGAATTTGGCGATATGAAAGATCGCATCCCCCTCCTGCACCAGAGGAATCTCCGATTTTCCTACAATGATCCCGTCAAACGGAGCCATCACCTCATAATGGCTGTCATCGAGAAGATCATCTATATAGGCGATAATTTCATCTCTTTTCACCGTATCTCCAAGTGCCTTCACCGTACGTATAATTCCGCTGTGCGTCGCCCTGATCCACTTGCTTGAACGTGTCACGACGGGGGTTTTCTTCTTGCCTTTTTTGATCTGTTTTGGCAGCATGCCATTTTCTCTCAGCACATTGACAATCCCTTTTACCCCGATACGTATACTTTTCTCGTCAAAACGCAGTGCCTCGCCTGCCTCATAGAGCAGTATAGGGATGTTATTCTCCTGTGCGACAGCCCGCAGCGAACCATCCCTGGTTTCAGAGTGCAGTATCACGGGTGCTTCAAACGCTTTTGCCAGGGCAAAGGTATAGGCGTTGTCGATATTTGTCCTCACCTGAGGCAAATTGGACTTATGGATCGAAGCCGTATGCAGATCGATACCCAGATCGCATTTGCTGACGATCTCCTGGAAGAACGTATAGGCGATACGGCCTGCAAGCGAACCTTTCGCACTACCCGGAAAGCTTCGGTTCAGATCTCTCCTGTCCGGAAGATAGCGGGAGAGTGTCATCGTACCGTAGATATTGACAATGGGGACCAGAATGATCGTACCTCGAAGCCTTCCAAGAATCTTCAGTTTTCGAAAACGCCGAATGATCTCGATACCGTTCAGTTCATCCCCGTGCATGGCAGCACTGATAAAGACGACCGGACCGCTCTTTTTGCCACTGATCACACGGATAGGAAGCTGCGTGGGAGTGCTGTAGAGTTTTGGAAGGTCCAGTATCAGCTTCGTCTCCCTGCCCTTGGGTATTTGAGTACCTGCGATCGTCAAGAGTCCTTTAGGCATTTATGCTCCGATGGTATCTTTTTTTCGACGTTTGCGCTTCTCTGCCGTGCTACTCTGTGGCGTCACATTTTTTTCTATATAATCCATAATTTTGCCTGCGATGTCTAGACCTGTTGATTTTTCGATGCCCTCCAGGCCTGGAGAAGAGTTGACCTCCATCACCAGAGGACCTCGGTTGGAGGGGATCATATCCACGCCGCACACTCCAAGCCCCATGGCTTTGGCTGCAGCGATAGCCGTAGCTCTCTCTTTTCTAGTCAGCTTGTGTGCCGTAGCGCTGCCGCCCTGATGCAGGTTGGATCTGAAATCTCCCTCGACACCCTGACGTTTCATGGCACCGACCACTTTGCCGTCCACCACAAGCGCCCTGATGTCCGCACCGCCTGCCTCTTCGATATACTCCTGAACCAGAAGATTCACATCCATCCCGTAAAATGCATCCAGTACCGATTTGGCAGCTTTTTCACTGTCCACCAGTACGACACCTACCCCCTGTGTCCCTTCAAGTATCTTGAGTACCAGAGGTGCGCCGCCGCTGAGTGCAATAACATCTTTTGCATTCGACTTGTTGGAAGCAAAGATGGTTTTTGGCATATCTACCCCTTTTCTGGAGAGCACCTGCAGGCTTCTGAGTTTGTCACGGCTTCTTGCAATGGCAAGGTTACCCGAGGTACTGAATACCCCCATGATCTCAAAATGCCTGACCATTGCAGTCCCGTAAAATGTTCTGCTCGCGCCGATACGGGGAATGATCGCATCCGGAAGCGGCAGTTCTTCTCCCATATAGCTGATCTTCAGTTCACCCTTCATGATCTCGATAGCGCATTTCAGGTAGTCGATCACCCTGACTTCCCAGCCTCTTTCCTCGGCAGCTTCAACCAGCCTTTTTGTGGAATAAAGATTTTTGTTTCGAGAAAGTATATATACTCTCATTATTCTTCCTAAGATAAATTTTTAAACGCAAGATCGTTCTCTTGTTTTTTAACCGCAATTTTATATTAAAAGTATGACTTTTGCGGCAGCCTTTTACGATTTTTTTGACAAATATTCATGTGAGACATCTACCAGAAATTTTCCCGAGAGAAACTTCCTGCCGATCAGCATCGGATATTTCATATCCGCACGGCTGGTCAACGAGATGACGCTCTTATATCTTTGGCCGAAAAACTCTACCTCCACCTCGATCGATGGTCTCAGCTGTAACTCCCCATTGGAGCTTCTTACTTTTTTGAGCTTATAGAGCGGCATCTGCATCCGTTTCCCGTGGTAGGCAGGATGCACTTCATCCAGCAACGTAAAATGCACCATATTGTTCTCATCAATCTCTATATCATCACAGTGCAAAGCATTGGAGTCCGCACCAGTATCTACCTTTGCATCCAGATCGAAAAGTTCCAGATCGATGATGGATATCAGCTCTTTGCTTCCAATTATCTGTTTGTTTTTCATATATTTCCTTCTTGAACTCTTTTTAAATGATAACACAATTTGGACCGATTCTCTCACAGATCAACCAATATTACGCTCTATGAGAGGTCGATACAGTTTGAGATATCGTCAGTATCATATTTATAATATATTGTTTTCAATTTGTACTAGGTGGTGATGGGTATGAAGATATTCCTGATATTACGAGGATTGCTTGTACACTCAAATATATGACACACCCCCTTATATATCAAAGCCAGCCTTAGAACATTGTAGTAAAAGGTACTTTTGGAGATATAATATTAAGTATATGTTTTTTTATTAATTTATGATATGATTGAGTACAAAAACAACAAGGAGTAAAAATGAAAAAGATAACATTGTCGTTGGTTTCAATCGTTGCCCTGAGCAATTTTGCATTCGCAGGTGGGGATATCTCGCCTGTAGTAGCTCCCATAGCGGAAGTTGAACATAAACATACTGTGTATGTAGGTATTGGATATTCAGCAATGAGTATGGATATTGATCATGGTACTTATTTCTCAGATAACTTTACACATGGTGCATATCCGCTCGATCAAACAGCAACGGATATAGATGCAAATGCATTGCTTTTATTGGCCGGCTATAAATACAATCAATATATCGGTGTTGAATATAGATATACAAGATCGTTCGGTGATCTGGAAGTTGACAATGAAGACGGCAGTTATGATGTAAGTGGTACACTTTCAAATTCAGCCATCTACCTTAAACCTTCATACTCTTATGAAAATCTAAACCTCTACGGATTGCTTGGATGCGGACGTGTATTGCTAAGTCTTGATACTCCTAGCGATTACTCAGAGACTGGTTTCCAGTGGGGTCTTGGAGCAAGTTACAATATCAATGATGAATTCAGTGTATTTGTTGACTATACAAACCTCTATGACAGTGAAGAGTTTGACGGGCTTTACCCAATGCAGGATATAACGGTTGACTCTATCAATGTAGGTATTATTTACTCATTTCATAATCTATTTTAATAGATCCATCACAAAACAAGATAACTTTTTAGTTGTCTTGTTTTCAACTTTTTCTTCGTTACCGAAAATAGCACTAAAGAAGTTTTCTAAACTCTTCCTCAAGTATCACAGATTATATCAAATGATCCATCGGAACACACTAGCGATGCAGTCACTTGTCATTGGTATCCATAGTGCTTTTTGCGGTCGCTGTATTGCCGGTGTAAACTGTCATCAAAGCACGACTCTTGTATAATCTCAAGCATATACCGGCAAAAGAGCAGACATCATTTGGATAAGCAGAATACCAGACCATAAAGATGTTTCTGCCGCTCTCAAATACCCCAATGAAGGAAGATCAACCTTGAAGATAAGAGTCTATTATGAGGATACCGATGCAGGCGGGATCGTTTACCATACCAACTATATCAAGTACTGTGAACGGGCAAGAAGTGAACACTTTTTCAGCCGGGGAATGATGCCCGGAGAGGGAGACAGATACGGCTTTGTCGTACGTAAAATTCATGCGGATTTTCTGGGGAGTGCCGTACTCGGTGATATGCTAAAGATAAAAACCTCTATCATCGATGCAAAAAAAAGCAGTATCACCCTGCTCCAGGAGGTTTATAAAGAAGAAACAAAGCTCTTCGGTATGGAAGTGCTGCTTGTCTATGTCGAGGCGGGCAAACCGCACCGTATCCCGGAGTATTTGTTAATCATTTTACAGGAGCTGAATGATCATCCTCCCGGATATTCATCCTGAGCCCTTACAGGTTAAAAGCTATCTGCAGTACGGTAGAGTCCTGTTTCACCCCGTCATACCCTTCAATAATCGCATACTCAAGCGCAAGTGTCGTATATTTGAAGATCTCTTTGAGAGTGTGAAACTGGTCACATCAGTGTTTGTTTCTTCTTCCTAAACTTTGACAAACCTAACGCAAATAACACTCCGGCTACCAGAATACCTATAGATAGCATTGGTCTGGCACCAAACCATGCTAATGCTATGATGACAGACCCCACAAGCAGGGTAAATATCGCTGCAATAATTCCGGTAACACTGTCCACCAGTGAACCAAACATCGGAACGACATTGGATAAAGCAACAAGCGGTCCCATGATGAGGCTGAAACCCAGAAACATCACCCCCAAGCCTATGGCTCGGAATATCCATGTCAACGTAGCATTCTGATCAAGTTCCTGCTGAAATATCTGACCCAAAGCAACATTGCCGCGTCTGACAAAAAAGAATTCTTTATCATTGCTAGAACGATAAGGTACCAAGGTTTCTGCCTGTTCTTTTGCTACAACAGAGAATAAACCTGAAGATGCCTGGGTATACGATACTTTGATATCCCCGACCTTCGGTGTCTGCGGATTTTCTCCTATATACAAAAAGCTCTTATAATTTTTAGCCATACCGACTTGCTCGGGAAGTGAAGAGAGCCCGGTATAGGTTTCGGAAGGATAGATCGAAGCGACTAAATTGTTTGATAGATAGAACTCTCCCAGCTTTGCATCCGTCACAAAAGTTTCTGTTTGATAAAGCATTTGCGGATTGATATGTTCTGCAGGATGCCTGAAGGAAGAAGAATCAACAGCGATGATGGACCACTCTTTGGTATAGTCATAGGTCGTAATCGTTTCAGTCCCTCCGCCTAATTTATCCTCTGTTTTGGTATTTTTATGTTCTCTCCACTGATACATCTCAACATTTCGTTTCAAGCTCAAACCCTCCGACTTTACGTTAAAGAGCGTATCTTCAAGTGCTTTAAGCGGTATGATCTCGCCGTAGACCCATACGGGTTTGTCCTTATATTCTGGATAATATCGCGTATCGGGTAACACAACCGTATTTATACGCATTTCATTGAGTGCATCTGCTTGATTGACGCTTCTGCTCTCATTCCACCACAAAAATATCATTGACCCGATCAAAAAGAGTAATCCGAACACTATTCCCTTCAGTGAACCCCCGATATTTTGACCAAAACTTGTCGTGCTTCTTTCTGTAAAATGATCCATTATCTCTCCTATAGATTAAATCTGTCGCCCATCACAAGATCGCCTATCATCCCAAGTGCAGAACCTTCACCTCTGTCCTTACCGCCACCCTGAGGAGCAGCAGAAAGCATTCTTCCTGCCAGTCGTGAGAATGGCAATGACTGTATCCATACCTTGCCTGGGCCCTGAAGTTTGGCAAAGAAGAACCCTTCACCGCCGAAAAGCCCGGTTTTGATACCTCCGGCTTGGACAATGTCAAACCGTACGTGTGGCTGCATCGCTACCAGACATCCCGTATCCAGATGAAACTCTTCACCTTCTTTAAGTTCTATCTCTTTAAGCATACCACCTGCATGGATAAAAACCAAACCGTCACCTTCAAGCTTTTGCATGATAAACCCTTCGCCGCCGAAAAGCCCCGTCAAAATCTTCTTTTGCAGATAAAGTCCTATGGAAACCCCTTTTGCAGCACACAAAAAACAATCTTTTTGACAGATTAGTGTGCCTCCCATCTTAGAGAGATCGACCGGAATGATCCTTCCCGGATAGGGTGCCCCAAAAGCGACTTTTGCTTTACCTTTTCCCATATGGGTAAAAACTGTTGTAAAAAGACTCTCCCCTGTAACCAGTCGTTTACCTGCACCTACCAGTTTGTCAAAAAAACTGCCAATATCCTCCTTGGAGCCTGAGCTATCACCAAAGACCGTGTCCATTTGAATATCCACATGTTTATACATCATCGCTCCGGCTTCCGCTATGGCACTTTCAGTCGGATCAAGCTCTATCTCAATATACTGAATGTCTTCGCCGAATATCTCATAGTCTACTTCATCCGCTTTGTTGGTACTGCCCACCGTCGCTCTTGAGGGGGGAGTCGTTTTGGTATTGATGAGTGTATTCGCAGGATCGGACAACTCTTGTATCTGCTCTATAGGTTTCCAATCACTAAACCCGTCTCGCCACGCATAGCCATTTGTATCTTCTGCAGCAAATATTCTTGCTTCATCCATCGAAATCGGACCATGTTTTTTACCGTTCTCAAACTCCAAAAACCATTGTATTTTCATATTTTCTCCTTTTGATTAAAATTTATATAGTCCACCTGTCTCTAAGTAGACCTACTACATACCATTTGTCTTTATATCTTTCTACGATCACCACCAAGCCATACCAGTCATACTCTTTGGTCGGAGATATCTCATCTATCCAGTATAATTCATAGCCTCTACATTCACTTGTCGGTGAACATTGATACCCCTTAAGGTCTTTAAGTATTTCTACTTTGGTAATATCTTTTAATGGTCGGATTAACCTATCTGTATATGCATAAAGGCTCATCCAGACATCATCACCTTTGCCGTAAGTGTGTCCCCAAAAGAGTTTTTATTTACGGTTTTTTCCCATATTTTTGATATCGCTATAGCTAAAAGAGAGATCTTCTTTACCCCCAAAGCGTAGATTTTTTGTCATGATAAGCGGTTTTTTCGGGTGTAGAGAGGAAAGTATCTTTTCTGTCCACATCGGGTTGATACTGTTTGTGAACTTTAGTACATGTTCCAATGCCTCATCCGGAGTCTGACCAAGCAGTTGTTCAAGCTTTTTTCTTTGTAGATAATCCTCTATATAATTACCGGATGTACAGTATCCATCACACTCCTCTTCACGACACATCGCGCCAAAATTGCTTTCACCTTTGAGCGTTTCTCTTTTAATTGAAGTAATGTTGAGATCGATAATATCACCATTTTCATTTTGAACATATTCGGTCACCACCTCACATAGCCCTGCCTTACAACGCAAGGCATAGTTACAGTTACCTTTGCCATCTATCAGAACATAGCCGCTATTTTCAGGCTTCAGGTAGCGTGCATTGACCCATCCGGGATTAAAATCTTCAGAATAAACGTTTTGGGCTATCTGGTAGACTTTGCACCATACGGAGGTTTTGATACGTTTACAACGCTCCACACCCATCCAGGCATCAGGCACTTGTGTTCCGACCTTTTTGGACTTGTGGTCCGGTCTTTCTCTGATATTAAGTATGTCATCCTCTGCGATATCTATCACTTTGGCAAAGAGTGGTGGATAGTTTGGATCTATCGGACCCGCATTGTTCTGTAGTGTTGCTATGAGTAGTAGTAATAAAATTTTTCCCATCATCCCTCTCCTTTATGGTGTCACCGGCATACAAGTTTTATCATGAAATCTTCTGATCTCTTCAGTTTTTTTGAGAGTGCCTTTCGTGTCATAATACGTGAAATACTCATGAAACTCACACGTTGGAGAAAAAAGAACGGTATACCTCACCCTATAGAGATCACCTATCTTTTTATAGCTAAAAGGTCTTTGGAAATTTGTCGAACTGCTATGTAACCATAAAAGAAGCTCCGCTTCGGTATCTATCTCTCCCAGCATCTGCCGTATCTCTTCACGTGACTCTATCGCTTTTAAATTCCCTTTCTTCCCCTTAAAAATCAAAATCCTAAAGCTATATAACGGATAAGGCGGCTGTTCTGCCTGCCAAAAGTATGAAGGTTTCAGAACAGCACCCGCAAGCCACCGTCTCTGCCTCTGCTCCAAAGAGTGGAAATGATTTGATGTACTTTGAAAAATAGTATAAAAATCTACTTTTTCCGTAAGTCGATAGGTATGCTTTTTGTCCATATCAACATAGTACCACAGCACTTCAAAGTACATCACATCCCAGGCAAAGTGAAAATCCCTATGACAGTACTCCATACTATCTCGAAATTTGATCTCACCTTTTTCAAGTTTGATATCAGGCGATTGGGCATGGAGGGTTACGCTCAAAATAAAAAAATATATCAAAAATAATGTTATTGTATATTTCATCTATCATCCTGATCTTGTAAGTTACATAAAAACAAGTAGTGCTTCAAACTTTTTCACCTGTTTTCCAACCATGGTGGAGAGAAAAGCGATGGATTTGCTTTTGTGTCTACTTCAACTTTCACAGCGATCCTCTCTTGGTCAGGTTCAAAACGTTGATACTTTCCGTCTCTTTTTTTCGTAGAGTAGCTTACCTCTCGAAGTTTGATCCCTTCCCACTCATAAAAATCCCAACTTTCACTCTCTTTGTAGTGATGGGTCATTTTTCCTGCTACACTCTCTTTGTTGAGCAAAGTAGCTTGCGGATATAGAACAGCCATGCATCCTGCGCCTTCATAAAGCTTTCCAGCCTTCAGACACTTCTTTCTTGTATAGTTTGGATCATCTGAGACTTTTTTGGTTTTGAGATCATAGTAGTAACGATGGTCACCCTTCCATAACATTTCATACTTTTTCACTCTTTGTGCCAAAGGTTTTCCGCCAAATTGTGAAACCCGATAGGAGACCTCATAGGAGATGTCCCCATAATTGTCCCAATAGTAAGTCACCTCTTCTTCTGCATAGGAAGGATTGCTTCTGCTTCCACTGATCTTACCGTTTATATCCCTATGCAGCGTTGCTTTCATGGAGTACTTTCGTTTCTCGTAAGTGATCTTTCCTGATTTGATCTTATAGAGATGAAACTCTTCAGAAAAAGCCAAAGAGACACCCAACAGTAAAAAAAGTATAACGATACTATGTTTCATGACCTGATTAGTCTCTACATCATTTCAACGTGCATTTTGATCTGATCGACCATCATACAACTATCTTCATCTTTATTGTCACACGCTTTTTGGAAAATCGATAAAGATTTATCAAAGAGTTTTTTCGCCTCTTCTTTATTCTCTTTTAGTACATCACCTCTGGCATGAAGTTGTGCTAAAGAGAAACAGGCATCGGGGTTATTTTCTTCACATTTTGTCTCTAAGACCTTAATCCCTTTGGAAAAATATTTCTCTGCCTCTTGGGGATTGTTTCTTTTTTTGAAGTCTTTCCCCAGTCCTATACACATTCCTGCATCACCTTTTTCACATGCTGCTACTGCCTCTTCGAGTGTTCTTGCCTGCATTGTTGTTGTTACCAGTCCTACGATCAATCCTACTATTATGATCTGTCTTTTCATCTTATTCTCCTTGTTGTTTTTTGTGTTGATTTGTTTATCGCCATTCTCATTTTAGATTAATTACCATACACTGGTACTGGCGTAAATGTAACCCCTGCAGCACATTCATCACTCAGTGAAAAAGCTTGGCGTGATTGTGAAGTACTGAAACTAGATATTTTTGCTTCAAATTCACTCACCAGTGCACCATAAGCACCAAAATCAGGTATACTTATTTTAGATTCCCCCTGATTCCCACCATACGATAAATATACATAATCTGTATTGTCATAAGCATCCACGCCGCCTACAATAAAATGGATTCCCGGCTCTGACTTCGGATTATTGTCTCTAAAGTCTCCATAGTTCACACACGCCATCGCATCCTCCACTGTTGGAGCGCCCTCTAGTGTAGGCCATATCAATACATTTTTGAAATCTGCAAATACATCAATGGTTGCAAGTGGATCATCTTTCTCTCCTGAACCAAAACAGGTATAAGTATTCACTGACCCACTTTGTTTAAAAGTTATATCCCAGAGATAAGGGCAACCCTTGTTCTTTTTTGGTTCAGGCATACACATCTGGTATCCTAGTGATCTCGTGGCCTCATCTATCAATTCATAAAAACTTTTTTCAGGCCCTGAGACCTTTGCCTGAGCCTTCACATCGCCTTGACGGTCTTCAATCCTGAGGTTTACTGTCACGCTACCCTGCTCGACAATTACGTCTCCTTTCGCCAAATGGGTTGCTTCCACAATATTAGGTGTTATCCGGGTAGCAGGATCAGCATAATTGCTAGACGAGAGTTTCATCTCCCTAGCAATAGCTTCCATTATTCTGGGGTCTTCTGATCCAACTACCGTATATGATCTACTGCTGTCATCTGAACAACGCGACTCAAACAAAACAGTACTCACCATATCTGACAGGCCTGCCCCTGGCAGGGATTTACCGTTAATAGTAACAGTAAAGTCAGCAGGATTGTAACCAATTGCTATTCCACTGGATGTGTTGCCAATCTCCCCTGATGCTGCTTCCAATGATGAAGTAGAAAGAAACATCAGGGTACAAAAACCGGCAATCCTCAATAATTTTTTAAATTTCATAGTAGTCTTCATCCTTCTAAGAATTTTATTTTAATCATTTAGCTACTTGCTATCAAAAGGTTCTTTTGCAGGAAGCTGCCTCATATCGATACGTAGTTTCGACTCAAATCCGCCCACAGTAAACTTCACTGCCTTCACATTATTGCCGAGCTTAGCCTCAAGATCGTAGTCGCCACTCCCTACAGATACTTTAAATGTATCAGAACAGTCATGTTCTTTATCTAAAAGTCTCTTTTAGCGTTGTACACACTCTTGTATCGCCTGAGTACTCGTGGCACTCTTGACACATGGTAGTATCACATCTAAGTAGTGATTGATGTCTTGCATAATCTGTTTTTTCTCTTCAGCATTCCATGATGTCAACGGTTCTTCCTCTTCACCGCTCATTTCATTGAGTTTTCTGTTACAGATGTTTGCTTCTTTTAATGTATCTGCAGCTTCTAAACACGCTTTAGCCAAGCGCATATTTTTCTCTTCAGAAAGTATTTCACGTTTCATCATAGGTAACATAGAATTCATCATTGAATTTTGCATCTGCTCTTCTTGCTTTGCATTGGGTCTTTGACCTGGTTGCACTCCAGCTTTATGTGAAGCTTTGCTCATTGCCCCCATCAAAACAGCTAACTGTTCTTGTTGCTCTTGTGCATCATTTTTTGCATGTTTATCCATTTTCCCTAATCTATCTTTATCAATGGGCTTGCCCATTTCATTGGTTACTGGGAAATCAGGTAGTTTGAAATCGTCTTTAGATATCGAAATGTCAAACTCAGCCTTCGTAGCAACTTCAGTATGCTTCATACCCATTACATTGGACTCCACTTTAAGTGACACACCTTTGTAAATACACTGCTTCGTACCCATAAGCTCCCATACTTCACAACTGTAACCCAATACTTTATCCATACCAGTTTTTTTACCACCCATCTGTTGCATCATCGCTTTACCTTTGCTTGCCATATCGCCTCCCGACATCATCATAGTGTACCCCTCCCCATAAAATAGACCAAAGATAAGGTAACAGTTTCTGCTAAAATAATATTAGGAGAAACCATGAGAAAAAGTCGATTTACAGAGAGCCAGATCGTAGGCATTTTAAATGAAGT
>Ga0116197_1000058_pt1 | contig 21082 bp, 20 predicted proteins | sample ZodSprsou2mmetaG_FD_94480 | JGI IMG/M metagenome (GOLD analysis project Ga0116197, IMG submission 94480) | Hot spring sediment microbial communities from Zodletone spring, Oklahoma to study Microbial Dark Matter (Phase II) - Zodletone Spring... ...
GGATAAGCACAAGAGGATTAAGCCTTAAATGACCAAAAATCCTGAAAATTTGAAAAATAAAAGAGTCACCATAATGGGATTAGGATTAAATCAGGGTGGATTAGGAGTTGCCCGATTTTTAGTAAAAGCCGGTGCTAAAGTCTTAATTACTGATTTAAAAACCGAAAAAGAACTTAGATCTTCTTTAGAAAAATTAAAAAACTTTGATATTAGATATATTTTAGGCAGACATAGAGAAGAAGATTTTATTAATACAGATATGGTTATTCAAAATCCGGCCGTTTCCCATAATTCAAAGTATTTAAAAATTGCTCGAGAATATAAAATTCCTATCAAAACCGATTTGGATCTTTTCTTTCAACAATGTCCTTCTCGAAATATCATTGCCATTGCCGGAACCAAAGGAAAAAGCACGGTATCCCAACTTATCTTCCATATTTTTAAAGAAGCGCAAAAAGATACAATTTTAGCCGGAAATATCGGGATCTCCGTTTTAGATATTTTAGAAAAAATTACCCCTCAAACTTGGGTAATTTTAGAGATATCTACCTGGCAGATGGAAGGAATGAAACACCACAAATTTAAACCTCGAACCGCAGTCATCACTAATATCCTACCAGATCACTTAGATCGCTACCCTAATTATAAAGAGTATATACGGGCAGAAAAATTAATTTTCCAATACCAAAACCCAAATGATCACCTGATAGTAAATTATGATAATGAAGAAACCATTAAAATTAAAAAAGAAACTAATTTGCCGCTTTACTGGTTCAGTGCTAAAAAAAAGATAGAACCGGGTTGTTATTTTGAAAATGATGAATTAGCCTTTCAATTAGAAGGACATAAAACTGTCTTTGCTAAAATTTCCGATCTCCCTTTGCCCGGATCACATAATTTGGAAAACATCTTAGCCGCGAGTACGGTAGGATTTATTCATAATATCCCCGGAAAAATCATTCTAAAAGCCTTAAAACAATTTCCCGGGATCTCTTACCGATTAGAATTTATTGGTAGGTATAGAGGGATTAAATTTTATAATGATACCTGTGCCACTACTCCGGAAGCTACCTTAGCTGCTTTAGAGTCTTTTTCCAAGGAATATATTATTTTGATTCTTGGTGGCAAAGATAAAGAATTAAATTATAAAAACTTTGGACTAGCTATAGGGCAAAATAAAAAAATTAAAAAGATTATCCTCTTGCAACACCCTGATTACACTGCCTCTTTAAAAATATTTTCCACCTTAAAAAAACATCTCGATTCAGAAAAAATTATCCAAACAACCAACCTTAAAGTGGCGATAGAAATAGCTATACAGCAAGCTAAAGCAAATGACCTTATTATCCTTTCCCCTGCGGCAGCCAGTTTCGGGATGTTTAAAAATGAATTTGACCGGGGAGATCAATTCAACAAAATAGTAAAAAATCTCAAATAACCTATTTGTAATAATTTATTTTTTTACCCCATTAAAATAAATTTATATCCACCATGCCGAAAAGAAAGAGCATTGCTATTATTAGAGGTTGATGTATTAAGTAAATGAACAAAGAGTGTTTTCCTAAAACACAGAAAACTTTTATCCCTAAAAAGAGAGAAAGGTCAATAATTTGAAATCTTCGAGAGTAATCTGAATAGAGCACATAGCCAAAAAAAATACCGATCAAAACCACTCCAAACCAGGGTAAAAGGGGGAAATAGTCTACCGAATAAAATTGAGTTGGTCTAAATCCTAACCACGATAGCCAATAAAAATTAAAAGAAAAATTCTTTAAATATGCTCCTAAAGATAAAAAAAGAAATCCTATTAACAAGTTCCAGTAACGGAGTTTAAGAAAAGGAAATGCTAAGATAATGGAAATTCCTATTAAGTGAAGTATGCCAAAAATTACAAAAGCCTTACCCAAAAATATCCGCGTCACCAAGCTAATAATCAAACCCCAGGAAAATATCTTCAAACCCCTTCTGAGATATTTTATGAATAATTTATTGCTATCTTTATGAATTTTCTTAGTTCTGAAAAAACTAACAGAAAGTGATACACCGACTAAAAATATAAATAGTGTAGCAGTGGTACGGGCAAAGTACATCCAAAAACCGGAATAGACATTGATATTATAATGAGCAAAATAGTGCAGGTTATAAAGTAAGTGGTAAATCACCATCATTATAATGGCAATTCCCCGGAAGAAATCGATCTCCCAAAAACGTTCAATTGAATTTCTTTTCATGTTTCACCATCTATTCAAATTCATATTTTTAAATTATCTATTATTTGATCAATTCTAATGCAATTTTAATCATCTGATTAAAAGTGCTTTGTCGTTCCTCTGAAGTGGTCACTTCTGAGGTCACTAAACTATCGGAAACAGTTAAAATCGAAAGAGCATTAACTTTAAATTTTGCAGCTAAAGTATATAAAGCAGCTGTTTCCATTTCTACTGCCAATACTCCATAATTTGCCCAATGCTTCCAGGAATTGGGGTCATCATGATAGAAGGTATCAGTCGTTAAAATACTCCCTACTTTTACCGAAATACCTTTCCCAAAGGCAATATCATAAGCCTTTTTTAAAAGATCGAAATTTGCAGTAGAAGCATAATCCATACCATTAAATCGTATCTTGTTAATATTCGAATCCGTTGATGCACTCATTGCCAAAATAACATCTCTTATTTTAACTTCTGCTTGCATGGAGCCACAACTCCCGATTCGGATTAAATTTTTTACCTTATAATGGGTGATAAGTTCATTTATATATATCGATATTGAAGGTACACCCATACCTGTCCCCTGGACAGAAATTCTTTTTCCTTGATAAGTTCCGGTAAATCCGTACATACCACGTACTTCATTGTAACAGAAAACTTCCGAAAGGAATTTTTCGGCAATATATTTTGCCCTTAACGGGTCCCCGGGAAGCAAAATTGTGTCGGCGATATCTCCTTTTTTGGCTCCAACATGTATACTCATGATTATTTATCCTCCTCTTTCGATGGAATAAATTAGTTATTAGCATCAAATGACTTTTGGTTGATAATTTTCAGTAAGTTGTGGTATATACACAATACACTTGTCCTGCCAATAACTGATTAACTAATCCTTAGCGGGCAAACTTACAGATCGGGTAACTGAATTATTAATAGTTATGGAATACAATTTAGTTTACGTGATTGAATATTAATATGCATTTTTCAATATATTGTCTAAACTTTTTGCTATTCATCCTATCATGTCTGGCATCATAAGTGGCATGATTTTTGTGATAAGGAGAACTTTTGGGAAATATCACAAATGAACCCCTAAAATATCTGGAAACTAACCTTGCGCTTTTCGGTAGCAAGATTCGATTGTTATTTTTATTATACCCCAAATAACCTTTTTCCCAAATTTCTTTTTCTACATAATGACCCTGTTCCAATTCAGTTATCTTTTCTTTAATAGAAGATGGGTCAATGTCCGGGGTAATTGGCTTTAAACCAGCAGTTTCTAAACGAAAATAAGCCCAGATCGCATTATTGGGAAAATAATTGAATTCAAGTACTTTCGGTTTAATAATTCTTACCGAGTTCGGAGTAGTAAATTCAATACACCCTTTTTCTGATGATTTTTTAGCACCGGTTAAATCATGGCCTCCCCCGGCAGGGAAGAGAGTATGATTTAAATTTTCTATTTTTCCTAATTTATCAAGAATTGAAATTATACTATCGATATTCTTCCAAAGGCAATTGTTTGGGATTGCTATCGGGAATAATTCTCGAATAGTTTTTTCCCAAACAATCAAATTTTCCGTTTCAAAATCACCTCTATCTAATTTCATAATTTCTTCTCCCTTTAGATAAGATTTAGAATTCTGTCTATGTTCGCTAATAAAAAAAATTGCCACCACCCGGTCAAAGGTTGAGACAATTTTTAACACTTTCGAATATAACATAAAATAAATAGTCTGTTTTAGTTTTACCAATAGCGTAATAAAAAATACTACGGTTTTCCCTTAAATCGTGCAATGGAGCAGCCCTCTTAACTTTTAACAAATGGCGGAGAGAGAGGGATTCGAACCCTCGGAGCAGGCCTTAACCCGCTCAATTGCTTAGCAGGCAACCACCTTCGACCACTCGGTCATCTCTCCATAAAAAGTATAACATATTAATTTTTCCCAGGCAAGAGAAACCGAAAAATTTAGTATCAATACTTTCCCTTCTAACTTGCGGGAAACTTAAAAATATATTAGAATATGCAAAGTAAAAATAAAGTAGTCTTTAACAAATAGTAAATAGTCGTTAGTTTCAAATACAAAATGCAAGATAAATGAGTTAATTAGTTAGCAAGTTTAATACTAATAATGCTTTAACTAATTAACCAGCGAGCTAGGTAAATAACTAACAGATTAAAAATACATAATTAAATTAGGCAAATATAATTTCTATATTTAATCCAGGATAAAGGAGAAGTGAAAAAATGAAACCATATCAATATCAGGTAATTGTAGTTGGTGCAGGCCATGCAGGTTGCGAAGCTGCTTTTGCCGCTGCCAGAATGGGTGCAAAAACACTTCTCCTTACTTCTAATATAGATAATATTGCCCTAATGCCTTGCAATCCTTCTATTGGAGGACCCGGCAAAGGGCATGTAACCCGAGAAATAGACGCTTTAGGCGGAGAAATGGCTAAAAATGCCGATAAAGCCACTATTCATATAAGAATGTTAAATACCAGCAAAGGTCCCGCTATGTGGGCTTTAAGAGGCCAGATAGATAAAAAATTATATACTCAACAAATGATTTACGCTCTCCAAAACCAAAATAATTTAGATTTGAAACAGGAGATGGTAACAAAATTATTAGTAAACAATAGTCAGATAGAAGGAGTAATAGTTAAAAGTGGTTTGGAATTTTATTCTCCTACGATAATTTTAACTAACGGAACATTCTTAAATGGGAAAATCTATATTGGAAAAACCACTTGTTCAGCAGGAAGGGCCGGGGAACTTGCCTCAAATGATTTGGCAGAAAATCTTAAGGAGTTGGGTTTTAAAATTGGAAGATTAAATACCTGTACTCCTCCTCGAATAGATAGAAGGACGGTTGATTTTTCCAAGATGAAGGAACAGAAAAGTTCGAATATTCCCTTGTCTTTTTCTTTTGAAAATAAAGGAAAGATATATAAAGATTTTTCGGTATTTATGACCCGTACCAATCAAAAAACTCATCAGGTAATCCAAAATAATATCCAAAGGGTACCACTCTCTAATGGCACTATTCAAAGTGCAGCTACCAGGTATTGTCCCTCTATAGAAGAGAAAATAATTAGATTTCCTGAAAAAGAATCACATCAGATATTTTTAGAACCAGAGGGATATAATACTGAAGAGATATACCTACAGGGTTTCTTTACTAGTCTTCCGGCAGATGTTCAACAGGAAGCTTTATATACTATTGAAGGTTTGGAAAATAGCAAGATTATACGCTATGGATATGCTATTGAATACGATATTATATATCCAAACCAATTAAAATATTCATTAGAAACTAAAGCAATCAAAGGGCTATTTTTAGCCGGACAGGTTAATGGAACCTCAGGATATGAAGAAGCAGCTGAACAAGGATTGCTGGCAGGGATAAATGCGGTCCAGTGGTTAAACCATAGAATGCCTCTAATTTTAGATCGCTCGGAAGCCTATATTGCTGTAGAGATAGATGATTTAGTTACCAAAAGCGTGACAGAGCCATATCGTTTAAGAACCGGATTGGCGGAATATAGACTTTTATTAAGACAGGATAATGCCGACTTAAGACTTACTCCTTATGGATATAAGATGGGATTAATTTCTGAAAAAAGATATAAAAAATTTCTAAAAAAGAAAAAACTAGTTGAACACGAAAAGGAAAGATTAGAACAGGTAGTAGTTCATTTCAGCCAAGAAGTAAATGAATTACTAAATAAATTGGGTACTACCCCTCTATCAAAAGCTACTACTTTAGCTACTTTACTTACTCGACCGGAAATAAATTATCATCAAACCACATCTATCGATCCCAATAGGCCAAAATTGCCTGCCGAGATAACCGAGCAAGTCGAAATTCAAATAAAATATGCCGGGTATATTAAACGACAAGAAATTCAGGTAAAAAGATTTAAGAAGTTAGAAAATTATAAAATACCTAAAAATATTAATTATAGTAATTTACATGGTATTTCTCATGAAGGTAAGGAAAGATTTTTGGAAGTGCAACCAATTTCTTTGGGCCAGGCTAAAAGAATCCCCGGAGTAACTCCTTCGGATATCGCCGCCTTAATGATAAATATTGAAAAGATAAAAAGATCAAAAAAAATGAATAGGTAAGGCACCTATTATGTTTTGTAATGAGTAATATGCAAAAAGTAATATATTAACAACTTAAAGTTTATTTAAACTCGGAGTGAACATAGTTGAATTATTCTAAATCATCGTAGCGAATTAAAACTAAAAAATAATAGGCAGGCAACACGTCTGTCCTACTTATTAATTAATTGAAATTAGCTACTAAATTGTAAAACAGTTTAATTGGGTAGTTAACATAATTGATCAATTGGTAAATTAGCAAATTGGTTAATTAACTAATTTTTTCGCTGCTTTTAAAGTGTTCTGCATGAGCATAACATTTGTTATCGGTCCAACACCTCCGGGCACCGGAGTAATTAGAGATGCTTTATTTACAACTTCCCGAAAAGCTACGTCTCCCACTAATTTTCCTTCTACTTCATTTGTTCCTACATCTATAATTACTACTCCATCTTTTACCATATCCTCTTTAATTATCTCGGGTTTTCCTACTGCGGCAATTAGATTATCTGCCTGGCGAGTAAAGTAGCTTAAATCCTTAGTTCGAGAATGACAGATGGTAAGAGTAGCGTTGGCAAACTGCTTCTTCTGAAGAAGTATGAGAGCCATTGGTCTTCCTACAATATTACTCCTCCCCACAATGACAGTATGTTTTCCTTCTATTGTAATATTTTCTCTTTTTATTAATTCAAATACTGCATAAGGCGTGCAAGGCAAAAATAGCGGCTTACTCAAAGCCAGCCTTCCCATATTTATAGGATTAAAACAGTCTACGTCTTTAGAAGGATCTACTGCTTCCTGAATCCGCTCCTGATTTATCTGCGGGGGAAGAGGAACTTGCACTATAATCCCGCTTACTTTTTTATTCTTATTCAAACCGTTTATGAGTTTTAAAACTTCTTTTTCTGAGGTTTCGGAGGGTAGACTATGTTTTTCAAAATCGATAGAAGCCCTTTCGCAAGATTTAGTAATCATTTTTACGTAAAATAAAGATGCAGGATCTTCTCCTGCAACAATTACTGCTAATTTGGGAGTTATTTTATGCTGATTAATAAAACTTTCTACTTTTATTTTTAAAGATTCATTAATCTCCTTAGCAATTCTTCTTCCATCAATAATTATAGCCATGATAAACCTCTCTCCTTCTTTGTTTAATTTTTTATAAACATAACCACTTACTAACCAGGATTGGTTAGTTAAGGGATGAAGAATATTTGAAATTATTAATTATATTAGTATAAAAGTAATTATCCAGCAATCGGCTAACTGTAAAAGCGATGTCTATTTTTTTATAATATATCATTATTATTTTTTCAAATCAAAGTAATTCTTTATAATTATTATAATCATTCACAAAAAAAGCCTATAGTTTCCTATAGACTTTTTTCTAATTTATTAAGTTATTATCGATATTATAAAATCTTTATTTTTTCAATGATTTTTAGCCTGTCTATTTCTATCCCCTTCGTTAACTGCATTTTTAATGATATATTTCGCTTTATTTTTTTCAATATTACATGCAACGCTAATTTCGCCTACTAAGATTTTGCGAGCCCTCTCGAATAATCCCCGCTCAGTAGATGACAATTTTTCTTCAGTTCCCCGATGGGTATAGTTCTTTACTACCTGTGCTACTTTTAATATATCTCCGCTGTCCACCATTTCTGTTTGAGATCTTATCCTCTGCTTATAATTTTCATTCATTTCATCGTCTATTCTATCACTTAATACATTTAAAACATCTGGGACAGTGTCAGGGTCAATAATGCACCTTAAGCCAATTTCTTCGGCTTTATTTATTGGGACCATTAAGGTCATCTCATTTACCATCAATTTTAGAATATAATATTTTTCTTTTTGCCCCAATACTTTTTTTTCTTCTATTTTTTCAATATCTCCAACCCCAAATGAAGGGTGAGATACTTTATCACCGATTTTAAACATTTTTAGGATTTTTTAAATCCGTCTCTCACTTCCTATTCTTTCATTTTTTTGTATTATATCATTATTTTACAAAAAATACAATAAAATGTTTGGGTCGGTCTGTGTCAATACTTTGGGGGTAGTTTTCTTCGGTGAAAAAATTTCTTCTGGTTTTGGGTAGACTTACCCCTGGTTCTATTATAGCTTACTTTTTGGATAAATAAGCATAATTGTCCTTATTTTATTTAGGTTACTGCGATACATGGTGATCAACTTTCTCGTACTTTGATCTCGGGAAAAATTATTATTATAGTATCCATGGGTATAGCTTACTTCCCTTTTTTAAATTGTGACTATTCTTTTTTCTCTAATCTTCCTCTTACTACCCCACTAAAGTTTGCAATAACCATGATAAAACTTGCTTCGAGTATCGCCATAAATAAAAAAGAGCAGATTTAAAATCAAATCTGCTCTTTTTTATTTATGTTTCTCATTTTTTTCTTTTCTTGTCTTATTTTATTCGCAAGTTATGGCTTCTACCGGACACCCATCGGCAGCCTCTTTACATGATTCAATCAGATCATCCGGTACTTTGCTAACTTTTACCGTAGCTATATCATCTTTCATTTCAAATACTTCAGGGCAGGTATCTTCGCACAATCCACATCCAGTACATAAATCCTTATCGACTACAGCCTTCATTTTATATTTTCCTCCTTCTATTATAATAACCAATTTTGAAATTTATTAATTAATTAAGGTTGAATTTAATTTTTATTTTTTGTGATTATCGACCAAATATTTTTAATTATCTTAGCAGATAATTCTCCTTTTTAAAAGAAAAAATAATTATAACATAAAAAGCATACCTTAAAAAAAGATAAATTTCAAGTTTTTTAGCATTTTTTTATATCCTGTCAATCATCCTGATATTTCATATTCCATAAAATCCTCTGCTAATATAGTTACAGGAAATATGCTCTGAGCCTCGGTAAGTAAATCACTCTCTTTTATAGTTAACTTATTATTCGAGCTATATCGCGAGCTAATGTGGGTAATAATTAGCTGTTTAACTTGGGCTTCCTGAGCAACCTGGGCAGCTATTGTGGTAGTTGAATGAAAATTTCTCTTAGCCAGATCATCTTCTTGCTGGGAAAAAGTTGCTTCATGAATCAAGAGATCGGCACATTTAGCCAGGTGCAATAAATTTTTACAATAAGTCGTATCACCACTAAAGACTAGCTTCCTACCTTTTTTAACTTTGCTTAAAAAATCTTTACCCTGAAAGATTCTTCCATTTGGTAATTCAACTGCTTTACCCTCTTTCAGAGTACGATAAATTGGACCAGGAGGAATATTTAATCGACGGGCTTTTTCTATTAAAAAATGATTTCTATCCTTTTTTTCTTCGACAGAATAGGCATAAGTTCTCACATTATGATTTACTTCTGTATATCGAACTACAACCTCCTCATCTTCCCAGATTATCCCAGTTGATAAATTTGTTGGAATAATTTTTATCTCAATTTCATAAGGGATATAAGTTTTGGTTATATTGAGGGTTTCTTGCAAATATATATCGATGTCTTCGGGACCAAATACTTGAATCTTTTTTTGATTTTCTCCGCTTCTTAAACCCCGTGAAGCTAATAACCCGGGAAGTCCAAATAAATGGTCCCCGTGTAAATGAGAAATAAAAATCTTTTCCAATTTAGATAATTTCAAAGAGGTTTTTTGGATCTGCTGTTGAGTGCTTTCTCCGCAATCAAATAACCACAATTTGTTTTTATTAATAAAAACAAGCGCAATAGAAGATACATTGCGTATCGAAGTAGGTATACCTGAACCGGTACCTAAAAATAGAGCTTTCACTAGTTTTCACCCAATTCCTCGTTGTTTTTTCCGCATTCAGAAGCTTCTCCCTTTAAAATTTCTATACCGTGGGGTAATGCCTGTAAGATTATTTCTAACGATTCTCTTACTCCTTTAGGACTGCCGGGTAAATTAATAATTAAACTTTCTTTTCTAATTCCTGCCACCCCCCGGGATAATATCGCTCGATTGGTCTTTTTAAAGCTCTCACTTCTGATGATTTCACAAATCCCTGAAACCTCTTTCTCTATCACTTCTAAGGTAGCATCTGGAGTAATATCTCTTTTGCTTACACCTGTTCCTCCGGTAGTTAGAATTAAATCGAGATATAATTTATCAACTATTTTCACCAGCTCTTCTTTAATCATATCCTTTTCATCTGGAATAACTTTATAATATCTAACTTCTCCATTAATCTTTTTGACCATTTCTTCAATTACTTTTCCGCTTAGATCTTCTCTCTCTCCTTTTGACCCTTTATCACTTATGGTTAAAATTCCCACTTTAATCATTTTGAAACTACCTCAATTCCGTCACCGGCTTTTACTTTACCACCCTCTAAAACTCGAGCAAATATTCCTTCTCTTGGCATGACACAATCCCCGATCTTTTTTCTAATTTCGCAACCATGGTGGCATTCTTTTCCTATTTGGGTTACTTCCAATAACACATTTTCTCCAACTTTCAATTTCGTTCCTAGAGACAGTTGATTTAGAACAATACCTTCTACGGTGAGATTTTCAGCAAAATCCCCATATTTTATCTCAATTCCTTTTTCGTTCATCTTATTAATACTTTCTATTCCTAATAAGCTTATCTGCCGATGCCATTTTCCTGAATGAGCATCTTCTTTTAAACCAAAGTCCTTGATCAATAATCCTTCGGTTATTTTTCTTTTTACAGTTCCTTTCCTTTCACTTCGACATACAGCTACTACTCTTCCTTTTATTTTTTCCACTTTGTATTTTTTTTTCGTATTATTCATCTGTTTATTCCATCCCCTTTTTTTGGTGCTCTTAAAAAATGCCCGCTCTCGCCACCACTTTTTTCTAAGAGGTAGATCGATTGAATAATCATCCCCCTATCTACTGCTTTACACATATCATAAATGGTCAGACCGGCAGCTGCTACTGCAGTCAAAGCTTCTAGTTCCACTCCGGTTTTGCCTATAGTTTTAACTTTAGACTGAATAATAATTTTATTTTCATTCTCATTTATGGTAAAATTAAGATCTACGTTAGTAAGCAATAAAGGATGACTCATAGGAATAATCTGATAGGTTTTTTTTGCAGCCATAATGCCTGCCACTTGGGCTACTGCTAAAACATCTCCCTTAGCAAGTTTTCTATCTTTAATCATTTTTAAGGTCTCCGGCTGCATAACGACAGAACCTTCCGCAATAGCTATTCGCTGGGTATCTTCTTTGCCTCCAACATCCACCATGCGTACCCTCCCATTTTTATTGAAATGGCTTAGCTCTTTTTCTTTCATCAGTTATCCTCCAATTTTAGACATTTTGAAAAAATCTCTATTTGATAATTTTTTATTTAATTTATGGCCTTTAGGTTTTATATTTATTGCTTCTTCAATATTTTTTCTTATTATTTTAGATCTAATGATTTTATCATTAGTTTCCACATTTCTTAATGCCCGCTTAATATCAACCTCTTTATTGGAAAACAAACAAGGTCTTAGTTTGCCTTCGGAAGTTAACCTTATCCGATTACAGGTTTCACAAAAGTGCTGACTTAAAGCAGCAATAAAACCTATAGTGCCTTGACCACCTTTAATCTGACAATATTTTGCCGGACCATTATCTATGCGTGTTTTAACAGGTACAAATAAGTATTTTTCCGCTAAACTATTTTTGATTTCTAAAACTGAAATAAATTTCTCCTTATAACTATCCTTTAGATCTTCTTTAGAGGGCATAAATTCAATGAAACGTATGTTTAATGGATTGTCTAAAGTTAATTTTATAAAATCTTCTACCTCGTCATCATTAACTCCTCTGATGAGTACCGTATTAATCTTAATAGGCAATAACCCTACTTTTAAAGCAGAATCAATTCCTTTTAATACTTTCTTTAAACTTCCTCCGCCGGTAATTTTTTTATATTTTTCCTCCTGCAGAGAATCTAAACTGATATTTACACGATTTAGTCCTGCATCTTTTAATTTTTCGGCATACTCACTTAAAAAAAAGCCATTAGTGGTTAAAGATATATCTTCTAATTTTTTAATTTCTCTTAATTTCTTTATAAAATCTCCCACTCCCTTTCTAGCTAAAGGTTCACCGCCAGTAACCCTGACTTTTGTTATGCCTAAATCTACTGCTTCTTTAATGATTTCCACAATTTCTTCATATCTTAAAACTTCTTCATGGGAAATAAATTCAAATTGTTTTTCTGGCTGACAGTAAACACATCTATAGTTACAGCGATCAGTAATAGAAACTCGAAGATAAGTAATTTTCCGCCCAAAATGATCCGTTAAATGACTCATGCCTCTATCACCTTTCCGCATTGAGAAAGATCATACCCTCCTAAACTTAAAACTTTTTTTTTAAATTTTTCTGATTGAATGATCGTTAATATTTTCTGAATCTTTAATGAAGAATAATATTCTTTTGGTATAATTATATCATACCTCTCCTTTATCACTGGCACAAAATCTAAACCAAATACTTTGGCAGCAGATAAAATTCCTAAACCAGCATCCACATTTCCCTCCGCTACTGCAGACGCTACCATTAAATGGGTATACTCTTCCAGAGAATAGCCTTGAATATCCAAAGGATCAATACCTTTCTTTTTTAATAGATAATCCAATAAAACTCTGGTTCCTGATCCTTTCTGCCTATTAAGAAATTTTATATCCTTTTTTACCAAATCATCTATTCTTTCAATGTTTTTTGGATTTCCTCTTTTTACCATTATTCCTTGTTCTCGGTAGGTTAGATTCAGCACTTTTAATTCTCTCTGAGGGAGTATCTTTTTTAGATAGGGGAAATTATATTCTCCGCTCTCTGGATCCAATAGATGAGATGTAGCAAGGTGAGTTCTTTTTTGTTTTAAGGCTAATAACCCTCCCATACTGCCAACATTAAAGGAGACTAAATTATAATCGGAAAATTCTTCTTGTAATTCATTCTTTAGAATATCCAAAATTAAATCATGACTCCCGGTTACAATGATATTATTTTTTATTTTATTAAAATTTTCTAAAAGCTCAGCTCTTGTTTCTTCTCCAAAATCTACTCCTTCTTTAAGTAAAGGAATACGAATTATAGCGTCTGCTTCTAACAAAGAAGTAACGACTCCCGCTCCCCGGGAAAGAGGATAAGCCATTACTTTCCCATCTATATTTCCTAATTTTACTCTTAAGAATTCTTCATCTCCTAAATGAGACACTACTTTGTGAGCCATAATTACTTTAATCTCTTCTCGCTTTTTTATAGTCAAACCTAATTGACAGTAAATTAAAGGTTTTAAAAATTGTTCAGCGGAGATAATCGCTGAGACTGGATAGCCAGGAAGTCCGATAAAAGGGGTATTATCAATGATTCCTAAAATTGTCGGTTTCCCAGGCATAATAGCTACTCCGTGAACTATAACTTCACCTAAACTTTTAACCATCTCAGAAGCAAAATCTTTAGAGCCGGCAGAGGAACCAGCAATAACTACTACTATATCATTATGCTGATTGGCTTCTTGTATAACTTTTTTTAAATCCTGAGGAATATCTTTCACTATTTCGAATATGCTTGCCTCTCCTCCCCACTCATAAATTAAGCCTTTAATTATTTTAGAATTATATTCAATTATTTTACCAGGGCTAATTTTTTCTCCCGGTAGAATCAATTCATCACCTGTAGGAATCACTGCTACCCTAGGTTTCCTACGAACAAAAAGTTGATTGACGCCGCCTGCTAATAAAGCCCCAATATCTACCGGACGAATTTTATAATTTACAGGAATAATTAATTGGTTAGCGACAATATCTTCTCCTATATTTCGGATATGCTGCCCCGGAAAAGCGGCAGAAAATATTTTAATCTCTTTTTCTTCTGATTCTACAAGTTTCCCAGACGCAATTTTACCTATTACATTAATATCTTCAATTTTTATAACTGCGTCAAAACCTCGAGGTATAGAATTACCAGTATTTATAAAACGAAAACCTTGATTAATCTTTAAAATAATGGGAGAAGATTCTGAAGCTTCATAAGTATCACTTGCTCTGACTACTACTCCATCCATAGCTGCCGCCTGACAACAAGGAGAAGATATCTTAGCAAAAATTGACTCCGTAGTAATCCGACCCAAAGAATCTTCAGTAGAAACCAATTCCCCTTTTAAAGGATAAGCAATTTTATATTTTAATAGAGTATTATAAAATTTTTCCTGTGCTTCCTTCAAACTTAGCTTACTCAAATAAATATTTCTTTTCAAATCAACTTTTCCTCCTCCGATTAGTCGCTATGATGCCATATTCAACATTAAAATAATTTAACCATAACTTTACTGCCCTCTTCTAATCCTTCAATATTTAATCCAATCTTTATTAGACCTGAAGCCCGAACCATGGTAGAAATTAAACCTGATTTTCCCAGAATAGGTTCAGCATAATATTTTTTACCTTTTTTATATAAGAATACTCTAATATAATCTTCTCTTCCTGAATCAGAAACTATATTACTAGTTAATTCTGCTCCTATTTCTTTACTATAATTATTACTAAATTCTCCTCCTTGTAACCAACTAATTAAAGGCCGCACAAAAAGATCGAAGATAATCATCGCTGAGACCGGATGACCAGGCAATCCAAATATCGGTCTGTTGTCAGCTATGGCAAGTATCATGGGTTTCCCTGGTTTTACTGATACTCCGTGAATCAATACACCGGGTTTCCCTAATCTATTAAGCACTTCTAGAGTAACATCTCTTATTCCCACTGAACTCCCGCCGGAAATAATTACTGCTTCTATCTTATCTTCTTCAATAATCTTTTTAACCTCCTGCTCCAATAAAATAGCTTCATCTTTAATTATCCCTTTATAAACAGGAAGCCCACCTGATTCTTCAATACAAACCCCAAGAGTGTAAGAATTTATATCTCTTATTTGCCCTATCCGAGGTTCACCTTCCGCTGGAATTATTTCATTGCCCGTGGAAATAATAGCAATTTTTGGTTTTTTATAGATTTTGATACTTGTTTTCCCTATTCCCGCTAAAACTCCTATATCCTGCGAACGTAACCTCTGTCCTTTTCTTAATATAGTTTCTCCTTTTTTTAGATCCTCATCCTCTCGAACCACATTTTCCCAGGGAGAGATTGACTTCCTTATTTCAACGGTATTATTATCAATCTGTTCAGTATATTCTAACATCATCACTGCATTTACTCCTTCAGGGAGCATACCTCCGGTAGATATTTTTACCGCCTCTCCAGGGGAGGACTTAAATTCAGGTTTTATACCCATCTTTATTTCTCCGATAATCTTCAAATAGGAAGGCAAATTATCAGTTGCTCCAAAAGAATCTTCTGCTCTAATAGCATAACCATCCATGGTAGAACGATTAAAACCAGGCAGATTAGCAGGTGCGACTATCTCTTCCGCCAAAAACCTATGCAAGGCTGTTTTAATATCCACTTCTTCTATGTTTTTCTGGATTATATCCTTTAAATTTAAATGATCTTTTAGTAACATTTTGACCTCTTGAGGGGTACGAACTTTAAATAAGGGCTTTACCATTTTCGATGTTTATCTCCTAATTGTTTACAAATTGTTTTACAAATATCTTGTTTTTAAAATTAAAATAATCTTACTGCTGAAGCTTTAAAGGTTAAATAAACTTCGCTTCCTAGAGTGAAATTCATCTTAAAAAATGATTCTCTGGTAATAATCACTACCAAGGGGATAGAAATATCTATTTCTAATTTAACCAAATGATTTTGCTCAATAATCTTTATTATTTTACCTAAAAAGGAATTTCTGGCACTGGATTGAAACTGTTCATAAGATAATATGATATCTCTTGGGTCAATAGAAATATGTGCCGGTCCAACTTTTTCAGTTACTACCGCAAATTTAATATTTTCTCCAATATTGAACCATTTTGAACTATCTTCTTCTACTATTTCTCCCCAAAGAAGGTTGTCCTGAACTTGTTTAATTATTTTACCATCCAAAAGGGAAATCACCTTATCAGCTAAACGATAGGCTTGGGAAAGATCGTGAGTAGTAAATATTACGGTAGTTTTAATCTCTTTCTGTACTCTTTTAATAATTCTTTCTACTATATCTATGTATTTTTGATCAATATTGGCAGTAGGTTCATCTAAAAAAAGAATTTCCGGTTCTATTACTAAGGCTCTAGCAATGACCACTCGTTGAGCTTCTCCACCAGATAATTGATCAACTCTTCTTTTTTCAAAATTGGAAAGCCCAACCATTTCCAAAGCATTTTTTACTCTTATTAGCTGTTCTGTAGAAGAAATAGCTCTTATTTTTAATCCATAGGCAATATTATCATAGACGGTGGAATGAAACAAGAAAGGATCTTGATTTACTAAAGTCATTCTCCTTCGAATTCCTAATATATCAACATTTGATTTATTGGAAATTTCTTGACCATTTAAAAATATCTGACCTTTGTTAGGTCTCTCTAATAAGTTTAAAATATTAAGTAAGGTGGTCTTCCCTGATCCGTTTGGACCGACGATAGCATAAATTTTTCTTTTTTGAAAATTTAAACTTTCTATATCTAATATAGTTCTACCATTATAAATTTTTTTTACATTCTTAATTTTAAGTATGGGTTCGTTCATTGATTAATTTCCCACTTTCTTGCTCTGAAAATAATGTAGTAAGATATTTATACTAAAAGCAATGGTTAATAAAATAATACCCAAGGCTATCCCAAAGCCAAACTCGCCTTTAGAAGTTTCAAGGGCTATAGCGGTAGTCATCGTTCTAGTGCTTCCTTTAATGTTGCCTCCTAACATCATGGCTGCTCCCACTTCGGCGATTACCCTCCCGAATCCAGTAATTATTGCTGCCAAAACTGCATAGCGCGCTTCTTTAATTACCATCCAGGCAGATTGGGATTCCGTTGCTCCCAGAGTTAATGTGGTACTTCTAACTCTTTTATCGATTCCCTGTATTGCAGAATGAGTAAGAGCAATGATGATGGGTGTAGCCAATATGAACTGTCCAATAATCATAGCCGAAGGGGTAAACAATAAGCCAAAAACTCCTAATGGTCCTTTTCGGGAGATTAAGGAATAAATAATGAGTCCGACTACTACCGTTGGTAGAGCTAATAAAGTATTTGTTGTAGCTATAATAAAATTTTTTCCCCAGAAATTTTTTACTGCCATTAAAAATCCTAAATAGACGCCCAACAATGAGGAGAGAAAAATTGCAGTTAAAGATACCTTCAATGAAAGTAAGACGATAATAAATATCTCTTTATCTAAAGTAAGTATTAATTGGAAAGCTTTTTCTATTCCTTCGATAACAAAACCCAAAATATCCCCTCCATATAAAAATTCGCCAATTGACCTATTCCCCAATTTGGCAATTTGCTAACTGACCAATTCACTGATTCACAAATTTACTTATTAACCATCTAGTAGATTAACTAATTAGTAAGTTTTTTTGGTCTACCAGTCTGTCGGTCACTATACCTATTATTTAAATTAGTCTTTAGTTAATAGGGAAACAAAGAATTGTGCCCCTATTATTTTGTTTATCTTTTGTTTGCTTTTAGCACGATACATCGCGCTCCTATTTCTGGATTCTGATTTTCTTCACGCGATAAGCGATACGCAATACGATATACTAATGACTATTTAATTGCTACGGGATAAAAAAGTATTTCTCCGTCAATTTCGTATTCTCTAATAATTTTTTGTCCTTCTATAGAAGTAACCCAGGCTATGAACTGCATGGCTTCCATATACTTCACATGAGGATACCGGTCAGGATTGATAGCTATTACTCCATAAGGATTAAAAAGTAGTGGATCTCCTTCACTAAGAATAACTAACCCTACCTTATTTTTATAGGCAATAAAGGTTGCTCTATCACAAAGAACATAGGCTTGTTTTTCATCGGCAATTTGTAAGGTTGCACCCATTCCTTGACCTGCTTCCATGTACCACGTTCCCTCGGGTACAATGTTGGTAATTTTCCATAAACCTTTTTCTTTTTGATCGGTACCAGAATTATCTCCTCGAGATATAAAAAAAGCTTTTCGAATAGATATCTTGGTTAAGGCAGAAACTGCACTTTTTTCCTCTTTAATTTTTGCCGGGTCGTTAGATGGTCCAAGTATAATAAAATCATTATACATGACATCTCTGCGATTTACTCCGTATCCAGCTTCAATAAATTTATCTTCCGCTTCTCGAGCGTGTACAAATAATACATCTGCATCTCCATTCTCTGCCAATTTCATAGCTGCGCCTGTTCCAACAGCAATAACATCTACTTTTATACTATATTTCTCCTCAAAAGGCGGAAGTAACCTTGCTAGTAAACCTGAATTTTCTGTGCTGGTAGTTGTAGCCATCTTCAAGTGAATTGGCTCAGCAAAAACCATACCTATTAATAATAAACTAATACTTAATATTAATATTATTTGAAAAATAATATTTTTTTTCATTTTTCTGAGATACTCCTTTTTTACTAATTTCATTTTTTAATTTTAATTAGAAATGTAACAAAAAAACCAACACTATGTTCGGTGTTGGTTATATAAATTCAACCCATCATATTAATCCTCCTTTCCAAACACGGGAGGAATAAGAGTTTCCTCTTATTCCCTATCGGCTGATCCACCATCGTTTTCACTTTAGGTGAGGCAGCTCAGAGAGTATTTTTTTATAAAAGAACGGTAAGTAGCAAATGGTATTTTAACATATTATAATATTTTTTCTTTATTTAAGCAAGCATAAACTCCTATCTCGTGGTAAGTATTTAATTGGCAAGGTAGTTATTTAGTAAATCTTTAAGATAGCAAAAAAACAAATTAGTATTTCCAAAAAGGGATTTATTGTTTTATAATTTTTTGACATTGTGGACAGATAAATGAGCTTCTACCTTCTATCCTTACTACTTCTATCGCACATCCGCACTTTGCGCAAGGTTCTCCTTTTTGAGCATAAACCTGTAATTTTTTTGCGTATTTTCCTTTTTCGCCATCTGTATCTCGATAGGCTTCGTCAGCTACTGTACACCCCCGAAGCATAATCGCTTCTCCCAAAACCAATTTAATCTGTTGGTACAAATTTCCAACTTCCTTTTTGGTAAGAGAAGAAATTAATCGTAAAGGATGAATATTCGATCTATATAATACTTCATTGGCATAAATATTGCCTAACCCAGTGATAGATTCTTGTTTCATCAAAAAAGATTTTACCTTACTGTTTTTCTTTTCGTTTAATATTTTAATAAAAATTTCTTCGGTAAAACAATCCTCTAAAGGTTCAACCCCTAATTTAGCTATACTTTCTATATTGTTAATATTGGGAACTAAAAATATTTTTCCGAATCTTCTCACATCATTAAAAACTAACTGGGTTTCATCTGTAAAGGTAAAAATAATATGATTATGTTTGGATTTAATTTCTTTTTCGGTAATTTGAGCAGTGTAAGGATAGATTAACATTCCGGTCATCCCCAGGTGAATTACTAATTTATCTTCTGAGCTTAAACAAATAATGATATATTTTCCCCGGCGATCTACTTTCTTAATCTTTTTGTTCTTTATTTTATTAATAAATTCTTCTAAAGACGGTTTTTTTATTATTTTACTAGTATTTATTATGACATCTTTTATTTGTTTATTTTTAATTTTTTGTTGAAGGTCTGTCCTGATAGTCTCTACTTCGGGTAATTCAGGCATAATTATCACCTCGTTACATATTGACTAATTGACCAATTCGCCAATTAAATATTAGTGAGTGAATAGCTTCTAGTAAACTAAAAATTCAAAGCTAAAAGTAAAAAACCATAATTATTATTTAAGAAGTCAGAAGAACATACAACCAAAATATGCTCTTATAACTTAAAACAATTCTGAATTCTGGATTCCGGCTCCTGACTTCTATTTTCTTGACTCGATACTATATGCTTAATACTGTTTTCTTAACCAGCTATCTTATCACATATCGCAAATTATTGGTCATTGATTAATGTTATCTATTATTTTAGTTACTTCTCCTAAATTGTGAATAATTAACTTTCCCTTTTTTGTCTTGCTGCGATCTAAATATATAACATTCATTCCAGCTTTCCGAGCAGCTAGATAATCAAATTCCCAATGATCACCTATGTGTAATATCTGTTCAGGGCATAAATTTAGGATTTTGGATATTTTTGAATATATTTCCGCATTTTTCAATTTTTTAAAATCGGATAAAGCAGAAAAGCTGAATTTAAAATATTTTTCCAGCTTTTTTATTTTAGGCTTTAAAAATTCACGAGGCATTGCAGTAGTAATAACAAGTATAAATTTATTCCTTAATTTTTCCAAAAGAGGGATTACTTCGGGAAATATATTTATTTTGGATTCATACTTTTCCAATATTTTTTCAGGGGAGACTTTTATTCCAAAATAGGTAATCCAATAACTAATATCATACCAATTTAAATTATACTCACCGAGTTTAGTATATTCATCAGTTACATATTTTACACTTTGTTCGAAATTTATCTTCTTTTTCTTAGCTACTAGTTCAGGTATTTCTTTAAACCATATTAGATCATTATATCCTGAATCAACTAATGTACCGTCTACGTCAAACGAAATGATCTTAAGTTTATGCTCCAATTCCCCTCTTCTCCCCTCTACCCTTACTCAACACCTATCATTCCTTACTATCTCTTAAATTATACCCTAAAACAAAGAAAATAAAAATAAAAAATCCCGGCAGTGTCCTACTCTCCCACAGA
>Ga0116197_1000059_pt1 | contig 20944 bp, 22 predicted proteins | sample ZodSprsou2mmetaG_FD_94480 | JGI IMG/M metagenome (GOLD analysis project Ga0116197, IMG submission 94480) | Hot spring sediment microbial communities from Zodletone spring, Oklahoma to study Microbial Dark Matter (Phase II) - Zodletone Spring... ...
AGCTAGAATAAAATATGTATATGAAAAGAATATTGATAAAATGAATTATTTCATTGAAATTATTCAAAAATATGAACCTAATAATTATGATGCCCATTTACTGAAGGCAATTTATTTTTTCTTAAAAAGTAGGGATATAGAAAGTGCGTTAAATGAAATTAATATAGCAAAGAGTAAAAAAGACGCTACTTGGTTGTATAGTAAAGCTTTTTTATTGGCATATCACGGGAATGATTTGGCGCAAGTTTATCATGTTTATCAACAAGCATTCAAGGGTTCCGCAGCATTGATTGTTCCAATTGAAGTTGAAGAATTTATCCTAAATATTTTAGAAAGGAAAGGAGAAAAGATTCAATTATGGTATTGCTTGGGATTAATAAACTTTTTTAAAAAAGAAGATTATTTATTGGCTAATGAGTATTTTGAAAAATTTGTTAGTTTAGCTAAGAAAAAAAATCTTTTTCTAAATTATGTTATTCATGCTCAAAATTATTTTGCAAAAATTAAAATAAATTTAAAAAAGAATAAATAAAAATATGGATAAGGATAAATAGTTAAAATCGTTATTTTCTCCGATAAGAATGGAGCAGAGAGTTAAGATAAGGGATCAAGCTCTATAAATTCACATTTCTACGTTTATAATTCTGTGAACTCGTGAAATCTGACTCCAGATCATCATTGGAAAATATTATTAAAATAAAGTTAGAGGATTCTCATAAATTAGGAGTAGTCAAATTGAAAAAAATTAGTTGTTTTGTGGCATGTGCTTTTGGAAAAGAAGATGTAGATAAAATTTATCAGAATGCTGTACTTCCAGTTCTCAAATCAATGGAAATAAGGCCATACAGGGTTGACCAAATCGAACACAACGATGATATAGATAATAAAATTATCGAACTAATCTCAAAATGCGATATTTGTATTGCTGATTTAACATATGCGCGCCCATCTGTATATTATGAAGCAGGCTATTTCAAAGGTCTTGGAAAATCTGTGATATTTATTGCCCGAAAAGACCACTTTTTACCCAAAGCAGAAGATGTTTATGGTAATTTTAAGGTACATTTTGACTTGCAAATGAAAAATATAATTCCATGGAGTTCAACAAGCAGAATTGATACTTTTAAGAGAAAATTATTATCGCGGTTAAAATTTATCTCAAAACCATTGATGCAAAGAATCGAAAAAGAGCGCAAACAAGAGAAAAGCCGATTAGATTTTTCAAGATTGTCTCAAAAAGAGAAGCAAATAAAAATCGAAACGCATCTACTAAAATATTTAAAAAAAAGATCTTGGGCTGGAAACAAATTAAATATAAGCAGTTATGATTATATGCCAGGTATTGATAAATTTTATTCGAAAACCCTCAATGAATCTAAAAAATATATATTTTTATTTATTACATTGTCTGCTACAAAAGAGTTTTTGAATTACATAGAAACAATGAATTGGCTTCGAATAGGTCATTTGGAATTTTTCAAACAAGTTAATCGAAACATTTTATTTATAAGTATCCGCAAAGTTCCTAAGAGCAGGTTAGAAGATATGTATCCAGAAGCTATACCTACAGCAAATGGAAAAGTATTGGAATTTTCTAGGCAAAATAATGTAAAGGTTAGGTACTTATTCATTTCAAATATCAAATCAATAGAAGAGTTCAATAAAGAGCTTGAAATTATATTTCAAGAACTAATCTAGAAATTTAGCTATGCCTGTGGTAAGGGCTTACCATCTCACTAATTCGATAACTTTTTCTAATTTTTTTGAGAATAAGATTAGAAATTAACCTTAGCAACTTCACATTTCTACGTTTTAGATTTTGTAAACTCGTGAAGCCTGAACCCAGGAATTGCCGTAAAAAAGAAGTTAGGTCAAATGTCGAGACCTAACTCCTTTTTTCCTTTCTTATTCTTCCTCAAAATATTTTTTTACTTTTGCTACAATCTGCGGTTCAGTTAATTTATCGGTTGTCTCAATATCGGAGATCTTGTCTAAAAGAATATTATTTTTTTCTATCTTTTTCTTTAACTCAAATTTTGCTTCACCCGGACCAAAAATATAGATTTGTTTTGCGTCTTTAAGTAAATCAATAATATGTTGAAAATAGATATTAAGATGTTTTATATAGCGAAAATCTCTTTTGCTTTCTGAAGTAGCACTTTGTATGCCCCAGGGCGTATTAGATCGGGAACCACCTTTTAGTCGAAATCGTCCTTCTATATCTGATTCTACATTGGTAACCTTGTGGCTTCCATCTATCAAACTGACAATAATAGCTTTTTCATGATCGACCCATAAACCAAATAATTTTTCCATTTTCATTCCTCCTGATATTCATATCTGGAAAAAGAAAATATTTATACTATAAGCTCGGAGAATACTCCAAAATAAAACGTGTTAGGGGACAGTGATTGATACTCTGTAATTAATCAACTAATCTGATATAATTATATCACCAAAAGAGGTGCTTGATGATAAAATTTGGTCAACAAATGATAGTTAAAGGATAGAGGTTACTATAGAAGGTCTTTTTCTTTAACTAAGAGTAGGAGATGATTAGTGCTTTTATTATTATACAAAGAGAAATTCGATAAATTAAACTTTGGAGGGTAAAATATGTCTTACAAACGCAAATCTTGGCAAGAAAAATTAGAAGATAGTAAGAATTTTCCTAAAATATTGAAATTTGATCCTAAATTTCCTTGTGGAAAAGCATTGGTAAAAATGGGTGCTCAACCGGGTGATAGCGTTGTTCTTGCTCCAGCATTAGAAGTAAATGAGATAATGAAAAAAGTACCAAAAGGTAAACTCATTACTTTAAATGAGATTTGTAAAAAATTAGCACAAAAATATAAGACAAAATATTGTTGTACCCTGACTACAGGCATATTCATCATGACTGCGGCTAACGCGGCGGAGGAAACTAAAAATAATGTTCCTTACTGGCGCACTGTTAAAAACAATTACGAACTAAATGAAAAATATCCCCATGGCGTGGAAAGACAGAAAGAGCTGCTGGAGATAGAAGGACATACCATTATTAAAAAAGGTAAGAAATATTATGTACAAGAAACTAAATTGGGATTTAAATGAAGAAATGACTAAACTGATAGCTGGCAACATATGAGTTTTTCTGTTATATTAGTAGATAATATAGCCTAATAAGTTAAAGTTTAAAAGAGAAAGGAACGGTTTATATGAATACTTTAGGTTGGATAATAACTGCGATAATATGTATCTATATTGCTGTATGTTTTGGCAAGATAGCAGCCAAACACGGAAAGAACCCGATTCTTTTTGGGGTACTATCTATTATTTCGCCGATAAACCTGATTATTTTAGGTTACTGGGCATTCTCAGATTTTGAAAGCCAGAAAAAAGCATGAGTATGAGTAAGAAAAAAATAAGGAGAATATTTTACTTACTATTCCTTGTAGTAATTGCCCTAAGCTTTTCAGCTGTAGAGAAAGGTTATACAAGGGCAGCGATAAAATTAGGCAATGAGGTATTATTGGAAAGCTATCATTATCTTATTGACGGGAAGAAAGTAGGGTTAGTTACCAATCAAACAGGTGTGGATAGCCGGGGGATTAGTTTTATCGATATTTTAGCTGCTACCGAAGGCACTAAACTGGTCGCTCTTTATGCTCCCGAGCATGGAATCGACGGAACAATTAGAGCAGGTGCGTGGGTGGAGTCCTACATACACCCCCGTTTCGGAGTTCCTGTTTACAGTCTCTATGGCAATACCAGGATGCCTACGCAGGCGATGTTGCAGGGAATCGATGTACTTCTTTTTGATATTCAGGATATTGGTGCTCGTAGTTATACTTATATGTCCACGCTCCAGTACTGCCTGGTAGCTGCGGAGAAGTATAACAAACAGTTAATTGTTCTCGACCGCCCTAATCCCCTGGGAGGGATGATCGTGGAAGGTCCTGTGCTGGAAGACCCTTATAAATCTTTTATGGGAGTGGACAACCTGCCTATGGCTCACGGCATGACCGCCGGGGAGCTCGCCCTTTTCTTTAATCGTCATATCGGGGCAGATCTCACTATTGTTCCCATGGAAGATTACCATCGGAATATGGTTTTCCTGGATACTGGCTTACCTTTTATTCAAACTTCTCCTAACATTCCCGATCTTAGCTCCCTTTATGGTTATATGGTGACCGGTTTGGGAGAGGGGACAGGTGTTTTTCAAGCGGAGAAATTCTGCTGGGTTGGCGGGAAAGGTCTCGATGCCATCCGTTTTGCCGAAATGCTCAACGGGGCGGGATTACCCGGAGTGCTTTTTACTCCGGAAGTACGTGGGACGGCGGGGGGTGTCCGTCTGGAGGTCCGTGATCCTTACTCCTTTAATCCGGCGAAGAGTGGTATTTATGCACTGGCCTACGCTTTTATGCTGGGAGATTTTAAGGTTCCTAAGAGTACATCAAACAGTGTTGTTACCTTCGACAAAATAATGGGAACTGATAAGATCGGCTGCTACCTGGAAGAGGGGCTCACACCACAGCAGATCGTTGCCTGCTATACCCCCGCATTGAAGAGTTTTAGGCAGGAGCGGGAACATTATCTTCTTCCTCAATACGAGCCAAGTAACAGCGTGATGATTAGTGAAGTACCCACCAGCAATTAGAAGACTATAGCTTTTGGAACCTATAAAAAATATTCTCTATAAGGAGGTAGAAATCATGAGATTTTTTCGATTGATTGGTTCACTTGCTTTTGTAATTGGACTCTTTACTGCTATCTTTGTAGGAGGGCTTTGGCATATATATCAGGAGCCTTCCTTGCCGTGGTGGCTGAAGATTTCTATTTATTGTCTTTTAGGAGGTATCCTGCTGGTTTTACTAACAGTAGCCCTTGAACAGAAAAAGAGCAAAGCTCAGGAAGAAGAATTAGCAAGTTGTGAGGCACAAACTAGTATATTGCTTCAGAATTCTGCAGAAGTACCGGGTAGTGAGATTACTAAGAATTTAGGTTTGGTCAAAGGACATACTATCTTTGCCATTTGGATTGGAAGGGATTTATCTGCTATAGTGAGACTTGTTCTTGGTGGTGAGTTGATTGAGTATACCGAGATGATGGGAAAAGCTCGCATAGTAGCTTCGAACCGTATGATAGCTCAGGCAGAAGAACTGGGAGCAGATGCCATTATTAATGTGCGTTTTGTGACGACCAGCGTTATAGGCAGTGCAGCCGAACTTTTAGCCTATGGTACAGCGGTCAAACTAAGTAAATTAAAGACAAAAGTATAAATATTTGGAAATAGCTAATCGAATTGATAAATAACTAAAAGATTGGTAAAATAACAAACAAAAGAACAGAGGAAGTGATTAGGGTAAGCATATTTTTTATAGAGACCCATACCCACCTTGATTTAATAAAGAGGAATGCCCAGGAAGTAATACAAGAAGCAGCAGAAAATAAAGTAACTAAAATGGTTACCATAGGTATTGATTTGGAATCCAGTAAAGTTGCCCTGGAATTTACTTCTCGTTTTGAAGGAGTGTATGCAGCGGTAGGTTTTCATCCTCATGAAGCAAAATTTTTAGACGCAGAAAACTTTGAGGAATTAGAGAAATTAGCTAAGAAGGATAAGGTGGTGGCTATTGGCGAAACAGGTTTGGATTATTATTGGAAACACAGTCCCTTGCCCTGTCAGTTTAATTCTTTTAAGAAACAGATCAATCTAGCTAGGAAATTAAATTTACCTCTTGTTATCCACGACCGTGAAGCCCATCAGGACATCTTGAAACTTCTAGCTGAGGAAACCAAAGGAATAAAAATACTCTTGCATTGTTTTTCCGGAGATTTAAATATGGCAAAAATATGCAGGGAACGAGGTTATTATCTCGGAATAGGAGGAGTAGTAACATTTAGCAATGCAGTTAAGTTAAGAGATATAGTGAAAGAAGTACCGTTGGAAAATTTAGTTTTAGAAACTGACTCACCTTATTTAACTCCACATCCTTTTCGAGGGAAACCTAATGAACCGAAGTATATTCCTTTGATTGCCGAAAAGATTGCAGAAATAAAAGGAGTATCTTTAGAGAGAGTTGCCGAAATTACTTCATTAAATGCTCAGGAATTTTTTGAAATTTGAAGGAGAGAAATATTGACCAAAAGAATGTATTATCAAGATTCTTACTTAAAAGAATTTAAAGCCAAAATATTAAAGAAGGTTAAAATAAACAATCATCCGGCAGTTATTTTGGATAAAACCGCTTTTTATCCTACTTCAGGGGGTCAACCCTACGATAAAGGAGTAATCCAGGATATTCCTGTGGTTGAAGTAGTAGAAGAAGGCGATATGATAATTCATATTTTAAAAAAAGAACTAAAAGATAATATAAATTCCGAAGTAGTAGGAAAAATAGATTGGAAGAGAAGATTTGATCACATGCAGCAACACTTAGGGCAGCATATCCTATCTGGAGCTCTAATGGAGATGTGGGGAGTTGAAACCCTATCTTTTCATTTAGGAGAAAAAATTTGTACTTTAGATATTGCAAAGGAAAAATTTTCCGAAGAAGAAGCCAAAAAAGCAGAGGAATGTGCTAATAAAATTATCTTTGATAATAGGCTGGTAAATTGTTATTTTGTGGAGGGAGAAGAGGAATTAAAGAGATTGAATTTGAGAAAAGTACCTGAAAAAACAGGAGAAATAAGAATAATTGAAGTGGCAGATTTCGACATTTCTGCCTGTGGAGGAACTCACTGTCGAGCCACCGGAGAAGTGGGGATGATTAAAATTACCAAATGGGAAAAGAGAGGAAACAAAATCCGTCTGGAGTTTATCTGCGGTAAGCGTGCGTGGGAAGATTATTTCCGAAAGAATGAAATAATTAAAGACATTTCGAATAAATTAACTATTAAGGATTCTGAACTGGGAGAAGCAATAGAAAGAATGCTTGAGGAAAAAAAAGAAACCGGGAAGGAATTAAAAAAATATAAAGTAACATTACAGGAATATGAAGCAAATAAATTGATTGAAGAATCTTCTTTAAGAGATAACAGAGTAAAAATTATAAAAAAGATATTCGGGGAAGATAATTTTCAAGAAGTAAGAGAATTAATTCAGAAGATTATTAATTTAGACGAAAATGTAGTAGTATTATCAGGGATTAAAGGCGGAGGGGCGAAGATATTATTTGCCTGCTCCCGGGCTTTGCAATATGATATGAATGGATTAGTAAGGGAAGCAGCAAAATTTATTGAAGGTCAAGGAGGTGGGGCTCCTAATTTTGCGCAAGCCGGAGGGAAGAAAATTGAAGGGCTTGAGAGTGCTCTGAGTTTTGCTTTGGAGCATTTTCAAGAATTTGTTCAAAAATGAGAAAAAACAGAAAATCAATAAATAAATTAATGTTCATATTAGGAGTTATTTTAATAGCCTTTTTACTGCTAAGTTTTTTTTCATTTTCTACTGAGAGAGATATAAACAAGGAAGAGAAATTAGGGAAAAAACTTTCTGAAGATATTGAGAAAAAATATGAAGTAATTGAAGATTTAAGTAAAAATTTATTAATTACTGAGATAGGTAATAAATTGGTTGAAAATTCTGAAATAAAAGAGATGCTATTTCACTTCAGAATATTAAAAGTGGATGGACCTAATGCCTTTTCTATCCCCGGTGGATATATCTACGTGACTTATGATCTTTTTGATCATATCCAATCGGATGATGAGCTCGCCGGTATTTTAGCTCATGAAATTGCCCATATAGTCCACAATCACGCCTTAAAACAAACCAGAGATAATACTAAATATAGTCTACTCACTATTTTAGCTGTTCTTTTAACCGGAGAACCGGATGTAGCTTTATTGGGGAAGTTGACTACTATTACTTTTCTGAATCAGTATAGACGAGAATATGAGGAGGAAGCAGATTTAACTGCTGCAGCGCTATTGATTAGGACAGGATATAACCCGGTAGGTTTTTTAACTTTTTTAGAAAGATTGTATACCAGTGAAATGTTCAAACCTGAATTGAATTTAGGGATATTTCAGACTCACCCCGATACTGAAAACAGGATTAATTATGTAAAAGACATGCTTGTAAAAAAGGGGATAGATATTAATAGGCGAGCTACTACGGATTACCTTAAGGTGAGTTCTAAATATATATTAAAAAATTCCCTTTATACAGGTGTTATCTATATCGATGATATACCGGTGTTAGATTTGATTTATCCTCAGAGAGAAGAAATATTTTCTAAAATAGTCGAAACCAGTCAAAATTTAGATAGATTTCTTAGTATCGATTTAGTTCCTTATGAAATAAATGTTTTGGTAGAGGGAAATAAATCTACACTACTTATTCGGAATAACAGGATAATTTCATTAGATGATAAAGAAACAATTTATTTAGAAAAAAGCGCAGAAGAAGCGTTAAAAGAAACTAGAGAAAAAATAAAACAGGTACTTTGGGAATTCAAACTTTACTTACCCTTTAATCTTTAGGACACTTAGGAAGTTAGATAGATTAATATTTCTTCAAGAATAAAAATACCTGTCCTTCTTGAAGGACAGGTATTTTTATTCTTTTCCTTTAGTTTAAAATTCTGTTATTTTCATTAGGAATACTATGAAAAGAGCAATAGGTGCAACATATTTGACCAAGAAACGATAACCATTTCCCAAGGTAATAGGACCTTTTGAACCCTCGTTCCCTGCTTTAATTGCCTTATCAGTTCCCCAGAACCAACCGATGAAAATAAGAGTTAAGAAACCACCTAAAGGTAGTAATATGTTAGAAGCAACAAAATCAAGCGAATCCAAAATATCTCTTCCGGCAAGAATCTTTACACCCGACCATACTCCTTGACCCAAAGAAGAAGGAACACCTAATAAGAAAATAGTGATTCCCATAATTAGGGTTGCTTTCTTACGGTCCCATTTGATTTCATCAATAAAGTAAGCGCAAACAACTTCGAGGAGCGATATTGCTGAGGTAATCGCAGCAACTGTAAGCAACAGGAAGAATATTATCCCAAAGAGGTGACCAATCGCTCCCATGGAAGCAAAAACAGCTGGAATAGTTATAAAGGTTAATCCTGGTCCAGCTCCCGGTTCTAAACCGAAAGCAAAGACTGCCGGGAAAATCATAAGGCCCGCTAGGAAAGCGATTAGTGTATCAGCTCCGGAAATCCAATAAGAGTCAGTTGGAATATTCGAATCTTTTTTAAGGTAGCTTCCATAAGTTATCATACAACCCATACCCAAACTCAATGAGAAGAAAGCCTGCCCTAAAGCAGCTAAAATTCCCTCTGCAGATAGTTTACTAAAATCCGGATTTAGATAGAAAGCTAATCCTTTGCCTGCTCCGGGGAGGGTTACTGAACGAAGTATTAATATTAAGAGTAATACTACTAAAGAAGGCATGAGGATTCTTGAATATTTTTCGATTCCCTTTTCAATACCTGCCATAACGATTCCTATACAAATGGCCATAAATATGGCATGCCAAACAATAGGTGCAATAGGAGAAGTAATGAAGTTAACAAAAACATTTGCCTGTTCAGTCCCTGCTCCGGCTGCCATATAAGCGCCTGATTTGAAGATATAGGCTACCGCCCATCCACCGATAACTGAATAGTAAGAAAGAATGATAAAACCAGCTAATACTCCCATTGCTCCCACAATCCACCAGGAACTTTTCGGTACTAATTCTTTAAATGCACCCACCGGGTTTTTTCCGGTTAGACGTCCTATCAATAATTCTGAATTCATCACTGGGATACAAATTAAAATGACAAAAAGTAAATAAACAATTACAAAAGCTGCTCCACCATACATTCCCGTAATATATGGGAATTTCCAGATATTTCCCAAACCTACGGCTGAACCGGCAGCTGCGGCGATGAATCCGATTCGTGTTCCCCAGTTTCCCCTTGTTTTATTTTCCATTTAAAAAGCCTCCTTGTTTTTTATTTTTGGAAAATTTTTATGATTGTTTCTTGAATAAAAAAAGTGTAATATTTCACGATATTTCCAAGATAAGCAATTCACTATTTATTCAAGCCACTTCACCCCCTTCTTTTAGATAATCAAATAGTTACAATTTGCGAGCAAATAAAAATATTTCGGTAAAATGAAATTCCAGTATTAAATGACAGGCAAAACAGCAACCGTTTATATATACGACATAAAAATAAAAAATCCTTCTTTTTTTTAAAATAATTTTATATTTATCTAATTCTATAGAAAAAGCAACAAATAAGCAGCAACATAATGAAGAAGAGAAAAATTGTGAAAAAAAGAAGGAATGAAGATAAGACAGATTTAGATTGAAGAATAGTACAATAAATTTTCTAAAATTTTATAGCGTAAATATATTCGGGGTGAAATTATCCTAAATAAGCTTTAATGACTTTGGGATTTTTGGCGACTTCATGCGCAGGACCTTCTAAGATAATATTCCCCGTTTCCAATACATAAGCCCGATGAGCTACTTCTAAAGCCATATGGGCGTTTTGCTCTACTAATAAAATAGTAGTGCCTTCTGCATTTGCCTGCCGTATAACTCGGAATATATCCTGAACTAAGAGGGGAGCTAAGCCCATAGATGGCTCATCTAATAGCATAAGTTTAGCTCGAGCCATTAGGCCACGACCTAAGGCTAACATCTGTTGCTCTCCTCCCGATAAGGTTTCTCCAAATTGAAATTTTCGTTCTTTCAGTAAGGGAAATAAATCATAAACTTTATTTAAATCTTCCTGAATAGCTATTTTATCTCTTCTCCCCCAGGAAGCAAGTTCTAAATTTTCTTGAACTGTTAGAGGCCCAAATATTATTCTTCCTTCCGGGACATGAGCTATGCCTAATTTTACTAAATCGTAGGCCGGTACAGATAATAAATCCTTATTTAAAAAAGTAATGCTTCCACCTTGGGGCTTAAGAAGATTGGAAATGGTGCGTAAAGTAGTTGATTTACCGGCTCCATTTGCCCCAATTAGAGTTACAATTTCACCTTCTTTGACTTCGAAAGAGATGCCCTTGAGGGCGCGAATTGGGCCATAAGATACATCTAAATTATGAATTTTTAACATCTTTTTTTTCTTCTCCCAAATAAGCTCCGATTACCGTTGGATTTTTTTGTATTTCCTGGGGAGTTCCTTCTGCGATCTGTACTCCGAAATCCATTACCATAATTCTTTCACAAATTCCCATTACAAATTGCATATGATGCTCTATTAAAAAAATAGTTAATTGAAAATCTTCTTTTATCTTCTTTACTAATTCCATTAATTTGATAGTTTCATAAGGATTCATTCCGGCTGCCGGTTCGTCAAGTAGAAGTATACTTGGTTTAGTCGCTAAAGCTCGGGCTATTTCTAATTTTCTCTGTTCTCCATAGGGGAGACTTCCAGCGGGATTATTGTAATAAGTATGTAGATCAAAAAGACGCAGCAATTCCAACGCCTGTTTATTCATTTCTTCTTCTTCACGATGATAATTTTCATCTCTTAGTATGCCTGAAAGAATACTGTAATGAGTGCGGAAGTGATAGGCAATTATAATGTTTTCTAAAACAGTTAAGTTTGGAAAAATACGAATATTTTGAAAGGTGCGAACAATCCCTTTTTGAGTAATTTTATGGGAAGGCAGTCCTCCAATATATTCTCCTTGGAAAAAAATCTCTCCGGAGGTAGGAGGATAGATACCGGTAATAACATTAAATACGGTAGTTTTACCTGCACCGTTAGGTCCAATAAGACCAACTAATTCCCCTTTTTTGATTTTAGTATTAAATTTTTCAACGGCTTTTAATCCACCAAAATAGCAGCACATATCTTTTAATTCCAAAATCGTCATTTAATTTACCTCTTTCTTTTTAGGAATTAAAAATGAAAATTCACGATTACCAAAGATGCCATCAGGTTTTCTTAGCATTAATATAATTAAAAATAAGGGGTAAATCACCATTCTCCATTGCTGAAAATTAATAACTCTCAAGAATTCCGGAAGAATAGTAAGACCGGTGGCAGCAATAATAGAACCAGTGATACTTCCCATTCCTCCAGCATAAAGATAGATGAGGTAATCAATTGATTTTATAAAACTAAAATTATCTGGATGGATAAATCTTAAGACATGAGCGAAAAGTCCACCTCCTACTCCAGCGAAAAAAGCACTTATGCTAAAAGCAATGATTTTGTAACGGGTGGTATCGATACCCATTGTCTCTGCTGCAACGTCATTTTCTCTTATAGAAAGACAAGCTCTCCCATGGGTAGAGTAAATGAAATTACGCATAATTATTATGGATAATATTGAGACTGTATACACTATCCAAAATTTGGAAAGATTTGGAATAGAAGATAGTCCCCGAGGTCCACTTATTTTAGCGATAGTGTCCGAAAAGCTTACTAAACCTATTTGGTTTAAAAAGGCAGCAATTTCATCAGAGCTGCGAATAACTGAACGGATTACTTCGCCAAAAGCTAAAGTTACTATCGCTAAATAATCTCCTCTTAATTTTAAGGTGGGAAGTCCGATGAGATATCCGGCAAAGGCGGCTACCAATCCTCCCATAATTAAAGAAAAAATAAAAAGTGCTAATTGAGGGAAATAAGCCATGTTTGCTGCCTTAAATAAAATAGTAGTGAAATAAGCCGAAGTATAAGCCCCGATACACATAAAACCTGCATGACCGATAGAGAATTGGCCGGTAAATCCATTAATCAAATTCAAGCTGACAGTCATCATAATATTAATCAAGGCAAACATTATAATCTGCATGTAGTAACGGGTAAACAGGCGAGGGGCAATAGGAATAGTACCGTTAAATATCTCAAAAAATAAATAAATAAGAGCTGTAATTAATATAAATTTGTAATATTTTTTAATTAAGTAAAAAATATTCTTAATAATTTTCATTAGTTTATACCTTTTCTTTGGTGAATTTACCCAAGAGTCCTGCCGGTCTAAAGACTAAAACTACTATCAGTATTATGAAAGCAATTCCATACCCAAAATTTGAATTAATAGAAGTAGCAAAGGTTTCGGAGATGCCCATTACATAACTTCCCAGCATGGCTCCCGGAATACTGCCAATACCTCCCAAAACAGCCGCAATAAAAGCTTTAAGTCCTGGCCAGATTCCCAGGTAGGGTGATTGCAATTGCCCATAGGTTAGAGCATATAATGTTCCGGAAGCAGCAGCAAGAGAAATTCCTATACCAAAAGTGATGGAGATAATGTTATTTATATTTATGCCCATCATCAGACAAGCATCTTTATTGAAGGCTACCGCCCGCATTGCCTTTCCAATCATAGTTTTCTTGACAACATATTGCAAAGCCATCATAAGAATAATGGTTACCGCAACATCTAAAATCTTTATATTATTAATAGTTATTCCGCTGATGTTAAAAGTTTTTTCGACAATTAATGCGGGGAAGGGGATAAATTTAGGACCAAAAACAATCTTGTTTAGAGGAAAGGGAACATTTTGCGGTGATAGAGCAAAAAAATTCTCCAAAAAAAGAGAAACACCCAAAGCAGTGATCAAGGCCGCTAATCTAGGTTTAAACCTTAAAGGTTTGTAAGCAATTTTTTCAATAATCATTCCCAACAGAGCGGTTACGGTCATAGAAAAAATCAATACGATTATAAAAGGAAAACCAACGTTGTGGGCAATTAGATAATTACCCAAGAAACAAGAGATATAGGCGCCAAACATAAAAAGGTCGCCATGGGCAAAATTAATCAACTTGATAATGCCATAGATCATAGTATAGCCTAAAGCTATCAGAGCATAAATGCTTCCCAACTGGATTCCATTTACCAACTGTTGAAAAAAGGACTGAAATCCAAAAGATAATATATATAAAAGCAAAAAGATCAGGATAATAACGGAAATAAAAGTATATTTTGCCCAATTAGGTAGTTTTTCATAGGTTAATATTTTTTTGTTTAAAGAGGAAGAAATTTGTTTTTTGGTCATCTTTATCCTATTTGTATTATAAAATTATTTTTATTATTGCTTTATATAATACAACAGGACATTGCAAAAAGCAATGTCCTGTTGTAGAAAATAATCTAATATCCAAAAAAAATTTTGGATCGGTTCATATTTTTACGGTTGGACAAATTTTTGGAAAACGAATTTGCCGTTTTCCACTTTGATTACCGCCGCCTTTTTAATAGGATCACCATATTCGTCAAAAGTGATTTGACCAGAAACACATTCTAAATTAGTTGCAGCAATAGCGTCTCTTAGGTCTGCTTTATTCAAAGAACCAGTTCTGTTCAGGGAGTCGATTAGGATTAAAGCAGCATCATAAGCTAAAGTAGCTAAGGCATCCGGAGTTGCTCCGTAAGTTTCTGCATATTTTTTTACAAAGTTCTGCACAATGGGTCTGGGGTCTTCGGGTGAATAATGGTTGCAGAAATATCCGCCTTCTACTGCCTCTCCACCTAATTTAGGAAATTCTGCTGAATCCCATCCATCTGCTCCCACAAAAGGAACGGTTATTCCTAAACCTCGAGCTTGTTTTGCCATCAAAGCTGCAGCAGAGTAATAGGCGTCTAAAAAGATTACGTCCGGATTAGCTGCTTTTATATTAGTTAATTGTGCAGAGAAATCAGTAGTTTTATCTTCATCAGTAAATGATTCGTAAGCAACTACTTTACCGCCTAATTTTTCAAAACTTTCTCTAAAAGCTTCAGCTAATCCCTTAGTGTAATCATTGGCATTATCGAAGATTACTGCAGCAGTTTTTGCTTTTAAATCGTTAGTGCAAAAAGTTGCCACTACTGCACCCTGGAAAGGATCAAGAAAGCAAGATCGGAAAATATAGTCACCGGTTCTGGTAACTTGAACAGCAGTTGAAGTAGGACTAATGACCGGAACGCCAGCATCTTGCGCAATAGGTGCACCGGCTAAGGTACATTTACTCATTACCGAGCCAAGAATGGCTACTACTTCATCTTGGTCAATAAGCTTTCGAAAGGCATTAGCTGCTGCTTCGGGAGAACCCTGGTCATCTTCAAAAATGTAACGAATTAAATATTTTTCTCCCCCGATATCAATACCGCCTTTATCATTTACTTCTTGAAAGGCTAATACACAACCATTTCGAGTAGAAGCACCATAAGTAGCGGCACCACCTGTAAGGCAAGCTACTCCACCAATTTTAATTATTTTGGCTGAAGCAACTGAAACAGAAAATAAAAAACATACTAAAATTAATAAAATTAACAATTTCTTATTCATTATTTTACCTCTCTTTTACTATTTAATTTTAATGACTCCAAGTAGAAACAAAACACGTATTTATTCTCCTATCATCACCTCCCGCATTAAATAAGTCTATACGTAAGTTCTGAATTGTAGATTACCTGTAATTTAAATTTTTTTGTATAAAAAAACCTGAAGGATTAGTTCTAAATTATGGAACCTATCCTTCAGGCTTTTTTCCTAAAAGTGTGGCATTTATTAATAAATGCTTTGTACCGCTCGGTCCAGACTTCTTTAAAAAACGGAACCCTAGGTACACTCCCAATATACTATTTAATTTTTAAGAAATATTACCATGCATGATAGTAATTGTCAAGTATTTCAGGTTAGTTTTTTGCTTTTATGAAAGAGTTGGGTTAAGTTTTGTTTATTTTAGCAAGTGATAAATATTATAAATATATATCCATTTATTATTGTATTTGAAATGGTATAGGAGTAAAAGACAAGATACAAAAAACTATAGCACATATTCCCCATATTTTTCTTTTTTTATCTAAAGGAGTACGATCATCCAATGGCGGAGGGTGATTAAATCCAAATATAAGGAGTAAGATAAATAATAGTGTCCACGATGGATTAACAAATATACAGATAACACCTAAAATACCCAAGGTAATATAGTAAGCAATTTTACTATTTTTACCGAATAAAGAATAAATAATGTGTCCGCCATCTAACTGTCCAACAGGAAGGAGATTTAAAGCGGTTACAAACAATCCTACCCAGCCTGCATAAGCTATAGGATGCAAAATTACGTCTTGCCCTTTCGGAAGATGTCCAAAAATAATTTTCTCAATAAAAGAGAACAGTATAGAACTTCCTAAAGGTATGACTGGTCCTTCGATTTCAGAAATTACTGCCACTTCTGATAGTTTAAGACCGATTATTATAGTGGGGATAGTTAGAACTAAACCCACAAAAGGTCCAGCCAATCCGATATCGAATAAAGCTTTACGATCGGGCATGGTTCCTTTCATTTTGATAATTGCTCCTAAAGTACCAAAAGGAGAAAGAGGGAAGGGAATAAAAAAGGGAAGAGTGACTCCCACTCCGTATCTTTTACTAATAAAAAAATGACCTAATTCGTGAGCGAGTAGAATGGTAACTAGGAATAAGGCATACCAAATACCACCCACAAAAAAGCAAGAAATTATAGTTAGAAGAAATAAGATTATATTTAAAATTAATCTTCACCTCTTTATGCTGCTTTATTTTATATGAATTATTATATCTTAATTTTCCTTATGTATAAAGCCAAAATATTTGCATTGAGTATCGAGTAAAAAAAGAGAAGTTTTAGAAAAAACTAAGGTAGAATAAAAATTAAAATCAGATTATTCTTTTATTTTTTTCATTTTGGAGTAAAATAGTAATATAAATAAAGGGATATTACAAGTATGGATAGAAGTATAAAAAAAGTAAGAGCGCATCTTCTAATTTCTGGCAGAGTACAAGGAGTAGCTTTTCGTTATTATACCAGGGATATCGCTCAAAGTTTAGAAATCACAGGATGGGTAAAGAATTGTTGGGATGGTAAGGTAGAGCTGATAATAGAAGGAGAAGAAGATAGAGTTAATGAGCTAATAAATTGGTGCCATCAAGGACCAAAAAGTGCGATTGTAGAAAAAGTGGAAGTAGAATGGGAAGAAGAAAAGGGGGAATTCAATTCTTTCAGTATCAGGGCGTAATAAAAACTTCAGATTAATAATAAAAAATAGCAAATTTACTTCAAATGATTAGGTATTATATTAGAAAATAGAAATTACAAAGAGACAACAATATTAAAAATATTTTTCAATACAACATTTTTTATAATAGGTAATGCATAAAAGTGGTGTAAATAGGAATAAAGCTAAAATATGTTTGAGAAAGGAGAAAATAAAATGTGGATTATTTTAGGAGGGATAGCAGCTATAATTTTGGGATTATTAGGATTAATCAAATGGTGGTTATTGTTTCTAAAAGCTTTAGCAGCATTGGTACCTTTTATCCTATTGATGGGTGGAATATTTGCAATAATTATTGGTATAAGTTCTGTTAAAGAGAGAGCAGAAGAAAAAAGAGAAGAAGCTGCCGAACAATCTACAGAAAGCGATAAATCCTAGGTTGAAACAATAATAAAAATAGGGAAATTTATATCGAAAAGTTAAAATTATAAAGGATTTTAAAAAGTGAGCAAAAATTTTACGCCTAAGCTCAAGAAACCAAAGTTTAAGGAAGATTTAAAAATTGTCATCATTATATTAATAATGATATCGGTTTTTTACGCGTTGATTTATTTAGGAGTAGATAAAATACTAACTACAGCAATTGTTGCTTTATTGGGAATTTTCATGGAGGCAATTGTACAAGTTTTTTCTCAAGTCATATTTATCATTCAATCAATTCCTTATATAGGTCCAATTATTGCCAAAGTAATCGTTTGGCCTTTCTTTATTACTATCAATGCAGTAGCTTATCTGGTTACTTTGACATTAATTAGAGTCAAGGGTTATAAACAAGTAGCTAATGCCCGAGTAGTGACGACTGTTTTTCTCGTTGGAATATTAGTGGGATTCATTTTAGGACGAATGATTAAGTTCATATAAATTAGTATTGAGAAAATAATGAGTTAATCGGTTATTTGTTTACCCAGTTAGCTGATTAAAGGAATAGTAACCAGTAGAAAAAAAACGAATTCCTATCTTATATCTTGTAAATCCTGACTCCTTAAAAGAATAATATAGTATACAGTAGTACGATGTATGGTGCTCACAGTAAATGGAAAATAAACAAGAATAGAGAGATGTAGCTGGGAAATTTATTGAGCGAATTGCCAAAGAATACACTAAAGGGAAAGCATGAAAATAATAAAAAACTTAATTAAGAAAAGTTGACAAAAATACTCATATATAATATAATTTTTTCACCATGATATTTGCGTGACCGTAAAAGGAGGAAAATGGTTATATGAAAAAAATTTATATGGATCATGCAGCCACCACCCCTACTGATGTAGGGGTAGTGAAAGTGATGGAACCTTATTTCAATTTAAAATATGGAAATCCTAATAGCATATATTCCTTTGGACAGGAAGCAAGAATGGCAGTAGAAGAAGCCAGGGGGAAGGTAGCTCATTTAATCGGAGCAAACCCTTCGGAGATTATTTTCACCGCAGGAGGGACAGAAGCGGATAATCACGCTATAAAAGGAATAGCTTGGGCTAATCAAAAAAAGGGGAATCATATCATTACTTCGAAGATAGAGCACCACGCTGTACTTCATTCATGTCAGTTTTTAGAGAAACAAGGCTTTAAAGTTACTTACTTACCAGTGGATAAATATGGTCTGATAGACTCTGATGATGTGGAGAGGGCGATTACAGACAAGACTATACTGGTAACCATTATGCATGCGAACAACGAGATTGGTACCATCGAACCGATTAAGGAAATAAGTAAAGTAGTAAAAAAAGCAGGAATATATTTTCATACTGATTCGGTTCAAACTGCCGGACATATTCCTATAGATGTAAATGATTTAGGGGTAGATATGTTATCGATGTCCGGACATAAATTTTATGGTCCTAACGGAATAGGAGTATTGTATCTAAAGAAAGGAACGAAGATCACCAGTTTTATAGATGGTGGTGCTCAGGAAAACAATAAAAGAGCCGGTACAGAAAATGTAGCAGGAATAGTCGGATTAGGTAAAGCTGCTGAGTTGGCAAAAGAAAGGCTAAATCAAAATAGAGAGAAGGAAATCGAAATATTAAGAAATAAATTAACTCAAGGTATTTTGAAGAATATAGAAAATGTTCGTCTAAACGGCCATCCAACTAATAGATTACCTGGAAACGCTAATTTTTGTTTTGAATTTATTGAAGGGGAGTCAATGTTGTTAAGCTTGGATATGGAAGGAGTTGCTGCTTCCAGTGGTTCAGCTTGCACTTCTGGTTCATTAGAACCATCTCATGTGTTATTAGCTATCGGACTTCCTCCGGAAATAGCTCATGGTTCTTTAAGGTTAACTTTAGGAAAAGATAATACAGAGAAAGAAGTAAATTATTTATTAGATATTCTACCCGGGATTATTAATAAATTAAGGGTACTCTCTCCATTTAATGGTGATTGGGAAGGACTAAGTTAGTACAAGTATATAGTATTTGATATATAATGAAGAAAAGAAAAGATAGTGTTTAGGAGATAGGGGCTCGTGGAAGTAAAATAAAATACAATAAACTGTAAACTCATAACTGAAAACTTGAATACTAATGTAATCGTTCAATTAATGGGTTGGTAGATTTTGAAGTATTAAATTGTGGTTTTGGTTTTTCACTTAATTAGTATAAGAAGGAGAGTAGCCGTATGAGTATGTATAGTGAAAAAGTAATGGAGCATTTTAGAAACCCTCATAATGTAGGAGAGATTAAAGATGCAGACGGTATTGGAGAAGTAGGAAATCCTGTTTGTGGGGATATCATGAAAATTTATATAAGAGTAAAAGATAACAAGATAATAGATTGTAAATTTAAAACTTTTGGATGCGGTGCAGCTATTGCTACCAGCAGTATGATTACCGAAATGGTCAAGGGGAAAGAGATTGGTGAAGCTTTAAAAATTTCTAATAAAGCTGTTGCTGAAGCCTTAGGCGGACTTCCACCCATTAAAATGCATTGTTCTAATTTAGCGGCAGATGGATTATCTAAAGCTATTGAAGATTATAAACAAAAGGCAAGGGATAAGAAAGAAAAACAATAAGCCAAAAATAATCATAAATAATCACTAACTAATAAATATTTATTATTTGCTAAAGTTTAGTTTGTAGAGGTACTTATAAAATGACAACGTTAAGCGTGAATGAGGTTTCCTTGGTGGCTGCTTTTATAGCTGGTCTTTTTTCATTCGTTTCTCCTTGTGTTTTACCCCTGGTGCCGGGGTATATTTCCTTTATTTCAGGAATATCTTTAGAGGACATAGAAAAAAGAAAAAAACAAAATAAGAATACCATTATTATAAGCTCTTTATTTTTTATTTTTGGGTTTTCTTTGATATTTATTCTTTTAGGCGCTACTGCTACTTTTTTAGGCAGTTTTTTATTAGAAAAGGCTTTTATTTTAAAGAAAGTAGGAGGAATTATAATTATAATTTTCGGGATACATATGTCAGGTTTGTATAGAATACAATTTTTAGATTATGAGAAAAGGGTTTATAATAAGACTAGACCAGTTAACATTATTGTAGGCCCCTTTTTAATGGGATTGGCTTTTGCTTTTGGCTGGACTCCCTGCGTGGGACCTATTTTAGCGGGAATATTGATTTATGCTGGGACTCAAGAGACGGTCTATCAGGGTATTATATTACTCACTATTTATTCAGCCGGTTTAGGAATCCCTTTTTTATTAACTGCTCTGGCTATCAATAAGTTTTATTCCTTTTCTAGTAAAATTAAAAAGCACTTTAAAATTATTGAGTTGGTTGGAGGGATTTTACTGATGCTGATCGGTGGTTTGATCCTTACTGATAATTTTCAAAGGATAGTAGCCTATTTCATTAGATAAAAAGTAATTTACTTAAAAATATTAAATTGGGTGAAATTTGCAAAGCGATAAGAAAATAAATTTATATAAAGATTAAAGAGGTTTAAAGTAAAGATGAAGATTTTTTCTACAAAAAGAGATAAAATATTAATTTTAATCATTCTACTAGTTATAAT
>Ga0116197_1000061_pt1 | contig 20434 bp, 18 predicted proteins | sample ZodSprsou2mmetaG_FD_94480 | JGI IMG/M metagenome (GOLD analysis project Ga0116197, IMG submission 94480) | Hot spring sediment microbial communities from Zodletone spring, Oklahoma to study Microbial Dark Matter (Phase II) - Zodletone Spring... ...
ATACTTCACTGCAAATTCCATGGCTTCTATTCTTTTAAAATATTCTTTATCTATTTTTCTAATAATGCCCGCTTCTAATTTAGGTTTAATTCCGCTAATTCTTTCAATATTTTCTATCATTGGGCCGAGTAGATCGAAAGAAACAATATAATGCTTTTTAGATTCCTCTTTCAGAAACAATCTTAATTCTGGTTTAACAATAGTATAGACGATAAATACTTTTTCTTTATTGAGTTGGCTTATTATCCCGGTAATATCTTTTTTAGATTCAATGTGGGCAAGTAATTTTACCTGAATATCATTAGAATCAAATTGACCAAGAGCAGCATGCACTACATTTTGAGCAGTTTCACCGGTAGAATCTGAAATTATATAAACAGTAGATTTAGATATAATATCATCCATTATTATTCCCTCCCTTCTTTTATCGACACAATTTTAGATAAATCAGCTACCTGATTAAACAACATCCCCACCTTCTTGATAAGTGTAACCCTATTTTTTCTAATATCTCTATCTTGGTCCATTACTAGTACCTGGTCAAAAAATTCATCAATCGGTTCGCATAAATCTCCCAATAATTTAAACAATTCTTTATATTCTTGATTATAAATAAGCTTCTCTGCTCGCGAATAGATACCTTTATAATCATGGTATAAATTTAACTCAGCTTTTTCCTTGAATAACAATGGATCAATCTCGGTTTCTTGATTATTTTTTGATAAATTTAATACCCTGCTTGATGAAACAAGTATTTTCTTAAAGATGGGCTGATCATACAAATCTTTTATAGTTTCTATCCTTTTTTTAATAACAAATACATCTCCATCGCCATCCACAGCCAAAACTGCATCAATTACATCATAGCGAATTTCCTGTTCCAGGAAGAAATTTTTTAATCTTTGTTGAAAAAAATTTAATATCTGGGATATAATCTCATTAAGATCAATCTTTAATTCCACTAAAACACTTTCTTGGTATAAGGATAAAGATTTCCAAAAAATATCTTTTAAGGAAATTTGTAGCTCATTTTCCAAAATTATGGCAATCAAGCCACGAGATTGTCTTCTTAATCCGTAAGGGTCCTGTGATCCGGTAGGGATTAATCCCGTTATGAAACAACCGGTAATGCTATCTACTTTATCAGCAATCCCTAAAATCATACCGTTTTTGCTTCGGGGCAATCCATCCTCTGAAAAACGGGGGAGATAATGTTCAAAGATAGGTCCTGCTACCTCTTTTTTTTCATTAGATAAAATAGCATATTGGTTGCCCATTGATCCCTGTAACTCTGGAAATTCTTTTACCATTTCCGTAACCAAATCTGCCTTGCACAAATAAGCAGATCTTAAAAGATCTTTTTTCATTGTCTGTCCAATCTGCAATATATCTGAAATGTAGTCACATAGCAATTTCAATCTCTCGGTTTTATCAAAAAGGCTTCCCAGCTTTTCCTGAAAGATGACATTTTTTAATTTATTCACCTTTTCCTCTAAAGGAACCTTCCGATCTTCCTGGAAGAAAAATTTTGCATCTTCTAACCTAGCCCTAAGAACATTTTCATTACCTTCTCTAATTTTAGAAGCATTCTTCTTTGAATTATTAACAATAACGATAAAATAGGGAAGCAATTCATTTTTATTTTTAAATACAGGAAAATATTTTTGATGTTTTTCCATAACCACAATTAAAACATCTTGGGGCAATTTCAAATAATTTTTATCATATTTTCCTAAAATTGCATTGGGATATTCGACTAAATAAATTACTTCCTTTAACTGTTTCTCATTGATTATTTCTTCCCCGCCAATTTCTTTAATTATCTGTTCTATGTCTGTTTTAATGATATTTTCTCTTATTTTAGGATCAACGACTACATAATTTTTTTTTAGCTTTTTTAAATATTCCTGAGTAGAAGATATTATGATTTTTTGAGGCGCTAAAAGTCTATTGCCAAAAGTAACATTTCCGGAATCTAAACCATTTAACTTAAACTTTATGATTTCTTTTCCATATATGGCTAGTATCCATCTTATAGGACGGATAAATCGCAATGAACCCTCTCCCCAGCGCATTGATTTAGGAAATTGCATGCTCTTTATTATTTCAGGAAATATCCGGGATAACATTTCCACAGTTGGTTGGCCTGTTATGGATTTCGAAGCAAAAACATATTCCCCTTTTTCAGTATTTTCGACAATTAAATCTTCAACGTTAACCCCCGTGCTTTGAGCAAATTTTATAGCAGGTTTTTGAGGTTGAAAATCTTTATTGTATGCAATTGAATAGGAAGGTCCTTTAATTTTTTGAAAAATATCTTCCTGTTTTTCTTTAATATGGGAGATGAATAATGTTAATCTTCGGGGAGTGCCATAAGCCTTTATTTCTTTATAATTTATTCTGGCTTCTTCTAAATATTTTTTTGCTAACTGACTTAAATCTTTTAGGGCATTCTCCATATACTGTGCGGGTATTTCTTCGGTTCCGATTTCTAAAATTACATTCTCCATTAAAATTTATCCCCTGTTTGAACTTTTATTATTCATTAAGGGAAAAGCTAAATTTTCCCTCTGTTTTACGTATGCTTCTGCGCATAATCGGGCTATATTTCTTACCCGTGAAATATATCCTGTTCTTTCTGAAACACTAATCGCTCCTCGGGCATCCAGTAAATTAAAAGTATGTGAACATTTTAATATATAGTCATACGCCGGCAAAGGCAGTTCTATCACTATTAATCTTTTAGCTTCTTTTTCATATATAGTAAAAAGGTTGAACAACATCGATATGTCTGCTTCTTCAAAGTTGTACTTAGATTGTTCTACCTCTGCTTGATGGCGTATATCTCTGTAAGTAATATTTTTACCCCATTTTAAGTCAAAAACATTATTCACATCCTGTATAACCATGCCTAATCTTTCCAATCCATAGGTTATTTCAACCGGAATAATATCTAAATCAAGTCCGCCAGCTTGTTGAAAATAAGTAAATTGAGTGATTTCCAATCCGTCTAACCATACTTCCCAGCCTAATCCCCAGGCACCAAGAGTAGGGGCTTCCCAATCACCTTCGATAAATCTTATATCATGTTCTTTTCGGGGAATGTCCAAACTTTCTAAACTTTTGAAATAAATATCTTGTATATTTTCAGGAGAAGGTTTTAACACTACCTGAAATTGATAATGCTGTTGTACTCTATTTGGATTTTCTCCGTAACGTCCATCTGCTGGTCTGCGAGATGGTTCAACATATGCAACTTTCCATGGTTCAGGACCTAAGACTCTCAAAAAAGTAGTTGGATTCATGGTACCTGCCCCTTTTTCCGTATCATAAGGGAGTTGAATGATACAATCCTGTTCGCCCCAAAATTTCTGTAAATTAAAAATCATTTCCTGAAAATCCATATGAGCATTCCTTTTCTTTAATTATAAATAAAACTCTCTCCCATAGAGATTTTTCCAAACCTATCATCTATTAGAGAGAGATTTTATTTTCTTTGTTAATATATCAAAATCGACTATAATTGTCAACGTAACTAAATATAGTGCCGAGTATACAACAAACAAAGAGAAATTGGCGTAGAGCGTACAGAGTATATGTTATAGCGTACAGCGTATAGTAATTCAGTATCAAGTGTCGAGCAAAGATAATGTTAAGGGTATGGTCTACAATATGAGCAATTCGTTCTATACAAAAATTTTTATCATATCAAATGTAAAATTCAAATAAAACACTAAAATAATAATTCAAAATTCAAAACCTTTTTCTAATAAAATAAAGTATTATTATGATGTAGAGGTCGGATTTATCCGACCCTGATATGGTAATTTATTTTAGCGGACTTAATTAATCAAGCCCGCTACCTCCTAAATTCCATCCTCTAATAATCTGCTGATTTCCGACTTCTATTTTTTTAGCGAGATACGAGATAGGAATTAGACATTTGTTTGCTTCTTTCTTAACTCTACGCTAAACGTTATGCGCTAGTTTGTACGAGATACGGTTCATGAGATACTAGATATACGAGTTTAGTCAGCTATAGAAATTTCAAAAATCTATCTGTCTTAAAACTTTTTTCAGAATGATAAGTTAAATATGAATCAGTAATTTTCTCTAATTCTTTTATTCTTTGATCAGGAACAGTAGCATTTGATATAGTAGATAAAGGCGTAGTCAGTATTTTTCTTACTAGTTTATTAAAGTAAATAGAAACGTTAATATCAGTTTCTTTATCTTTGATTAGGCAATTATTACAAACTAGTCCCCCTTCTTTGATATTAAAATACCTTTCTTTTTGCTCTTCCAAACTTTTATTGCATCTGCAACAATGATCGAGTGAAGGTCTATATCCCAAAATTGACATGGTCTGCCATTTGAAAGACAAAGTTAGCAATTTTGGATCTTTAGAATTCCTCAAATAATGTAAAACTTCTTTTAGCAAATTAAACAAAGCAATATTTATCTCTCTTTCCTCGGTTAATTTATTCACTATCTCGATACAATTAACAGCATAAGCGAATTTAATAACTTCTTTACTCGCCGAAAAAAAAGATTCTAATATTTCACTTTGACTGACAATATCTATATTCCTACCTTTATAAAACAAAAAAACAGAGTGAGTTAATATTTCCAAGCTACTTCCGAATTTACTTTTGGTCTTTCGGACCCCTTTGGCAATAGCTTTAATCTTACCATAATTTTTGGTGTATATGGTAACAATTTTATCGGCTTCTTCGTATTCCGTGCTTTTTAATACTATGCCTTCTGTTTTATACAACATACTATAAGACAATCTCCGCTATAAAAGATCATTTTTACTAAACGCTTCAGGAAGTAATTCATTTATTTTTTTAACCTTAACCTCTCCCCTTAAATTTGCCATTATCAAGTAAACATCTTCACTAAATTCTGATATTACCTGTCGACAAGAACCACAGGGAGAACAGGGTTTAACTGTGTCACCAATAATAGCAATCGCTTCAAACTTTGTTGAACCCTCTGAAATAGCTTTAAAAATAGCGGTTCTTTCTGCACATAAGGACAAACCAAAAGATGCGTTCTCAATATTGCATCCGGTAAATATTTTGCCATCGCCGCAGAGAACAGCAGCTCCTACCGGAAATTTTGAATAGGGACTATACGCTCTTTTTCTTGCCTTTTCTGCCTCTCTAATTAATCTTTTAAATTCCTCTTTCATAATGTTTTCACCTTCTTTATTTAAACCACACCTCTGTCTCCTCTGGTACCAAATGAATCCATATATTCCCCTGATTTAAGTTTATAGGATTCCCCTGATCATTATAATATAACGTCGGGTGGTTTTTAGATTTCTTAATCCACTTTGCTAAATGATAATTTCCTCCATAAAATATCTTAGCTACACCTTCTCCAAGCACCCCTACTTCCAGCCTTCCCTCAATATCGTTGGTTATTCTTTCAATCGGAACATACTGGATGATTATATTGGAAACAACAATAGGTTCAAGGGTATTACTGTCCTGATGTGGTTTAGAATTTATATATCTTAAATAAGTGTTAGTATCAGCTTTATATTGGTATGATAGAGAATATTTTTGATTATATTTAAATGATATTTTAGTGATACCCCCTCCTGATAAATTCAAGGTTCTTTGGTTAAGCAAAGGATTATCGAAATTTACCCTTTCCTGAAAACCCATTTTTCTGCTTTTTTCTCGTATATTCTGGGTTTTAGTAAAAAGATTTATCCATCCCCCAATATTTTTATCCCGCCAAAAAGGTGAGGGATAAAGCATCTGATCTAAATTAACTATCCTTTCATCTTTTAAGCTCTGTCCTCCACAGTGTGCAAAAATTGCTGACCACTCTACGGATAACCTAGAGAAATAATAGCGGCTGCTTCTTATCGGTCCCACCGTTATCTCATCACTATTAATAAATATAGCCATTAATCTGGTAAAAGGATACTCTACATTTGCTTCATAAATTATATCTGCCTTATTCAAACCCATTTGGTGAATGACTTCTTGGGGTGAATTTCCTATCATGATAGCCAAAGGTCTTACCGTACTGGCGTAAATATCATGACTTATAATAATGCCGGAAAATACAATAAGAAATAACCATATAAAACCGTAAAAAAATAATTGTTTCAATATTTCTTTCTTCATAATGTGCCCTCTCTTCTTGATTGTTAAATTATTTTATATTTATTTAATTTTATCAAATTCATCTTCTATCTCTCCAAAAATTTCTTCTAATAAATCTTCAATGGTAACTACGCCGGATATTTTTTTCTCTTTATTTTTGACTACAGTAATATGGACTTTCTTTCTCTGAAATTCTTTCAAAAGCGTTGTGACCCTTTTATTTTCTGAAACCGAGTAAGGTGGATGGATCAGGCCTAATAAATTAATACTTTTGCTTAATTTCTTTTTTAAATCCCCGGTAAGAAAGTCCTTGGCATAAATAAAGCCGATGATGTTGTTGATATTATCATGATAAACTGGTATTCTGGATAGGCCTTCTTTGTTCATTATTTTTATAGCTTCCTCCAGATAAGTATTTTCTTCAACAGCTACCATAAATTTTTGAGGGATCATTACATCTTTAACCAAAATATCATTTAAATTTAAAATTCTCTCTATCATGCTCTTTTCTTTTTTCTCTAATGCACCTTCCTTTTCGCCGACCTCAAAAAATAATTTCAGATCTTTTTTAGTAAAAAAAGCGTTTAACGGTACATATTTCTTTCCGGTAATGATTCTGATGATAAGGTTGGATATCCAGCTAAAAAAGATTTCAATAGGATAAAGTACAAAAGAGGCACCTTTTAAAAAATAAGCCGATTTTAGCGAAATTTTCTGGGGATTATTCTGAGCAAGAGTTTTAGGTATTATCTCGCAAAAAATTAAAATTATTAGAGTAGAAAGCAATATCGAAATAGTAACTCCTTTACCATCACCCCATATATGCATGGCCAGGGCTGAGGAAACGGTAGAAGTTACGATAACTGCAATATTAGTTCCAATCAAAACTACCCTTAGAAACTTATCAGGTCTTTTAGCTAAAATAGATATTATTTTAGCTTTTTTGTTCCCTATCTTAGCTAAATATTTAAGATGTAACTTGCTGGTTGAGATAACTGCAGTTTCTGCTCCGGAAAAAAAAGCAGCAATAAATATGCCTATAAACAGCATATAAGGACTGATTTTAATCCACCATTCCGTCAAAATTTTCCTACCTCCTAAGTATTTTTATTCCAAATATGGTTTTCAGCTAACGGTAGCTTTTTTATTATCTTTACTCTTCTAATTCTATTTTTTACAATTTTTTCTATAATTATCTGACAATTCTTGTATTTTATTTTTTCGCCTTTCTCGGGTACTCTACCTAATAAATCATAAATAAAACCGCCTAAGGTCTCGAAACCATTTTCAGGTATTTCGATGTTTAGAATTTCATTAATTTTTTCAATACTTATTATTGCATCAGTAATTACAGTATTATCTCCGATCATTTCAAACAATTTTATTTCTTTATCGTATTCATCAATTATCTCGCCAACTACTTCCTCTACCACATCCTCCATGGTAATCAATCCTGCTGTCCCGCCATATTCATCAATAGCAATGGCAATTTGAATTCTATCTTTTTGAAAAATATCCAATAATTCATCTATTTTTTTATTTTCCGGAACAAAATAAGGTTCTCTTATAATCTCATTTAAATCAAACTTTTCCTTAGAAGTATACCATTGCTCGTAAGTACCTAAAAGGTCCTTGGCATATAGTATTCCAATAATATTGTCTATGGTTTCTTCATATACCGGGATTCTCGAATGTCCTATTTTTTTTATTAATCTTAATATTGAGCCTAATTTGGTGTCAGAGGGTATACAAGCCATATCTACCCGGGGGATCATTACTTCTTTTACCATCGTATCGCTAAATTCAAAGATATTTCTAATCATCTCGTTTTCTTTCTCCTCAATCACGCCCTCATCCTTACCAGCTTCTATTAAGGTTATCAAATCTTCTTCAGTAATTTCTTTTTTCTCTTTTGTACTTTCCCTACCAAAAAAGTAATACATTACAATAATAAGTGCCTTAAATATTTTTATTAAGGGAAATATACCCACAGAAATTATTTCTATGGGTCTTGCTACTCTTCTGGAAATCTTTTCCGCATTAGCGACTGCTAATGATTTTGGTACTATTTCCCCAAAAATAAGAATGGTAAAAATCATGACACCGCTGGCAATACCTATACCTATATTCCCTAATAGTTTTATAGCTAAATAAGTGGCTAAAGAGGAAGCAGAAATGTTGACGAACATATTTCCCACTAAAATTGAGATTAAGGTTCTTTGGGGGTCATCAAGGAGTCTGATAATTGAACTTATCCGCCAATTATTCTCTTCTTCTTTTTGTATTTTTTTTAATTGGAGCTTACTAAGTGAGAAGAGGGCAGTCTCTGCGCTGGAAAAAAATGCTGATAGTACTATGAAGCCTAATAAAGTAATAACTTCCAATATCAATATAATTAAATTAAGAGGATCATCCAAAAAACAATCACCGCAACTTTTTCAAAAACCGTCAAGTATATTTCAAAACATCGACCATTTAACTAATTAAAATCAAGATGAGCTACTTATCTTTATACGGTTCGATTGGGAATCTCAAGAGAAGTAGTTATTGAGTCTTCAGACTCCCAACCGAATAATTATCAAGCATAAAACTACTTAAAATAAAACTTAACCGAGATATTTTAATTATTATAACTAAGCTAATTTAGCTTTCTTCAATACTCTCATCCTCTGTAAGATTATTACTCCCGCTAATAATACAAAACCTACTCCATCAGTTAATAAGCCGGGTCTTATTAGAGCTAGTGCACTAATAATTAATATAACTCTTTCATATATTTTAGTATGGTCAAGAAGATATCCACCAGCAGCTGCTCCCAAGGCTAATACCCCGGCTAAAGAAGTAACAATTAATATCAAAGTATGGATTACCGTACTATTTATAAACAACAACCCGGAATCAAGGGCAAATATAAAAGGAATCATAAATCCCGCTACCGCTAATCTTACGGCAATAAAACCGGTTTTCATGGAATTTCCTCCGGAAATTCCTGCTCCAGCATAAGCGGCTACGGCAACCGGTGGGGTAAGGTCAGCAATAACGCCAAAGTAAAGGATAAATAGATGGGCGGCCAAGGGATTTACCCCTAAATCAATCAAAGCAGGTGCTGCCATGATCGATAAAATGATATATTTTGCCGTGGTCGGAAGCCCCATTCCTAATAAAATGGAAGCAATCATGGTAAAGAAAAGAGTTAATAATAAATTGCCATGACCTAACATCACCAGTCCATTTGCAATCTTTAATCCCAAACCGGTAAGGGTAACTGCTCCCACAACCATTCCAGCACAAGCACAAGCGGCCGCCACACCTAAAGCACTCTTGGCACCCTCCTCAAAGGCTTCGCCTAATTTCTTTAGGTTTAACCGAGTTTCGGATTTTACCATACTTATTGCCAAACTCATAACAATTGCCCAAAAAGCGGAGAATAAGGGAGTATATCCTCGAACTAATAAATAAACTAACCCCAGTATAGGGATAACTAAATGACCTCGAGCTTTCAAGACAGCACTTAAATTAGGAAGCCTCTCTTTGGGAAGACCTTTTAATCCGTATTTACAAGCTTCCAGATGGACCATTGTTCCTACGGCAATGTAATATATGATAGCTGGAATTGCTGCTGCTGCGGCAATTTTAATATAGGGAATTCCTAAAAATTCGGCCATAACAAAGGCAGCTGCTCCCATTACCGGGGGGAGTATCTGCCCACCGGTCGAAGCGGCGGCTTCCACTGCTCCGGCAAAATCTTTTCGGTAACCCATGCTCTTCATTAAGGGGATAGTAAAAGCACCGGTAGTTACCGTATTGGCAACTGAACTTCCATTAATGGAGCCCATAAATCCACTGGCGATAACTGCCACCTTTGCCGGTCCACCGGTAGTATGACCGGCTACTGCCATGGCAACATCGATAAAAAATTTTCCCATCCCCGTTTTATTTAAAACTGCACCAAATAAAATAAAAAGGAATACAAAAGAAGAAGATACTCCCAAAGGAATACCGAATATCCCTTCCGTCCCTGAATATAAATGTTCTATTATTCTTTCTAATGAGTATCCTCGATGCGCGAAGAATCCCGGCATGATCTGTCCAAAATAAGAATAGAGTAGAAAAACAATGACAACTATGGGAAGAGCCGAACCGATAATCCTTCGAGTCGCTTCCAAAACTAATATAATAGTCAAACCGCCTACTATTAAATCAAGAGTAGTAGGCAATCCGGAACGTATTACCATAACATTGTAAAATAAGACTAAATAATAACATACGCCCGCCCCTAATAGAGCCAAAATTATATCAAGAACAGGTATTTTTTCTTTATCTTTTTCAAAATTTTTTTTACTGCTGGGGTATATAAGAAAAGCTAAACACAAAGTAAAAGCCAGATGAAATGCTCTCTGTTTTAAGGCTAAAAGCAGACCAAATCCTCCGGTATAGAATTGAAAAACCGAAAAAGATATAGCAATTATTGATATAATAATAGCCATCATTCCCAAGGGTTTTCTTATTCTTGATTCTGAATCATACTGCTCCATGAGCTTTTGAACATCAATTTCTTTATTTTCATTTTTAATTTCTTTTGCCATTTATTGTTTTCCCCCTAACAAATAATTAATCAGATTAGTTTTATGGATTTCGATAGTTAACAATTTGTCTCCTACCAATGAAGATAAATTAATTATTTTATCTTTAAAATGAAAAATATTCTCTCTTATCGCTCCAATTCTATAATAGATTGGGGTAGGGATGATCCGGTGCATATTTTTTATCTTAAATCTACCCTCTTCTTCTACAAATATTTCCTGATCGAAAGTGGCATAGGGAAGTCCCGCTCCGTGATCAAGAAAATCAGTTTCTATTAAGACAATCTGATAGTCTTTATTTAGGTTAAATATTTCCCAAACAGGAGTTAAAGCAACAGAGTGAGTGTATTTTAAAATAAACTGATCCCCTGGTTGAATTTTCTGTATAAAAATTACTTCTCCGTCAGGAAAAGACTTGACTTCCAAGGTACGTAAAGGAATAAAAAATAACATCATAATAATAACAGCAACAATACACCATAAAAAGGGCGTTACATATTTTTTCTTTAACATATAAATTGATTCCGGGTATCATGGAAAAATATTCTTATTTTATGATACCCGGATTATATTTTCCTAACCTTATTTAATCAAGCCAACTTCTTTGTAGTATAATTCTGCACCCGGATGCAATGGTATTCCCATACCACCAAGAGCGGTTTCTAAAGTAATATTTTTACCTTGAGAATGAACTTTTTCTAATACATCTCGATGTTCCCATAAAGCTTTAGTCATTTTGTAGACCAAGGTAGGTTCTAATTTGGAATCACAGATCCATAAAGCTGGGGTAGCAAGGGCTAAAACATCTTCATCCACACCTTTATACAGTCCACCTGGGATAACTGTGGCTCCATAATAGGGAATTGCTTCCACTAATTCTTTTGATTTTTCCGGGCTTATAGGAACCAGGACGATATCTCTTTTAGTAGCTATATTAATGATGCTGGAAGTTGGAAATCCAGCAGTGGTAAAACCGGCATCTATCTGCCCATCGATCAAACGCTGGGCTACTTCATTAAAGTCGATATAATCTACTTTTATATCATCAAAAGTAATTCCATGAGCTGCTAAAATTATTTCAGCATCAGCAGCAGTTCCGCTATTAGGTGCACCCACTCCCACGCTCTTTCCTTTGAGATCTTCTATGGTTTTAATTCCAGATGCCTTGGTAGCAACTATATGAATAGTTTCCGGATATAAAGAAGCAATACCTCTTAAATTAGTAAGAATAGGTTCGTTACTATATATTCCAGTACCGGAATAACTCCAATAGGTAACATTTGCTTGAGAAAAAGCAGTTTCAATCTGACCCCTGCTGATTAAGTTACAGTTTGCTCTGGAAGCGTTTCCTGTTTGGGCTGTCACGATTAATCCTTCGACATTATTAGAAAGCATTTGAGCTAATGCCCCACCCAAAGGATAGTAAGTTCCTCCCGTTCCACCGGTAGCAATAGCTACAAATTGTTTTTCAGCAGCTATCCCAAAACTAAGCATTCCCATTACTAAACTCATTGCTAATACGAAAATAATTATTGTCTTACTTTTTAGCATTAATCAATTCTCCTTTAATTTTTTTAATTTTTCAAAATATGATCTTACCTGTTAACTAAAAGTAAACATTCTATAGATCTATTCTCACCCCCTATTTTTTCATTTCTTTTTGTTCGGTGAATCTATGCCCAGTATTTCTCATACCTATTTTTTTTTAAATAACTTAAAAAAGTAAATAAATATAATATCTGATTTTATTATATTAAACATCGGGTAACAAATCAAATATTTCCAATATTTTATCTTCTTTTTCCTGCATAATTTTGTAATCTTTCTCTTCTTGGTGAGCATAGCCGGTTAGATGTAATAAGCCATGAATTAATAGAACCATTAGCTCTTTTTCTATGTTATGATTTAAGTTATTTGCCTGCCTTTGGGCAGTCTCAACAGAGATAACTATATCACCTATAAGTTTCTCACTCCCTAATTCCGGAGTGTTGATAGATCCCTCTCTTAAACTAAAGGATAAAACATCGGTTGATCTATCAATCCCTCGATATTTATGATTTAGCAATCTGATAAATTGATCATCAGTAAACAGAATACTGATTTCGGTTTTTTCATCAACTTGGAGATGTTGCAGAGCTATTTTAATCAGCTTTTTTATTTTTCTTTGATCTATCTTTAATATTTTCTGTTGATTTTTTATTAGAACTTCCATTCTTTTTTCCTTCTTCTTTTATTTTTTTTATCAAATCTTCATCGGGATATTCCACTCGGCTGTGAAACATTCCGGTAAGAATCCGAGAAAAACTATCCCCAATTTTATCCAGGTCTTTTAAGGTTAAATCGCATTCTTCCAACTGACCACTTTCCAAATTCTTCTGGATAATTTCTTTTACCAAGGTTTTTATTCTAGTGGGTGTAGGATTGGTTAAACTTCTGGTTGCTGCTTCCAGAGAATCAGCCAATAAAATAATTGCTGCTTCTTTAGTCTGTGGTTTTGGTCCGGAATAACGATAATTCTCTTCGGCAACTGCCTCATTAGCTGATCCATTTTCTTGTAAAGCTCTGTGGAAAAAATAGGTAATTAAATTGGTTCCGTGGTGTTGGGCGATGATATCAACTATATCCTTAGGGAGTTTACTTTTTTTTGCCAACTCTATTCCTTCTTTGACATGAGAAGCAATGACTAAGGCACTTAAACTGGGCTCCATATCATCATGAATATTTTTATATGCTTCTTGATTCTCAGTAAAGAAATAAGGTCTTTTTATTTTACCGATATCATGATAAATAGCACCAACCCGAGCTAATAACCCATTACCCCCAATCTCTTCGGCAGCAGTCTCAGATAAATTTCCCACAACTATACTGTGATGATAAGTACCGGGTGCTTCCAATATCATCTTTTTTAATAGAGGTTGGTTAGGATTAGATAATTCCATCAACTTAAAAGAGGTGGTGATATCGAAATAGCTTTCTAAGAAAGGAAGAATTCCAATGGTCATAATGACTGCTAAAAAACCGTTTAGGACTCCCCATAAATTGTTTTGTAAAATTAGATAATAACCTTCATTATTGATTAAACCCAAAGCCGATATAATCATCATATTCACTCCGGCAATAATTAACCCTGCACGTGTCAGACTTGACCTTTGGGTTGCTTTCCGAATGCTATATATGGCCACAATTCCACTAATTACCGAAACTAAAATATAATTTAATCCACCTCCCGGAAAAAATCCTATTAACAGGCTTAATATAACGGTAAGCATCATGGCAACATTGGGACTTAAAGATATAGCAATTAACATTGAGGCAGAAGCAATGGGCATTAAATATCCTGATACCTGACTTGCAATCTTGGCAAGCAAAACAACTAAGATAGAAATAATACCCAGCAATATCAATTTATTTACATTTTCATAAATACCAGGAAAAAAGAAACTCAAATATAAAAAGATTACTAAAAGGCAGACTGCCGTAATTATAACTATTCCTATGATGTTAGAAAAATTTATCTTGGGATTTTTTAGACCTAAAGAATTAAGGATGGCGATATCTTCTGAAGTAACCACTTCTCCTTTTCTTATAATTATCTGTCCTTTTTGAATTGTTCTTATCAAATCATCTACCGAAGCGATGGCTTCCTGACGTCTTTTTTCTGTATCTTCTTCATTTAAAAATAAACTTGGCAAAAGCAAAGAGGTGGCAATCTCGCTGGCTATCAGGGCGTCATTATGATCAAGGGAAATTTCACTAATCTCTCTAATTAATTGTTTTTTTGCGGTTTCTAAATCATCTTTTCTAATCCCTTGCTCCATTATTTTTCTTAAAGCATTTTTGGTATCCACCCTTATTTTCTCTAAAGATAAATTATCCAACAGGAGACAACCTATTATAACTTGTTCGCTAATATATAATCCTAAATTTTCATTTATTTCATTAGCTATTTCAATTAATTCAATCTCCTCAGATTTCTCTTTAGTCTCAAATTCCAAAGTAAGAGAAGGAGTCTCTTTAGAAGATTCAGTAATTTTTTTTTGATATTCTTCTATCTTTAAAAAGAAAACATCTATGTCTTTTTCAACATTCTCAATATTGGCTAAATTTAGATCGTACACTTCTTTTATCGATTTAGCAGCTTTTTCTCTTAAATTTTGTGTTGCTTCTATATCTGTAAATTCAAAATCACCCGGAGACAGGATATCTTTCGTACATATTTGCCCCTCCCTTAAGAGAATTTTATCCGGAAAAAAATTAATTGAAAGAACCAGAGTGATAGCAAGTAACAATACAAAAAATATGGATATCTTTTGTATTATATTTTTATCAATTATTTTTTTCTTTTGCATATTTTTACCCGATACTTTATCTCTATTTATCCATTTTTTCCATCTTTCATTTAATTTCGTCAGACTGGATCACTCCTTTTTGTGGTTCCGTAAATCTTCCTTTTCGTAAGCACGGATAATTTCCTGAACCAATCTATGCCTCACTACATCCCGGTCATTAAGATGCACGAATTCAATACCCTTTATTTCTTTAAGTATCCTTTCTACCCTGGTCAATCCGGAATGCTCCTTAAGCGGTAAGTCTACCTGGGTAATGTCTCCGTTAATGATCACTTTAGAGCCAAAGCCAAAGCGGGTCAAAAACATCTTCATCTGGCCCAAAGTAGTATTTTGAGCATCATCTAAGATAATGAAAGAGTTATTTAAAGTTCTTCCCCGCATATAGGCTAAGGGCGCTATTTCTATTATCCCTCTTTCCATATATTTTTGGAACTTTTCCGAAGGCATCATTTCGTACATTGCATCATATAAGGGGCGAAAATAGGGATCTATCTTTTCCAGTAAATCTCCCGGTAAATAACCTAAGCTTTCCCCTGCTTCTACCGCAGGTCTGACCAAAATTATTCTATCTACCTCTTCACTCTTTAGAGCGGATAAAGCGATAGCTACTGCCAAGTAGGTCTTCCCCGTTCCGGCAGGACCAATAACAAAGACAATATCATTTTTTTTAATAGCAGCAATATATTTCTGCTGACCCAAAGTTTTTGGCTTGATCTCTTTATCTTTTTTAAAAACACTTATCGCATCTTTATATAATAATTTCCAATCCACCGGTTGGTTACTCTGGGACATTTCTACATGGTATTTTACCTCTGCTACAGAAAGCGGATGCCCATTTCTAATGATAGCGATAAGCTCTTCCATTAGTTTTAGAGCTTTATCTGCTTCGCTCTTTATTCCCGAAATAATTAACTTACTGTCATTTTGAGTTGATATTCTTATAGAAAAATACTGATTGAAAAGTTTGATATTTTCATCATATTGTCCAAAAAGCTCTCTTAGCTCATCTTTATTTTTAATTAATATGCTATGACTTATGTTTTTATCTTTTTCTATTATTTTTCCCTACTTTCATAAAGTATTAGCCAGGTAAAATTATATCCTATTTATTTTCACCGTGTAATTTGCCCGTATCTTTTGTACCTATGGAAATCATAAGGTCTTAGAGCTCTGGGGGGAGCAATTATCTCTGATAGGAGTATTCCATTAACCAGGATATTAGTAGACAGAAATATTTCTAATCCGCTTTCCCGCTCAGTAGAATTTTCTTCGGAGACTATCACTTCTCCCACCGACTTTTCATATAAAACCTTTTGCCCTTGCTCTTCGTATTTTCCCTGGTAAACTTCTTTAACCAGTTTATCATTATTCACCTTATCTTTTTCTTCTAAATTATCCATTTGCTCCATATTAAACTTATTTTCAGGTAAGTCTGTTTTCTCCTTAATTTCTGCAAATAGCGGAAAGGAATTAACATCTTCTTCCTCTTCTTTTCGAACTAAGTTATAAGATCTTTTTTTCTTGTTTCCTAAACGAGTTAAGAGACTTACTATAATATAGAAAATAAACATATATGAAAATATTGACATAGTTTACCTTTTCCCCTTAAATAATAAGAAATCCTGGATTATTTATTTTCTTTCTTTTTGGAAGTTTCAGAAATACTATCCCGCATAGAAGTATCAGCTGCAATATTCTTCAAATTGTAATAATCCATTACCCCTAATTTCCCCGTTCTTAGCGCTTCTGCCATGGCCTTAGGTACTTCTGCTTCTGCTTCTACTACCTTTGCTCTCATTTCTTGAACTCTGGCCTTCATTTCTTGCTCCTGAGCTACTGCCAAGGCCCTTCTCTGTTCAGCCCTGGCCTGAGCAATCTTTTTATCCGCTTCTGCCTGATCGGTCTGCAACATGGCGCCAATATTTTTACCAACATCTACGTCAGCAATATCTATGGATAATATTTCAAAAGCTGTCCCGGCATCTAAACCTTTTTTTAATACAGTCTTGGAAATATTATCCGGGTTTTCCAAGACGTTTTTATGGGTTTCTGCTGAACCAATAGTAGTGACAATTCCCTCTCCTACTCTAGCTATAATGGTTTCCTCACCAGCTCCTCCAACCAATCGTTCAATATTTGCTCTTACCGTCACTCTGGCAGTGGCCATAACTTGAATACCATTTTTGGCTACTGCCGCTACAATCGGTGTTTTTATTACTTTCGGGTTTACACTCATCTGTACAGCTTCTAAGACATCTCTTCCAGCTAAATCAATAGCAGTCCCCTTTTCAAAAGATAAAGGAATGCCTGCTCTTTCTGCAGCAATCAAGGCATTTATCACTCGATCAACATTTCCTCCAGCCAAGTAATGTGCTTCCAATTTGTCAATAGAAATGGTTAAACCAGCTTTGGTAGCCTTTATTAAAGCATTGACAATCTGATGGGGAGGAACTCTTCTAAGTCTCATACCTACCAAAGTAAAAATTCCCACCTTTACCCCTGCCGCTATAGCTGAAATCCATAATCCTACTGGTATAAATTGAAAGAAAATATAGATTATAAAAATTACTATGATTATTGGAATCAATGGAATAAATAATTCAATCATTTTTTACCTCCTTATTCTATAACTCTCTTTTTCTATGTTAATCCTGATTTCTTTGTTATTCCCGCGAAAGCGGAAATAATCTTTTTTAAACTTCTAGAATTCTCAAACATGACCAAACGTGCAACAATTTATTTTGATTCAATATCCAGTACGGTATGATAAAAAATTCTACTTACTGATAAAAATCAACGAAATATTTTTTTATAATTTTAATATTACTTCAATTCGAGGTTTCAATTTCCTCCACTACTATTTTATTAGCTTCAACACTAATTACTTTTATTTTGGTATTAATCTCAACATATTCCCCCCGGGTAAGAACATTCAGTTTTTTACCGTTAACCTCTGCTATACCAGAAGGGCGTAAAGGCGTAATAGCTATTCCTTTTTTACCAACAAATCGCTCTAAGTCCCTGGTTCCCACTGTGTATCCTAATTCCTTGTTCTGCGCAGTAGAAAGTACAAAACTTCTCCAAGTTCGAGTCGAAGGAAAAAATTTAATTAGCAAGAAAAATCCTACGATGGATATAATCAGAGCAATCAAGATAGAATAGGTTGCTTGAACAATATTTCCAAAAGTAAGAAATATACTAGCTAAAATTGCTGTAATTCCACTTATTCCTGCCAGACCGAAGCCAGGAATAAAAAATATTTCCGCTAAAATTAAAAGAATACCGATTACAAATAATATAATTGTTTCCAATCCTGCCAGACCGCCAATGATATGTCCTCCAAAAAATAAGGCAAGAGAAATTATTCCTATTGACCCCGCGATCCCCCAGCCTAAAGTCCAAAATTCAATTATTAATCCCAAAAAACCTAAAGATAACAATAAGGGACTGACTGCCGGATTGGTAATAAATCGGCTTATATTCTCAGCCCAATTCGGATATATATATACTACTTCAGCACTTTTAAAATTTATAAAATCTAAAACTTCTTCCAGGTTTGAAGAAATACCATCCGTAAAACCCAAGGTTAGAGCCTGTTCTGCATTTAAGGTTAGTATTTTATCTTTTTCAATGATACCATCGATTTCAATGTCCTTATCCACCATGGCAGCAGCGATATCTTTCGAACGCCTTCTGCTTAAGGCAGTAGAAACAAACTCAGCTTTTAAAGCTGAAATATTTTTTTCATCTGCCGGTCGGGGTTCTGCTGCACCAATACTGGCACTTTTATCCATTAGAATATATTCTGCAGAGAGAGCAATCAGAGCTCCGGCAGACCACGCCCTATTTCTTACGTAAGCTATGATAGGTACATTCAGATTCATTATTTTATCTCTTATCTGGGTAGCAGCATCCACTCTTCCACCGAAGGTATCAATTTCTAAAATAACAGCTTTTGCTTTGTTTATTGTCGCCTCCTCTAAAGCTCGCTTTACATAGGAAGATAAACCCAGGTCAATTGTTCCCTTAATAGTAACTAAATATACTTCACCTCTTTCATTAGCACAAGTATTTAGAGAAATTAAGCTAAAAGAGATAAATAGTGTTATAACACTAATAAATATTTTGCACTTTTTGCTTAAATTATTTTCTAATTTCAAATAATTACACTCCTTGATCAATGGTTAGTAAATAATTATCAGTTTAAATGTAAATTATAAAATATTCCATCGATTTAAAAAGTTAAAGTTCAGTGCGAAAAGTCCCAATCTAAATTCATAATACTTTTCCTATATCTTATTATTAATGGAGTATCCTAAGGGGAAACTCGGATTCAGGTATAGAGGCATAAAAATGTTTTCTTCTTTGTCGGTTTAAGAAAATGCTATGCAACTAAATTAAATAACCTATTAACAAAGAAAGACCCAAAATGCTTGCAAGGCAAGCTTGAGTCTTCCTTTGTTAATCTTAATTTTTTGGATTATCCAGTAAATTCCGAACCATCTTATTTACTATTTTCCCATCCACTTTTCCCTTTAATTGGGGTAAAATTTCTCTCATGGCGGGACCAAGGTCTTTTATGCTTTTGAATTCAAATTTTTTAATAGTGTCTTTTACTATTTTTTCTACTTCTCTCTCAGGTAATTGTTCAGGAAGATAAGCTTTTACTATTTCAATCTCTTTTTTTGCCTTTTCAGCAAGTTCTGGTCTTTGACCCTTAATAAAAAGATTTAAAGACTCTTCTAATTTCTTTAAATGGTTAGAGATTATCCCAATAATTTCATCTTCGGTCAGCTTATCTTTTTTTGATATTTCAGTATTCTTAATTGCTGCTCTAATCAATCGTAAAGTAGATAATTTTAATTTTTCGCTCTCCTTTAATGCCATTTTCATATTACTAAAAATCACTTCTTCCAAGGATAGCTGTTTTGACATCTAAAATCTACCTCTTTTTTTTTGTTTTCTTTGAGCAGCAAGCGCTTTCTTTTTCCTTCTTACGCTTGGTTTCTCATAGTATTCATGACGCCGAAGATCGGATATTATCCCACTCTTTTGGCATTCCTTTTTAAATCTCCTAAGTGCGTGATCCATTTCTTCGTTATCTTTAACTTTTATTTTGGCCATATTTACACCTCCCATCTCGTACATATTAGCTTAACAAAATGATAGCTTTATGGGTAAAATTCTAATAATATCATTCTGTTGATCAAATATGATGATAAACATCAAATTCGAATTATTAATTAACTATGTCTAAATAAACGTCCTTCATATTATATAATACAAATTTAAATTTATCAAGAAATTCGTTAGTTGGATTTAAGTACTCTTCAATTATCCAATAAGTGAAAACAAAACTCTTATATTATTATAT
>Ga0116197_1000063_pt1 | contig 20262 bp, 20 predicted proteins | sample ZodSprsou2mmetaG_FD_94480 | JGI IMG/M metagenome (GOLD analysis project Ga0116197, IMG submission 94480) | Hot spring sediment microbial communities from Zodletone spring, Oklahoma to study Microbial Dark Matter (Phase II) - Zodletone Spring... ...
GACGAACGCCTTGCATCTGCCCGGCTCAAAGCGCGCTTCAGCGGTATGGCATTCGTGCAGAGTTTCCCTAGCGGATATCTGCCGGTACTATGCGACCTTGGTCCCCGCCTCGAGCGCGCAGGCGCGGGGCGGTCACGTACACCCGTTTGCGACGATTACACGCGAGGCGACATGGCGGCGAATCCGATTACCGGCAGCATGGTGGCCCTGGTCACCCCATTGCACCCAGACGGCGCAGTGGATTATGTCGGTCTCAAACGCCTGATCGAATGGCACGTCGCCTCCGGCTCGCACGCGATCGTCGCGGTCGGCACCACCGGTGAGTCCGCCACCCTCGACTACGAGGAGCATATCGCCGTGATTCGTGCGACGGTGGACCTGGTCGCCGGGCGACTGCCGGTGATCGCCGGCACCGGCGCGAACTCCACCCGCGAGGCGCTGGCTTTGGCGCGGGGCGCGCGCTCGGCCGGCGCGGACGCCCATTTGTCCGTGACGCCGTACTACAACAAGCCCACCCAGGAAGGTCTCAAACGGCATTTCCGTGCCATCGCGGACGCGGTCGACCTGCCGATGATTCTCTATAACGTCCCGGGACGAACCGCGGTGGACATGGCGCCCGACACCACGTTGAGCCTAGCCGAGCATCCGCGCATCGTCGGGGTCAAGGAAGCGGCCGGTTCGATCGAGCGCATTCGTGATCTCGTCGTGCGCGGCCCGGAGGATTTCGCGGTCTACAGCGGTGAGGACAACCTCGGCGCGGCCTGTATGCTGGCCGGAGGCCAAGGCAGCATCTCGGTGACCGCCAACGTCGCCCCCGGCCTGATGGCACGCATGGCCGAGGCTGCCCTGGCGGGCGACGCGACGGGGACCGAGGCACTCGACGCCCGGCTGGCACCGTTGCACCGCGAGCTGTTCTGTCAGACCAACCCGATTCCGGTCAAGTGGGCCCTGAACCGTATGGGCATGATTGGACCGACCCTGCGCCTGCCCCTGACCGAGTTGGATGGCTACTGTCATGCCGGCCTCGCCGAGGCACTCGACGCGGCTGGCTGCCTGCAGCCGACCTGACCCATTTCCCATTCATTCAAGACACTGGAACCGAACCGGCATGCGAAACTCGACCCACCCCCGGACGTTGACCCTCGCCGCCCTGGCGGCCACCGGCCTGATCAGCGGGTGCTCCAGCCTGCCCTTCGTTGGGGACGATGAGGGACAGCAGCCCGATCGTGCCGCCCAGCTCGCGGTGCCGCCGGCCTTCTCCGGTCCGGCGGCCAGCGGCACGGTCGCCTTGCCCGAGATCGCCTCGGCACGCGCCGAAGCGAGGGCTCGCGACGAGGAATCTGGCGTGTTGGCCACTGGGACCGACATCGAGGTCGCCGGTGAACCGGGCAGCCGTTACCTGGTGGTGGGGGCCGATCCCGACACCGTTTGGCCGAAGTTGCAGGGGTTCTTGCGCGACGAGGGCTACAGCATTCGCCGGCTTGAGCCCAACGTCGGCCTGATCGAGACGGGCTGGACAGGCGTGGCCAGCAACGACGGCCCCGGCTTCTCGATCATGCGTTTTCTCAAGATCGCCCAGGACACCCTGTTCAAGCCCGACTCGATCGAGAAGGTGCGCCTGCGCATCGAGGAGGGTGAGGGCGACCAGAAGACCCTGGTCTTCGTTACCGGGCAGAAGCGGGAGCTGACCGGCGACGAACCGCTGGTGCCGGGTGAGGAAAGCACCACCTTCGAGTACAGCAACACGGTGGATTCCTCGGCGCTGACTGCGGAGACCATGTCACGCCTGGCGGCCTATCTGTCGGGCAAGACCGCCGAGGAGTCGCGTGAGCTGGTCGGCTCGAAATTCCAGTCGCGCTCGAAGGTGGTCAGCGCCGATGACCCCGAGGACCGATACATCCAGGTGGACCAGTCCTACCCGCGGGCCTGGAATCGCGTGGGCCTCGCGCTCGACCGCCTCGGTTTCGATCCGGTCTCGCGTGACCGCGACGAAGGCGAAATCGAGGTCAAGCACAGCTACCCGCAGGCGCTTTACGAAGGCATCGTGATGCGGGGTTTGAGCGTGGACCAGGATGCGGAGATGACGCTGCACCTGTCTCTGGGCGTCTATCCGCGCCGCGACGGGGGCACTGAAGTGCGCATCGAGCGCATGAACGTGGCGGGTGGCACGTTGCCCAAGGACCGCTCCGTGGTCCTGTCGCGCCTCAACGCCCAGCTCGAGTGATGCCGTCCGGCGGTTGAGGCGGCCCCGGTTGGGTTCGTGAGCCTCGGCCCTCTTCGACAAACCTCGGGCCAGGGCGCGATCGCCGCCACTTATTGCGCAGCGTGCATTGCGCGCGGGTATTGGTCATTCCGGCCCTTCGGCGGTCCGGGTCGTGACAACATCGATCGGTGCCCTCGTATCCGTACCGGGGGCCTCCCGGGCCGCCCCGACCAATGCGAAAAGCCCCGTCCGAGGACGGGGCTTTTTCGTGCCGGTGCCAGGTATCGGTTCAACGACCGGGGCGGTGTATCACGGCCCAGGCGGAGTGGTTGTGGATCGACTCGAAGTTCTCGACGCTGATCGAGAAACCGTTGAGTCCCGGGTAGTCCTCGAGGGAATTGGCGACGTCCCGCACCATGTCCTCGACGAACTTCGGGTTGTCGAAGGCGTACTCGGTGATGTATTTCTCGTCCGGGCGTTTCAGTAGCCCCCAGAGTTGGCAGGAGCCTTGCGCCTCAATCGCGGCGATCAGGCCGCGCAGCGACAGCGACGGGTCACGGATCTCGGTCTCGACGGTGATGTGCGAGCGCTGGTTGTGCGCTCCGTAGGCCGATATTTCCTTGGAACAGGGGCAGAGGCTGGTGACGGGAATCACCAGTTTCAGGCCGATGTGCGCCCGATGGTGCTCGACGCGTCCGCTCAGGGTGACGTCGTAGTCCATCATCGCGCCTTGGCCACTGATCGGCGCCTCCTTGGCGACGAAGTAGGGAAAGGTGAAATGCGCCTCGCCGCATTGGGCGTCGAGTCGTTCCACCATTGCCTGGGTCCAGTCCGCCAGCGTGTCGACGGACAGGGTGAGCCGCCCCTCGTTGATCAGTGCCACGAAGCGCGACATGTGCGTGCCCTTCTTGTCCGCCGGCAGGCCAACCGTCAGCTGGCATTCGGCAACGCTCGCCTGTTCCTGGCCATCGTCGCGGATGGTGACCGGGTGGCGAATCGCCTTGATGCCCACCTGGTCGATCGCGATGTCGCGCGCATCGTGGCTGGACTGGATATCGGGCATGTCGTGGCTGTTCATGGGCAATTGAAACGGTTGCGTTGAAAGGGACGGTGGATTCTCCGGGGGCCGACTCTATCACGTCGCAGTCCTCCTCGCGCCCGCCCGGGGCGGTTGTCGCGAATCTGGCCCGCCCATGACGGCCTCGCCGGCAGGGCACAACGGCTTGCCCGGCCTCGCTGTTCCCGATCCTGGCTGGGTCGGAGGTTGTCAGGTTGGGTTGGTCTGCGTGTCGGCGCCTTGATGGCGAGCAAACCCGCGGGCTTGACTCACCATCGATTCGTGCAGAGATCCCTTAGAGACGGAAAGTCACCGCCGAACGGGCGTTCTCCCAGACGGTCACCGCCGAGACCTGGTATCGGTCGCTATGCATGTCTGCCGCCAATGCCTGGTGGAAATAGGCTGCGATATGCTCGGCCGTCGGGTTGATCGCATCGAAGGGCGGCACCTCGTTGAGGTAGGCGTGGTCGAGCCGCTTGGCGATCTCGCGGGCACGGGCACGGATGGTCTTGAAGTCGACCACCATGCCGATGTCGTCCAGTGTCTGGCCGGTGACCTCAATCACCACCCGCCAGTTGTGTCCGTGTAGGCGGGCACAGTTGCCGTCGTAGCCGTTCAACCGGTGCGCGGCGGCAAATTCCACTTCGGTGGTCAGGGTGTACCGGCCACCACTCGGCAGGGAGGCCGGGTTGTGATCGGGCCCAGGCCGTCTCGTCTCACCGGCCTGCTGCGTGGGGTTTTCGCTCACTGTTCACCTTGTCCGGTTGATCTGTCTCGCCCTTGCCGCGGGGATCGCTACCCGGGAAGTCAGGACGTTCGCTCTGGCGTTCGCGCTCGTTCGGCGCGTGCCGATTCGAGGAATGCGGCGATCTTATCCTCGATCGATCGAGAATCAAGTCCGGCCTCTGCGAGGCATTCTTCGCGGGTGGCGTGCTCGATGAAGCCGTCGGCCAGACCGAGCCGCAGGCCCGGGCGATGAACGCCATGTTCGGTCAGGGCATGCATCAGTTCGCTGCCGACACCGCCGATCCGGCTGCCTTCCTCGACGGTAACCACCGCGTCGTGCTCGGCGGCGAGTTCGGCGAGCCCTTCGATCGATTGTGGCTTGGCCCAGCGCAGATCGACCAGTGTGGCTTCGAGCGTTTCGCACACCGGCACCAGGCGTTCCACCATGGCGCCGACGCCAATGACGAGCACCGAGCGCCCCCGCCGCAACAGCCGTGGAGCCGTCGGCTGATCGCCGAGGGACTCGCCGCCGAGATCGTCCGGGCAGCGATCGCGCGGGTAGCGGATCAGGACCGGGCCGTCATGGGCCAGTGCCCAGCGCATCGCCGCTTCGAGATCACGGCGATCGGCGGGGACGGCAATCGCGAGATTGGGCACGCTCATGCCCAGTGCCAGGTCGAAACTGCCGGCGTGGGTGGGGCCGTCCGGACCGACCAGCCCGGCACGATCGACCAGGAAGGTGACCGGCAGGCGCTGCAGGGCGATGTCGTGGATGGTCTGGTCCCAGGCGCGTTGCAGGAAGGTCGAATAGATCGCCACGACCGGGCGCAAGCCTTCGGTGGCAAGCCCGCCGGCCAGGGTCACGGCGTGCTGCTCTGCGATGCCGACGTCGAAGAGGCGCTCTGGGAAACGTTGCGCAAAACCCTTGAGCCCCGAGCCCTCGACCATCGCCGGCGTGATGACGACCAGGCGGTCGTCTGCCTCGGCCTGCTCGCAGAGATAGTCGGCGGCCGCCTTGGTCCAGGTGGCCGGCTTGGGCGGGCTGGCGGGTGTAGGGTGGCTATCGACGGCCTGGCTGACGCCATTGCGAGGCACGCCGTGAAAGCCGACCGGGTCGCGCTCGGCCGGGGCCAGTCCACGGCCCTTCTGCGTGACGATGTGCAGCAGACGTGGCCCCTGCTGCTCGCGCAGGTTGGCCAGAGTGTCGAGTAAGGTATCGAGATCATGCCCGTCGATCGGCCCGTAGTAGCGAAACCCGAGTTCCTCGAACAGGCTCGACGTGCCCATCAGATGGCGCACGCCGTCGCGCAGCCCGGCACGGGTCGATTCCAGCAGGTCGCCCAATGGCCCGGCCTGCGCGAGCATTTCTTCGCCGGAATGGCGGAACCGTTCGACCAACGGATTGCTGCGCAGACGCGTGAAGTGCCGGTTGAGCGCCCCGACGTTGGGCGAGATGCTCATCTCGTTGTCGTTGAGGATGACCAGCATGTTCGCTTGCCGGTCGCCAGCGTGGTTGAGGGCCTCGAACGCCTGACCGGCCGTCATGGCGCCGTCGCCGATAATCGCTACCGCCTGGCGATCCTCTCCCCGCTGTTCGGCGCCCAGCGCCATCCCGAGCGCGGCGCTGATCGAGGTGCTGGAATGCCCGGCACCAAAGGGATCGTATTCGCTTTCGGCTCGACGCGTGAAGCCCGCCGGCCCACCGCGCTGACGCAGCCTGGCCATCCAGCCCCGCCGTCCGGTCAGCATCTTGTGCAGGTAGGCCTGGTGGCCGACGTCCCAGACCAAGCGGTCGTGCGGGGTGTCGAAGACGCGGTGCAGGGCCAGGGTCAACTCCACCACACCCAGGTTGGCAGCGAGGTGGCCACCGGTCTCCTCGACCTGTGCGAGCAGGGCATGCCGCATCTCCTCGGCCAGCGCCGGTAGTGAGTGGCGTGGCAGGGCGCGCAGGTCGGCCGGGCGCTCGATCAGGTCGAACAGACGCGTCTGGCGTGGTGGAAGAGCCATCAGTGTTGCCGCTGGGTGACGAAGTCGAGGCAGGCGCTCATCGCCTGCGGGTCGGCGCCGAGCGTGGCCAGTTCCCAGAGGACCGCGTGCGCGTGGCGCACCATGTCGTCGAGTTCGCGCCGGGCCCCGTCGAGCCCGGCAACCGTCACGTATGAGCACTTGTCGGCGGCGGCGTCCTTGCCCGGTGTCTTGCCCAGGGCCTCGGCCGAACCGGTGACGTCGAGGATGTCGTCCTGGATCTGGAAAGCGCGGCCCAGCAGCCGGCCGTAGTCGTCCACCAACCGGATTTGCCGGTCGGGCAGATCGGCCCAGCGAGCACCGAGGGCGAGCGAGGCGCGGATCAGCGCGCCGGTCTTGCGGTCGTGCAGGTCGGCCAGCGTAGCGAGGTCGGGGTGCCGGTCGTCTCCGCCGATGTGCCCGGCCAGCGCGAGGTCGATGGACTGGCCGCCGATCATGCCCGTCGGGCCGGCGGCCGTCGCCAGTCGGCGGGTCCAGTCCAGCCGGACCGCCGGGTCGGCGTTCGCCGCGGCGAGCGTGTCGAAGGCCAGTGTCTGCAAGGAGTCGCCGGCGAGGATGGCGGTCGCCTCATCGAACGCCCGGTGCAGCGTGGGTCGACCGCGGCGCATGTCGTCGTCGTCCATGCTCGGCAGGTCGTCGTGAATCAGGGAGTAGACGTGGATCAGCTCGACCGCGACCGCGGCGGACCACAGGCCCTCGAAGCGTTCGTCCGAGCCGTCTGGCCAAGGGGGATCGGCCAGTGTGCCGAGAAAGACCAGCGCGGGACGCAGGCGCTTGCCGCCATCGAGTGTCGCGTACCTCAGGGCCTTGGCCAGGGAGGGCGGGGCGTCGGCCAGTTCTCGATCGAGCACGGCGGCGAGTCGACCTTCGATCTGTCGGCGAATCGATTGCAGCCAGTCGTCGAAACCTGCGGCGGCTAACTGGGCCTGGGGTGCGTGCTGGGTCACCCGGTCAGTCCGACGGGCCGCTGTCATCACCCGTCCGTTCGGGCGGTTGGTTGATCTCGGCGACGCGGCGCTCGGCCTCGTCCAGTGCTCGCTGACACTGTCGCTCGAGCTCCATCCCCCGTTCGTAGTCCTTGAGCGATTGCTCCAGGCTCTGCTCGCCGGCTTCCAGGCGTGCCACGATCTGTTCGAGCTCGGCCAGCGCCTGCTCGTAACGGGTGATCGCGGAGGGATCGCCCGTCTCGACAGTCTGGTTCGGCGCGGATTGGGGCGGGGTCGACGTGTCCATGGGAGACCTCGTGGGTAGGTGGCGCTGAGTATATCGTCGCCGGGCGAGGGGGGGCAAAGCTCGTGGCGATCCCGTAGTCGAGACCCATGACAACCCCGGCCCGGGTCGGTCACTCAGTCGGCCACTCAGAAGGTGTCGACGGCCTCGATCGCCTCGTCGAGGTGGCCGACACCGATCACCTCAAGTCCCCCGATCGGCTTGGGCGGCTTGTTGCCTTTCGGAATGATCGCGCGGGTAAAGCCGTGCTTGGCAGCTTCGGCCAGTCGTTCAGGGCCGCCGGGCACCGGGCGGATCTCGCCGGCAAGCCCCACCTCGCCGAAGATTACCAGTCCCTGGGGCAGGGGCCGGTCGCGGAAGCTCGAGAGCATCGCGATCAGGCTGGCCAGATCCGCGGCAGTCTCGGCCACCCGCACGCCGCCGACCACGTTGAGGAACACGTCCTGGTCGAACAGGGCGACCTGGCCGTGGCGGTGGAGTACGGCCAAGAGCATCGCCAGACGGTTCTGGTCGAGCCCCACGGTCAGGCGACGTGAGCCGCCACCGGGGTGGTCGGCCACCAGGGCCTGGACCTCGACCAGCATCGGTCGGGTGCCCTCGCGCGTGACCATCACCACGCTGCCGGGTACCGGCTTCTCGTGACGGGATAGAAAGATCGCCGAGGGATTGGAGACGGGCTTCAAGCCATGGTCGGTCATGCCGAACACGCCCACCTCGTTGGCCGCGCCGAAGCGGTTCTTGACCGCCCGGATCACGCGAAAGCGCGCCCCCGGGTCGCCCTCGAAGTAGAGCACGGTGTCGACCATGTGCTCGAGCACGCGCGGGCCGGCCAGCGCCCCTTCCTTGGTGACGTGGCCGACGATCAGGACGATCACGTCGAACCGCTTGGCGAAACGGACTAGCTGCGCGGTCGCTTCGCGCAGCTGCGAGACCGAGCCGGGTGCGGCCGAGAGTTCCTCGGTGTAGAGCGTCTGGATCGAGTCGACCACCATCAGCCCGGGCAGGGATTTCGAACAGGCGGCGAGGATCGACTCGATGCGCGTTTCGGAAAGCAGGGTCAGTTCGCCGGCCCGTCCGGTGAGATCCGCGCCCAGCCGGCGACCGCGCAACGCCACTTGCTGCAGGGATTCCTCGCCGGTGACGTAGAGACACTCGAGGCTGTCCTGCAGGCCGAGCACCGTCTGTAGCAACAGGGTCGACTTGCCGATGCCGGGGTCGCCGCCGAGCAGGACCACCGAGCCCGGCACCAGGCCACCGCCAAGCACGCGGTCGAGTTCGCCCAGGCCGCTGGATCGTCGTGGCGTGTCGCTGACTTCCACTGCGCCGATCGCGGTGATGGTCGGTGCCTCGCCGGCGTAGCCAGCCGTGGCGGAGGCGGCCGACTTTCCGCCGGGCAGGCGCATCTCGGCGAGGCTGTTCCAGGCACCGCAATCGTTGCAACGTCCGGCCCACTTGGGGTGGTCGGCGCCGCACTCGCGGCAGACAAAAGCGGTCTGGCTCTTCCTTGCCACGGCCTAGGCCTCGCCCTCATCGGGAGGGAAGGTGGTGATCAGGGCGGTGTCGACGGCGCGTTTGCGTACCGTTCGCACCTCGATGTGGGCCTCGGGCAGCTCGACCGTCGCGCCCACGGTGGGCAGCGATTCCAGTTGCTCGATCACCAGACCGTTGAGCGTGCTGACCTCGTGGGTGGGCAGGTCGATCTTGAGCTCGCGGTTGATCTCGCGGATGGGCAGGTTGCCGCGAACGATGTAACGCCCGTCGTCCTGCACGGTGATGCCCTCGTGATCCGAATCCGGCGAGGTGGTGAACTCGCCGACGATCTCCTCGAGGATGTCCTCGAGCGTCACCAGCCCCTGGATGTCGCCGTACTCGTCGACCACCAACGCCGAGCGGCGCTCCTGGCGCTGAAAATTCAGGAGCTGGGTGGTCAGCGGGGTGCCCTCGGGGGTGTAGTAGGGCTCGGCCAGGCGGCGCTTGAGGCGGCTCAGGGTCAGGCTCCGGTCGATCAGTGGGCCGATCAGTCGGCGGACGTTGATCACCCCGATGGTGTGTTCGACCGAGCCTTCGAAAACGGGCAGCCGCGAGTACGGGGCGTGGATGAGTTGATCGAGAATGTCGGTCCAGTCCTGGGTGATGTCGATGCCGACGATCTCCGCGCGCGGGATCATGATGTCCTCGACGTTCGCCTGTCCGAGCTCGAGCACGGAGAGCAGCATCGTCTGGTCCAGATCCGGCAGGCGCTGCCCGGATTCACGAACCACGGTGTGCAGCTCGGCACGAGTCAGGGCGTTTGATCCCCGATGCTTGGGGTGAAGGCCGACAATCGACAACAGGTTGTTGGCCAACCAGTTGATCAACCAGATGACTGGGCGCAGGGGGCGTATCAACACGCTGTAGACGAATGATGCCGGGAAGGCGAAGCGTTCGGGGTAGACCGCGGCGGCAGTCTTGGGCGCGACCTCGCCGAAGATCAGCAAGAGCAGGGTCATCGCCCCCGTGGCGATCGCGATGCCCGAGTCGCCGAACAGGCGCAGGCCGATCACCGTCGCGATCGACGATGCGAGGATGTTGACGAAGTTGTTGCCCAGGAGGATCAGTCCGATCAGCCGGTCGGGCTCATCGAGCAGGCGCGAGGCCAGCACCGCTCCTCGGTGGCCCTGTTTTTCCAGGTGGCGCAACCGGTAGCGGTTGAGTGCCATCAGGGCCGTCTCCGAGCTGGAGAAGAACGCGGACAGCACGATAAGGACGGCCAGGGCCGTGAACAGGAAACCGAGCGGGATGTCGTTCAAGAGGGCGTTGCTTGCGATTGGACCAGCGGGGAGTGTACGGCGAAGCCCTGCTCATTACGAGCCGGGGACGAATGGCAGGAGGCCGACGGTCAGCCCAGGTCGAGGATCCACTCGAGCACGATCTTGGTGCCGAAATAGGCCAGGCCCATGATGACGAATCCCGCCAGCGTCCATTGCACGGCGGTTCGACCGCGCCAGCCCGCGACGTGCCGACCGACCAGCAGCACGGCGAACACCAGCCAGGCGATCACCGAGAGCACGGTCTTGTGGACCAGGTGCTGGGCGAAGATGTTTTCCAGGAACAGAAAGCCGCTGACCAGTGCCAGGGTGAGCAGCAGAAAGCCGATCACGATAAAACGGAACATCAGCTGTTCCACCGACTCCATCGGCGGTAGCCGACGGATCCAACCGGCGGGACTGTGTCCGTGCAGCGCCTGGTGCTGGATCAGGAGCATCGTGCCCTGCAAGGCCGCGAGCGTGAGCAGGGCGTAGGCGGACAACGAGATGAGGATGTGGGCGTCGAGCGCCAACTGGCCGGTGCGGATCGGGACGTTCGACTCGGGGACGAAGACGGTGAGGAACACGGTCAACGCGGTGATCGGCAGCAGGACGACCGCGATGCCCTCGAGCCGCTCTCTAAAGGCGCTGACCACCGTGATCGCGCTGGCCAGCCAGAAAACCGTCGCCAGGGCGTTGAGCACGGTGAGGTTCAGCGCCGGGGGGGAGGTGCGCACGCCGAGTTGGTAGAGCAGCGCGCCCTGGCCAATCAGGCCCGCGACCGCGATCAACAACCCGGGCAGGCGGAACGAGCATCGCTCCAGGCGCTGCCATTGATCCACCAGCAACAGGATGGTGGCCAGTACAAAGCCGGTGATGGTCGCGCTGGCGAGAAAGGTCACGCTGTGGTCCACCTGGGGCGCTCCTCCTGGAATGGGTCTGGCTAAGTCACTGTGCGTCGACCGGACGCGTCGACTCGACGACACAGTCTGCCACAGACTCAGCCCGGCGAATCTGTCAACGGCGGGTCCGGTAGCTTCTTGTGCGGGTTGAGGATGCCGAGCGGGTCGAACACGGCCTTGATACCGTGCATCAGTGCGAGCGAATCGGGCGGGATTTCGCGTGCGATAAAGCCGCGCTTGACATAGCCGATGCCGTGCTCGCCGGATAGCGTTCCGTCCAATGCCAGCACCGCCGAAAACACCTCGTCGAGCGCCTGTTCAGCGCCCGCCATCTGCGCCGGGTCGTCGGGGTCGACCAGCAGGTTGACGTGGATGTTGCCGTTGCCGGCATGGCCGAAGCTGACAATGGTGATCGCGTGGCGCGCGGCAATGGCATCGAGCGTCTCGATCAGGCGCGGGATGCGCGAGACCGGCACTACCACGTCCTCGTTGATCTTCTTCGGGGCGACCTGACGCAGCGTCGGCGAGAGGGCCTTGCGCGCCGCCCAGAGCGCCTGCTGTTCCTCGGTCGTCTCGGCGACCGCGATATCGGCCCCGTCGCCTTCGTCGCCCTTGGCTGCGGCCACCACCCGCTCGACCAGCCCGTCGATGCCGCGCTCGTCACCGTCGATCTCGATCATCAGCATCGCACCGGCCGCATCGGGGATGGCGGCCTCGGAATTGCGGCGCAGCAGCGTCAGCGCGTTGCCGTCGATGAACTCGATCGCCGCCGGGGTGACCGGCTGGGCCATCACCCGCGAGACCGCCTCGGAGGCCGCGTGCATGTCCGGGTAGAAGGCGCGCAACAGGCGGCGGGTCTCGGGCAGGGGTGTGAGTTTGAGGGTCGCTTCGGTGATCACGCCGAGGGTGCCCTCCGAACCGATCATCAGCCGGGTCAGATCATGGCCGACCACGCCCTTGGTCGTCTGCGAGCCGGCCTTGATCGTGTGTCCCCGACCATCGACGGCGAGCAGGCCGAGGACGTTCTCGCGCGTCGTGCCGTACTTGACCGCGTGGGGGCCGGCGGCGTTGCAGCCGAGATTGCCACCGATGGTGCACAGGGCGTTGCTGGTCGGGTCCGGTGGCCAGAAAAACCCCTTCTCGGCAACGATACGCTGCAATTCGGCGTTGATCAGGCCGGCTTCGACCACGATCAGTCGATCCTCGGGGCGGAAATCGAGCACGCGAGTCATGCGGTCGGTGACCAGGACCACGCCGCCCTCGATCGGCACCGAGCCACCGGCCGTGCCCGTTCCTCGACCGCGGGTGGTCACGGGGATGCGGTACTCGGCCGCCAGGCGCATGATTTCTACCACCTCATCGTGGCTTTCCGGGAAGACCACGACATCGGCGGCGTGGTGGACGCGGCTGTTGTCCATGCCGTAGGCCCAGGTCGAGCCGGCGTCGGTCATGATCCGGTCCGCCGGCAGCGCCGCGCCCAGTCGATCGATGAAGGGGCTCAGGTCGGCCATCGTGCTCAGTCCGTCAGGCCGAGCAACTGGCGGTCGATCAGATCGACCAGGATGTGCAGGCTGCGCAATTGCGCCTCGTAGGCGATGCCGCGGCGCTCGGTCGCGATGCAGATCAGGCGGTCCTGGCTTTCCAGATGCGGGGCGATCACGTCCTCGGACCCGGCGGACAGGAGCACGACCTGCATGTCGCGTTCGTGTGCCGCCCGCACGGCGGGAAGCACCCCGTCGACGGCGTTGCAGCTCACCGCGAACAGCACATCCTGCTGGGCGCCCAGGGCCCGGATCGAGCGGACGAACGGCTCCTTGCCTCCCGGATATTCGGACAAGGCCATCACCGGCAACCCTGGGCGCGGGTGCTCGAGCTGACCGGTCATCAGCCGGGCGAAATAGTGAGCGAGATCGTTGCGCTCGCGCGCGCCACAACAGAGGACGCGCTGGCCATTGAGCACGGTGCTGAGTATCACCCCAGCGGCCTCGAGGGTCTGAGGGGCGGTGGCGTCGACCAGTTCGCCGATCTCGGCGAGGTCCTGTTCGAGGCGGCGTCTGAGTCCGTCGAGAATGTCGCTCATTTGGGGGGTGTTTCCCTAAAAGGCATTGGGTAGCCACTCTATCTCGGGTGCCCGGTCGACCACGAGCGTAACCGCGACCACGTCGAAGCGACAGTAGAGCGCCTGCCACTCCGGTCGTTGCGCGATAAGCCGCTCGGCCGTCTCGCGCACCTTGGCGCATTTGCGGGCCGACAGGCTTTCCATGGCCGAGACCAGCGCGCCGCCCGTCCGGGCCCGCACCTCGACGAACACCAGCGTGTCGCCGTCCCGGACAATCAGGTCGATCTCGCCGCGCCCGGCTCGGGCATTGGTCGCCAGGCGCCGCAGGCCGGCGCGCTCGAGATGCGTGAGGGCCAGTGCCTCGGCTCGGCGCCCCCGTTCATGACGATCGAGGGGCTCGCCTCCGGATTCGTTCCGTCGCGGGCGGAAGGGCCACCAGGGGGGGCGTGCGTCCATGCCTCCGTTGCCCGAGTCTAGAACGTCAGCGCCGGCGACTCGGTGGCCGGGCTGTCGTTCGTCCCGGTGCCGCCTGGGTCGAGCGCCCCGGCACTGCCTCCCTGGCTCAGTGGAACGAGTCGGCCGTCACGGAATCGCCCCCAACGCGGCTGGCGTTCGACCAGTCCGGTCGCTGTCAGCGAGAGCGTGCCGGTCAGCCCCTGGACGGTGCCGCCATCCAGCAGTGTCTCGATACGACCCGCCACCTGGGCGGCATCGGCGCCGAAGGCGAAGAGACGCGGCAATGGACCGGCCAGTTGGGCCCGCTCGTAGGCCGGGCGCAGCGGATGTTCCGGACCGGCCGGACCGGCGAGCAGCATGGGCTCGACCGGAATGATCACGCGGTCCTTGTCGTCGTCGGCGCGGCGGTCGGGGTTGCCCGAATAGGCCATGCCAAGACCGTAGCGAGGCAGTTTCTCGGCACCGAAGTAGTCGAGCTGCGGAACGATCAAGGCAAGCTGGTCGCCGCTCGCGGCCAGGAAGATCGCGTCGAGATCGTCGCGGATCACCGGCTGGAACGGGCCGTTCTTGCTCTTGTCCCGCACGCGCAGCAGGCCGCGGAGTTCCTTCGTGAAGTCGGTCTGCTTGGGGGCGAAACCGGCGCGATCGACCACCTCGCCGCCCATCAGGGCGAATTCGTCGGCGAAGGCCTGCCGGGTGCGCTCCCCGAGGGATTCGCTTGCCGAGAAGATCGCGGCCTGTCGATGGCCGTCCTCCCACATGCGGCGGGCGACGGCACGGGCGTCCTGCTCCGGTGAAAGCGAAAAACCGATCACGCCCATCGGCAAGGACTCGCCTCTTGCCGGGGTGTTCAGCGCGATGGCCACCGGACCGTTCGGTCCGAGCGTGCCGAGTGCCGACAACTGCTCTTTGAGCAACGGGCCGATGACGATGGCCGCCCCGGCGCGACGCGCTTCCTCGAGGGCGACGCGGACACTCATCTGGTCGACGCCCGAATCGATGAAGCGAAGCTCGCGTCCGCCCAGCGCACCGTTGTTCGCGGCGTACTCGATCCCCTGTCGGATTTCCCGGCTGATGCCGGCGTATTTCTCCGACTGGGGCAGCAGCACGGCTACCGGCCCCTGGCGGCTCGGGGCGCGCAGCGATTGCATCGCGCCGCCCGCGCCGAGCATGTCAACAAAACCGCTTTCGACCGCCGGGTGGTCCGGGTGGCCCGCGATCCATTCGTCGAGCGCGTCGGGGTTTTGTCGATAGGTAACCGCCAGGTCGAGCCAGGCGGCGAAGGACGGCTCCGAGGTCGAGGACGCTGCTTGTTGGAGATCCTCGGCGGGAACCTCGATCAGCAGGTTCCAGAGCCGGGCGTGGTTGGCGTCGCGTTGGCCGGGAGGCAGGAGGTCGTCGACGGCATGGTAGTACCGTGCGGCCCGCAACGGGTGGCCGGCCTCGGCCTCCATGGCGCCGAGCAGGAACAACCGTCGGCCCTCGGTGCTGGCCTCCAGCGGCAGCGGGATGCGGTGGATGGTGCGCATCGCGCCGGCGCGGTCGCCCTGGGCCCACTGGCCGAGACCCCGGGCGATCGCCGCGCGGTGCGGATCGATACGTTCCCAAAGCGACTGGGTGTCCGCCTGCTGATACAGTTCGCGTGCCAGCGGGAAGTCGTGGCCGTCGATCGCCGCTTCTAGCGCCAACAGCTGTTGCTCGGCGCGCTTCGTGCCAGTGAGGTCCTGCGAGAGTGCCATGCGGGCCCGGGCGATGGCGACCGGGTCCGAGGCCTCGATGGCCTGCGACAAATCGGCCTGGGCCGGGCTGGCCGGGGCGCGATCCCCGGATTGCGGCACCTGGGCGCAGCCGCCAAGCGCCAACAGGGCGGCAGCGACTATCGCCGGCATGACCCCTGGCATCACGCGAGCGGTGAGGCGATAAGAGCCCGGGGAGCCCTGAGGGCGCCGGCGAGTGATCGGGCGTGGGCTGGTCGGCATGCGATCCGTCTCCGGTAACGTGAGAAAATGGCAGCCCCGCCTGGGGCCAGGTGGCTCGTCGAGGGCATCCGCCATGCGTGCCGTGGTGCGTCATGCGCCCGGCTCGCGCGGTGACCAAGAATGGCCCGTCAAGCCTTCAGTGGCGTGGCATTCGTTACGTCAGTGGTATGGCATTCGTTTGAGAAGGGCTGAACACAAAAAACCGTGAGTGAGTATAACCAATATGTCCAGTCCGAATGCGCCAGCAGCAGCGGAATCCGGCAGTCGCTGGGTGAGAGCGGGGCATTGCTATGTGGTCGCCACCCCGATCGGCAACCTGGCCGATATCGGTGAGCGGGCGGCTGCGGTGCTTCATGGCGTCGATGTCATCGCTTGCGAGGACACCCGCCACGCCCGGGTGCTGCTGACCCACCTGGGCGTGCGCAAGGAACTGGTTGCGCTGCACGAGCACAACGAACGGGGCGCCAGCGAGGCCCTGTGCCGCCGGCTGGCGGCGGGCGAGTCGGTCGCGCTGATCAGTGACGCCGGGACCCCGGCGATCAGCGATCCCGGCGAGGTGCTGGTGCGGGTGCTGGTCGCGGCGGGGATGCCGGTGGTGCCGGTGCCGGGGCCCTCGGCCGTCATCGCGGCCCTGTCGGCCTCGGGCTTGCCGGCGCGACCGTTCTGGTTCGAGGGGTTTCTGCCTGCCCAGGACAAGGCCCGCCGCGACCGCCTGGACACGCTCGCGCGGGTCGAGGCGACCCTGGCCTTCTACGAGGCGCCTCACCGGATTGCCCGGAGCGTCGGCGTCTGTGCCGAGCGACTCGGTGCCGACCGGCCGGCGGTGTTGGCACGCGAGCTGACCAAGCGTTTCGAGCAGATCAGCTCGGGGTCGCTGGCGCAGCTGGTCGAGCGATTGGCGACCGGAGCGATTCCGGCGCGGGGCGAATTCGTGCTGTTGGTGGGGCCGGATGCGACCGCCTCCCCGACCGACGGGCCCGAGGCCGAGGCCCTGATCGGATTGCTGATCGACGAGGGCGTGGCGCCGAAGACCATCGCCCGGGTGGTCTCCCGCACCACGTCACGATCGCGCAATGCCGTGTACGCCGAGGTGCTCGCGCGCCGGGAGGGCGGCCGGACGTCCTGATTGGCATGTATTCTGCAAGCGCACTGGGTAGACGCCGTGACGGCCACGAATCCCCGTCACATCGATTCCGACCCAGAGGGCCGCAGGATGACGTGCTACCTCACCACAGACGACGCGTTTCGCGACGCCGACCCCTGCCACCAAGCCCCGCACGGCCAGTGCATCGCGGATCGGAGAGAGCCGATCGGTGAGGCAGCGTTCCTGCATGGTCTTCTCCATTGCGCAAGTGTCGGGGCCGTACTGGACGCGATCCGCGTTCGGCTGGGTGAATTTCTGACAGCCACGTCAATTTGCTGGCAGGTCGGTGACGAGCGCTATGCGGTGGGGACCGCTGGCCCGTCCGACCACGCCACCGTGTTGCCCTTGTCGCTCGACGGCCAGTCCTTCGGAGAGCTGGTGGTGCATGCCCGGCTTCCCGTGGACGAGGGCGAGGCGGCCGTCCTGGTTGATTTTTCGGACGATTCTCGAAGCGACACCATGAGCGAAATGCTGGCGACCGTGGTGCATCCGTTGCGCACCCTCCGCCGGCTCGAGCACGCCCTGGTCGCCGCGGAGCACGATGCGCTGACCGGCCTGAGAAACCGGCGCGCCTTCGATGTGGCCCTGCACGAACTGCATGCCCGCCTTGCTCGCTACGACGGGCAGGCAAGCCTGCTGATCCTGGACATGGCCCGCTTCAAGACGATCAACGATACCTACGGTCACGATGTCGGCGACCGGGCGCTCGCTCGCGTGGCCGAGGGACTCGGTCGCTGTCTGCGCGAGACCGATAGTGCCTACCGCCTGGGTGGCGACGAGTTCGTGATGATCCTCCCGGAGACCCCGTATCACGGGGCGCGCCGGCTCGCGGCGCGCCTGATCGACTGGTTGCGCGCGCATCCGATGCACGAGGCGTTCGGCGAACGGATCGGCCTGCAGGCGAATGTCGGCTTGGCTCAGTGGCGACGCGGCGAGACCCGCGACGCCTGGTTCCGGCGCGCCGACCAGGCCCTCTACGGGAACGTCGTGGGTCGCTCGGGTCGCCCGAATGGCCTGGGGCGTCCGCGGCTGGACCGACTGGGATGACGGGCAGGGGCGCGTGGTGGTAAATCCGCAGCAAACGCGTGAGAATCTCCCCCCTTTGTGCCCCGGGGAGCCTAGGCCTAGGGGTGATCAATCTGGACTGAATTCAATGACGAGGTGTCGGTAATGGCGGAAGCGGACGAGACGACCGAGGCGACTCAGGCGACTCAGGCGACCCGGGCGACCCGGGCGGGCGGCAATAAGCTGGTCGTGATCCTGTTGGCGGTATTGATCGTGGTGATTCTCGCCGTCGGTGCGGTCGTGGCCGCGCTTTTCCTGTTCGGCGGGGACGAACCGTCGGCGACGGCCGAGCCCACGGAGGCCGTGGCCGAGGTCGCCGAACAAGCCCCCAAAGGCCCCCCGATCACCATCCCGCTCGGCGAGCCGATCACCGTCAATCTCAGCAAACCCAACGACGCCAAAGTCCTCCAGGTTCAACTGGACATCGTGACTCGCGATCCGGCGGTCGATAAACGGGTGCAGGCGCTGCGTTCGCGGATCATCAACGACGTGATGCTGTCGCTAAGCGAGGTGGATGCCGCCGAACTGCGCACGCGCGATGGCAAGGAGGCGTTGCAGCAGACGCTGACCGAGGACATCAACCGGATCCTCGAGGACGGGACCGACCTCGAACGGCCGGTCGAGAACATCTATTTCACTCGGCTGCTGATGCAGTGACCGGGGCGCGGACCGGTTTCCTGCCGGCAGTGGCGGTGCGAGGGCGACATGGCTGAAGCGGACATACTTTCCCAGGACGAGATCGACGCGCTGTTGAACGGCGTCGACGAGGGCGACGTCGAGACCGAACAGGGCGTCGGCGATCCGGACAAGGCCGTTTCCTACGACCTCACCACCCAGGAGCGGATCGTCCGCGGTCGCCTGCCCACGCTCGAAATGCTCAACGAGCGTTTCGCCCGCAGCTTGCGTATCCGGTTGGTCTCCATGCTGCGCCGCTCGGTCGAAATATCGATCGAGGGCGTGGAGATGAGCAAGTTCTCGGACTACATCCATACCCTGTTCGTGCCCACCTCGATGACGTTGATGCATGTGCGTCCGCTCAAGGGGCTGGGCATGTTCATGATGGAGTCGCGGCTGGTGTTCTCGCTGGTCGACAACTTCTTCGGTGGCTTTGGCATGCACGCGAAGATCGAGGGGCGTGACTTCACGCCCACCGAGCTGCGCGTGATCAAGCGGGTGCTCGAACAGGCGACCGAGGAGATGCAGAACTCCTGGGCGCCGATCTATCCGATCGTGTTCGAGACCGTCAGCCACGAGATGAACCCGCAACTGGCGAACATCGTCTCGGCGACCGAGGTGGTGGTGGTCTCGAGCTTCCGCATCGAGGTCGAGGGCGGCTCGGGCAAGTTCGACTTCGTCGTGCCGTACTCGATGATCGAGCCGATCCGCGACCTGCTTGACGGCGGCATGCAGGGCGATCGCCTCGAGGTCGACGAGCGCTGGACCAAGGCCCTCAAGCGCGAGCTGGGCTTTGCCGAGATCGACCTCACCGCGCACTTGGCCGATGTGCGCATGTCGCTCAAGGACGTGGCCAACTTCGAGGTCGGCCAAGTGATTCCCTTCGAGATGCCCGAGTACTCGACGCTGGCGAGCGACGGCCTGCCGCTGTTCCGCGGCAAGATGGGCAACTACAAGGGCAACAAGGCGATTCGGGTGGACGAGGCCGTTCCGGATCGACTAGAGCGTGCCGCCCACCCAAACGAGATCCTGCGGGCGCAGATTCCCGGGGCCAAGCAATCAGGAGAGAACGACGATGGCTGATGAATCCGACAAGTCCGTCGAGGACGATTGGGCGGCGGCCATGGCCGAACAGGCCGAGGCCGAGCCAGGCGATAATGCGACCGACGCGGGCGACGCCGTGCGGATGGAACAGTTCCACGGCGGGGCGCAGCTGGACGACGACGAGAGCCCCATCAACTTCGACGTCATCATGGACGTGCCGGTCAATATCTCCATGGAGATCGGTCGCACGTCGATCAATATCCGCAACCTGCTGCAACTGAACCAGGGTTCGATCGTGGAGCTAGACCGGCTGGCGGGCGAGCCGCTCGACGTGCTGGTCAACGGCACGTTGATCGCCCGTGGCGAGGTGGTGGTGATCAACGAGAAGTTCGGCATCCGCCTGACCGACGTCATCAGTCCGGCTGAGCGCCTGCGCAAGCTGCGGTGATCGGGATGGTCATGCGAGTCATTCGGTTCCTGACACTGCTCCTGCTGGCCGGCCCCGTTCGGGCCGCCGAGGCCATCGACCCGCTTGCGCCGAGCTATCTCGTCAAACTGGTGATCAGCCTGATCCTGGTGCTGATACTGATGTTCGCCCTGGTGTGGGTGATCAAGCGTTTCGGTCGCCTGGACGGGCGAGCCGGTGGTTACCCGATGCAGGTGCTCACGCAACTGTCGATCGGCCCGCGCGAACGTATCCTGCTGGTAGCGGTAGGCGACCGGCAGATGCTGGTCGGCGTCAGCCAGGGGGCGATCGAATCGCTGGGCTGGGTTGATCCGCCGATCGATCCGGTCAAGCGCGAGGGTGGCCATCCAAGCTTCAGCGAGGCCTTCCAGGAACAGCTTGCCGCCCGCTTCGGCCGGCGCGGCAAAGGGGGGTCGAATGACGGCTAGGCGCCTGCTTTCGGTCC
>Ga0116197_1000068_pt1 | contig 19263 bp, 16 predicted proteins | sample ZodSprsou2mmetaG_FD_94480 | JGI IMG/M metagenome (GOLD analysis project Ga0116197, IMG submission 94480) | Hot spring sediment microbial communities from Zodletone spring, Oklahoma to study Microbial Dark Matter (Phase II) - Zodletone Spring... ...
GGTAAATAAACTACAAGGAAGGAGTACTGATCATGGCTTATGGTTATACTGGAAATATACTTCATATAGATTTAAGTTCAAAAAAATATTGGATAGAACATCCAGAAGAGAATTTTTATAGGACCTACTGGGGGGGGCGAGCTCTTGGGCTCTATTATATGTTAAAACAGATGAAACCCAAAACTGATCCTTTGTCTCCTAATAATCTACTTATCTTTGCCCCCGGGGTTCTAACTGGCGTCCCTGCCCCGGCTATGCCTCGTTATGCTGTTTGCGCCAAATCTCCTTTAACCGGTGCGCAGGGAGAAGCGGAAGCTGGAGGTTGGTGGGGACCCGAACTGAAGAAAGCTGGCTTTGATGCCCTGATTATAAAAGGCGCTTCTGAGACTCCTACTTACTTATGGATCAATGAGGGCAAGATAGAGTTCAAAGAGGCTGCCCATCTCTGGGGTAAAGATACTGGAACTACCCAGAAAATCATCAAAGAAGAGTTAGCGGATGAAAAGATCAGGATTTCCCAGATCGGCCCAGCCGGCGAGAACCTGGTCCGTTTTGCTAATATTGTCAATGAACTGAAACACTTTAACGGCAGAAATGGCCTGGGAGCGGTGATGGGCTCCAAAAAATTGAAGGCCATTGCCGTCAGAGGAACTAAATCTATGGACCTCTATGATAAAGAGAAAGTCAGTCAGGTAACCAAAGAGATTACCCAAAGAGTTATGGTTAATCCCCTAAGCCGAGATCTACGGGAACTAGGTACCCCGGGGGTCATTCGCCCCACCTACCAAGCAGGCTGTCTCCCTTCCTATAACTGGACGACCGGCTATTTCAAAGAAGGAGAAAATCTGACTGCCGAAGCCTTAAATACAACCATATTAAAAGATACTAAAGGTTGTTATGCTTGTCCCATCCGCTGTAAACGGGTAGTAGAAATCAATGAACCAGGACTTAAAGTTAATCCTGCCTATGGAGGTCCGGAATATGAAACCATCGTCTCTTTAGGCTCTCTTTGTGGTATTTCTGATTTAAGATACATCGCTAAAGCCAATGAGCTTTGTAATAAATACACCATGGATACCATCTCTACCGGTATGGTCATTGCCTTTGCTATGCAGTGTTATGAAGAAGGTCTCCTCACTAAAGAAGATACTGACGGGATAGAACTTACTTTTGGCAATAAGGAAGCCCTCCTTATTCTAGTAGAAAAGATTGCCCACCGGGAAGGGCTGGGAGACCTCCTCTCCCAGGGTTCCTACCTTGCTGCTCAAAAAATAGGTAAAGGTGCAGAAAAATTTATCTATCAGGTAAAAGGCCAAGAAATTCCCATGCATGATCCTCGAGTAAAGACCGGCGTAGGTCTCCAATATGCCCTCTCTGACTACGGGGCAGACCATATGAAGGCTCCTCATGATTCTTTCTTCAAAGACCAAGATTCTGTCGGGGTAAAGGAGATGAAAGGGTTGGGTATCTTAGAACCCGTGTCTCCTACAGATATAGGGCAAAAAAAAGTAACTCTATTTAAATTATTAGATATCTACTGGACTCTTTTTGATATTTTGGGAATATGCGATTTTGGTTATGTTCCCCGCAGTGTTGGGACCATGCGGGAATTATTGGAGATTATCCGCGCTACTACCGGTTGGAACACTACCTGGTTTGAATTAATGAAATTAGGAGAACGCTCTATCAATATGGCCCGCATCTTTAACTACCGAGAAGGGTTTACTTTTAAGGATGATACTCTGCCCGAGGTTTTCTATCATGACTTCAAAGGTGGTCCCTTAGGTGGCCAAGGAGCAATTAATAAAAAGGATTTTGAAAAAGCTATAAAACTACGCTACGAGCTGATGGGTTGGAATCTAGACACCGGAATCCCTACCCCTGCCAAACTCATCGAATTAGGACTAAATTGGCTCATTGATGAGGTCAAACTATGAAGATAAGTATTAAGCTGGAGGGGTACTTAAAATACAAATACTCCTTTAATGTCTTAGAATTAAACTATCCCAAACCGGTAACTATTCGTCAAGTATTAAAAGATACTAAAATTTCTTCTGCTGATGTCTTTTTCATTAAAGTAGGAGATTTAATGGTAAAAGAAGATTGTCTGCTCACTAAATCTACTGAGGTTAAACTATTTCCGATTATCGGTGGAGGGTAGAGGGCATTGGTCATTTAAGAGATTCTGTAATTTTTTTGCCGAGAAAGAACAATAGGGTAATTCTCTGAAGGCATGTACTTTAGTTGGTTACTAGGTCGTATTTTGCTCCTCCCATTCCGTGAATAAAAAGATCAGAAATCAATATACGATTATATAAAGTTAAGAGAAGGGCTTTGGGTCTTATTTTCAATACCCGTTCTTTAAGGACGGCCTTTAAGGAATACAAAGATTTTAATCCGACTGTTTTTAGCAGAAATATTTTACCGTGAGAATCATCATAAAGATAATTCCCCCTTTTTTCTCTTAGAACAAAAACTTTTCTCCTCTGTTCTCTCTTTCCCCAAATCCAGAAGAGGAGATTTTACGAGTCCGTTTTATTTTGGGGAAATTTAAAAAACGGCCTTTCCATTTATAAAAGCACCTCTATGTCCTTAATGCCTATCTCTTCTTTAGAGATAAAAGGTTCGGCAAATTCTGTGCCAATAAGATTTCCCCAGTAACGGTTAGAGTTTAACACCCATTCAAATAACTGATGCCCTTCAGGTGATGGTCCAAATTGAGATTCGTAGGACTTAATAGATTCTATTTTCATTCCCAACTCTTTACTAATATCCATAATAAAAGAGGGTTTGAAATGTATCTTGAGATGAGAAGCAATATAATAATATATTTTCTTGACATAAAAAGGTTTGCCCTGCATTTCAGTTTTAGTGAATTTTCCGTAAAAACGGGCAGCATCACAAATCTTGGAAGCAGTTATATGGTCAGGATGAGCATCTATCCAGTAAGGAGCAAAAAGGATGTCTGGCTGAAGTTTTCTGATAATTTCAGCTAATTCCTGACGGAAATCTATTTCATCCTGAAGATATCGATTAGGAAAATCAAGAGTAATTCTTTCCTCTATCCCCAATATCCTACTTGATTTTACACTCTCTTTTTTTCTAGCCTCCGGGTTTCCATGGGGCGTAGGCTCGCCATCGGTTAAATCTACGATAGTCACTCTATGGTTGGCTTCGGTAAATTTTAATATAGAACCTCCCATCCCCAATTCCACATCATCGGGATGTGGGCCTACTGCTAATATATTAAGCATTTTTCACCTCACTATCAATAATTTTGCGGTAAAAATCTAACCTTTTTTTCGGGTCATCCAGATAATTACCAAAAGTACGGTTTCTATCTTTATAAATTATACTAACCGGAAACCCTTTTACAATGAAATTGTATCTTCACTCCTGAATTATGATTTTCTTAACGCGATACTCGATACGCGATACTATATACTAGTTTATATCTCTCCTACTACCGCTCGGGCGATTGAGAAAGAATGATCATTTATTCTTTTTAAGACATTAATCAGGTCCAAATGAACACCACTTGTCTTTTGAGAAAGCTCTATTCCTACATTTAATCGGTTGATATGAGTCTTGCGCAAGGTTATTTCCAGGGAATCGATGTATTCTTTTTGATCGATTACTTTTTGAGCCATTCTTTGATCCTGGAGAGCAAAAGCCCCGATGGCATTTCGAAGATTATTATAAACGTCCTTATGCATATTTTTAATCTCTTCTGTTCCCTTTTCGGAAAACACCAGGCTTTGGTCTATCTTTTTTTCTATCAAGGGAATCAAATTTTTATCGATCAAGTCTCCTATATGTTCCAGATCATCGACAATATACAATAATCTAAATACCTCTTTAGAATGTCCTTCAGAAAGGGTTTCAAAGCTTGTCTTGGTTAAATACCGGGTTATTTCTCGGGAGAGATTATCTACAATCATATCTTGTGTGCTTATTTTATCCAGCAGTTTTTCATCATTATTAGTAAAGACTTGCATAATATCTAATACCATCTCTTCTACAGCATTAGAAATTCTTAATACCTCTTTGCTGGCCAGATAGAAGGCTATCTCCGGGGTGTTAAGAGCACCCGAATCCAAGAATTTTGGTTTTTGTAAGGACTCCGCTTCTTCTGTTTTGGGGATAATCTTCTCTAAAAATTTGGCAAATCTTTCCGTAAAAGGAAGGAAAAGCAAAGCATTGCCTACAATGATTATGGCATGAGCATTAGCAATTTGTCGGGGAAAGTTTACCGAAGATTTCTGCACTAAAAAAATTATTGAAGGAACAAGAAAGAAAAATATAATAACTCCTACCAGTTTAAATAATAAATTTGCCAAGGTTACCCTTTTTGCGCTTTTGGAGGCTCCAATGCCTGCAAAAAGAACGGTGGAACAGGAACCTAAATGCGATCCCAAGATTATAGGAACTGCCAGGTTTAATGAAATTAAACCTTGCATAGCCAGGGAAATGGTTAAACCCATGGTAGCCGTACTGCTTTGGATTAAACCGGTAAATACGGCAGAGGCGAGCAGAGCCAATAAAGGAACATGTTCTAAATTAATTAAAATTTCTTTAAAGAGAATATGATCTTTGAGAGGGGAAACTGATTCGGACATTACCTTCATTCCTAAAAAGATGAAACCTACCCCCAGCAGGATATTTCCTATAAATCTCTGTTTTCTTTTTTTTCCTAAAAGCTTTAGACCAAATCCTAAAACAATTATTAAAAGGGCGTAATCGGATACTTTAAAGGCTATTATCTGAGTGGTAAGGGTTGTTCCCATGCTAGTTCCCAGCAAAATAGCCAGAGTTTGACTTAAACTCATAATTCCGGTATTTACCAGACTTACTAATAGAGTAGAAGCGGCTGTACTGCTTTGAATAGTAAAGGTAAGGATAATGCCCGATAATAATGCGATAAATTTATTCTTGGATAGAGTGCTTAGAATCTGTTTTAATTGATTACCAAAGGTATTTTTTAGGCCTTCACTGGTCATTTGCATTCCATATAAAAACAGAGCAAGACCGCCAATTAGGCCGGTTAGAATAAAAAACATATTTCTCTCCCTTTTTTGTAAAACTTAGCGAAATCCCACTTAATAGCGCAAATAAAATATTTAAGTTTAAAAATTTAATTAAATATCTTATGTTTATATTAGCAACCATTCACCATCTACTAAGGGCTATTTCGTTTAAGCTTTTTATATAATACCTCGAAAGGATAAATTTGTAAATTTATTATTGTAAAGGATAATTACGTATGATATAATATAAAAAAATAAATACAAATGGTAGAGATTTTAGAGAGAGCCATTTTATTAACCGAGGGGCATTGCCCCTTGTATCTGATTTTGGTCAGATATACTGGTTAGTGAAATGGTTTTTTTATTTATGATGTAGCCGAGGGAAGTTTCAATGAAAGCAGATGTAGTTATTATAGGCGGCGGAGTCATTGGCACAGCTATTGCCCGAGAACTATCCAGATTTAAGCTTAATATAATTCTAATAGAAAAAGAAGACGATATAGCCATGGGAACCAGCAAGAGCAATTCTGGTATTATTCACGCCGGATATAATGATGATTTTAATACTCTAAAAGGTGAACTTAATAGAAAATCAAATCCAAAATTTGATAAACTGTGCGCAGATCTAAAAATTCCTTTTAAAAGAATCGGGTCATTGGTAATTGGTTTTTCGGAAGAAGATTTTAAGATATTGAAAGAGTTAAAAGACAAAGGAGAAAAGAATAGTCTTAAAAATTTAGAAATCGCCAGCGGTGATAGACTATTTGAGTTGGAGCCTAATTTAAATCACCAAGCTAAATTTGCCCTTTATGCCCCTTCCGCCGGGATTATTTCCCCTTATCAACTTACTATAGCTCTTGCTGATATTGCGGTGATAAACGGAGTTAAAGTATGGTTAGAGACAGAAGCGAAGGGAATTAGGACTGAAGGACAGCAAGTTTGCGGAGTAATTACTAACCGGGGCACGATCGAAACAAGGGTGGTAATAAATGCTGCTGGATTATACGCTGACGAGATTGCCCATACTGTCGGTGATAGTCTTAAGGTAAGGCCTTTAAAAGGTGAATACCAGTTATTTGATAAACAATGGGGAAATCTGGTGAATCATATTCTTTTTCCCATTCCTACCCGACTGTCTAAAGGAATTTTGTTGACTCCCACGGTTCATGGCAATCTTTTAATAGGACCTAATTCTTATCGGATAAAAGAAAAAGATGACCTGTCTACTACCACAATCGGAATAGAGGAAGTATTGGAAGGAGCGAAAAAATTAATTCCTCATCTTGTCGAGCAAAACCCGGTGACCTCTTTTGCCGGCTTAAGAGCTGATATCGAAGGGAGAAATGACTTTATTATTGAGGCCTCAAAAAAAATAAAAGGTTTTATCAATGTAGTGGGGATCGAATCACCCGGTTTAAGTTCTGCTCCCGCCATTGCCGATAGGGTATGCAATATTTTAAAAGAATTAGTTAAAGAAATTTCTCCTCAATTGGAATTAAATTGCAAGGGTGGTTTTATAGAAACCCTGTCCGAGCAACCAAGATTTGCAGATTATTTAGATAAACCAGATAAATGGCAGAAGATGATAGAAAAAGATGCAAATTACGGAGAGATTGTCTGCCGATGTGAAAAGGTAAGCAAAGGAGAAATACTCAAGGCTATCCATCAACCGGTACCAGCCAGAAGCTTGGACGCCGTCAAAAGAAGGGTCAGAGCGGGAATGGGCCGATGCCAGGGCGGTTTTTGTGGTCCCAGAGTTTTAAAAATATTAGCAGAAGAATTAAATATCTCTTCCCTAAAAATAAACAAAAAAGGATCGGGGTCAGAAATTTTAAAGGCCAGATCCAAAGAAAATATTAAAGAAACAGAGGTTAAGCTTTTAAATGAAGTTGGAGTATGATTTAGTCATTATCGGAGGGGGTCCGGCAGGTCTGGCGGTTGCTCTGGAAGCCAGAAGAAATACAGTAAAAGATATTTTACTCCTGGAAAGAGATAAATATCTGGGAGGAATTCTTCCTCAATGTATTCATAATGGATTTGGTCTACAGTATTTTAAGGAGGAACTGACCGGACCGGAATATGCAGAGAGATTTATTAACCCGCTTATCCAGCAGAGCGTTAATAAAGTTGATATAAAAACAGAGACGATGGTTATAAAGATTACCACCGATAAACAGGTTACGGCTATAAATAGAATGGATGGGTTACTGCATATTCAAACTAAAACGCTTGTTCTGGCTATGGGTTGTCGGGAAAGAAGCCGAGAAGCGATTGCTCTTCCCGGGGACAGGCCGGCCGGAATATTTAACGCTGGTACAACCCAGAGATATATTAATATCGAAGGATATATGCCGGGTCGTGAGGTAGTCATTCTGGGTTCGGGGGATATCGGAATGATAATGGCACGCAGGATGACCTTAGAAGGAGCAAGAGTTAAAGCAGTTTTAGAAATTATGCCTTTTTCTACCGGTTTAATCAGAAACAAAGTTCAGTGTTTGGATGATTTTGATATCCCTTTAAAATTCAATCATACTATTACTCGAATCGAAGGGAAAAAAAGGGTAGAAAAGGTAGTTATCGCTCAGGTGGATAAAAACTTGCATATAATACCCGGAACCGAGGAAGCGATAAGCTGCGATACCCTTCTATTGTCTGTAGGTTTAATTCCGGAAAATGAACTTACCATAGAAGCGGGAATTAAATTAGATCCGTTAACTAAAGGCCCTGCAGTAAATGAGTGCCGAGAGACAGAAATAGGAGGAATTTTTGCTTGTGGGAATGTATTACATGTCCATGATTTAGCAGATTATGTCTCAGAAGAGGGAGAGATAGTGGGTAGAGCGGTGAAGGAATACTTAACAGGAAAGAGAAGATATCACTCCCGATCGATAAAAATAATTCCTGGAGAAAATATTAGCTATGTAGTCCCTCAGCATATAGACTTTCTTGTTCCGAAACGGAAAGAAATAAAATTATTCATGAGGGTAAAAAAACCGGAAGAGAGTGTAAACATTAATTTAGTAGATAACCAAGGCAGAGTTTTAAAAACCTACAAAAAAAGGATAGTAACCCCGGGGGAGATGGTGAGCATCTATTTACCGGAAGTTTTATTGGATGATAAATTAAAAAATATAACCATCTCGGTTAAAAAGGATTAGGGGGCAAAGAGGATGGAGCAAAATAAGATAGTATGTGTAAACTGCCCCCTGGGTTGTAGAATAACTATCCAGAGTAAAGATGGAAAAATTGCTTCTATTGGGGGTAATGCTTGCCCCAAAGGAATTAAATATGCCCAAGAAGAATCTGTCAATCCATTAAGGATCTTAACCACCACAGTTAAAGTGATTGACGGTGAGTTGCCTTTGGTGTCGATAAAGACGGAAAAGGCAATCCCTAAAAAACTATTATCGGAAGCGATGATCGAAATTGCAAAAATTGAAGTTAATGCTCCGGTGAAAATAGGCCAGGTAATTAAAGACAATCTAATAGGGACAGGGGTAAGCTTGCTTGCTACCAGAGAAGTGAAGAAAGTAAATTCTAAATCCCTTCTTTAAGGTAAATGTTAGATTTTTCTCTAATTTCCTTTTTATCTTTTCTTAGCAGAATATTTGATGCGAGTTTTGTATTGGTAAAAAATTTTGAAAGGTGCCCGTTATATGTGTTATTATTTTTATAGTGATTTAACACTGATATTTCCTATTTGTATAAATCATAACTTTCGGGGATAACTATAAATGCAGCAGAACCTTAAAGAATATTTTAGAGAACACCCAATCATTGCTTCTATAAGGAATGATGCAGATTTAGATTATGCTCTAAACACACAGGCAGTCGCTCTTTTTATTCTTCACGGGGACATATTTAATCTTCCCCAAATTATGAAAAAATGCAAAAAACACAATAAATTTATTTTTTTACATATCGATTTGATTAAAGGAATCGGCAGAGACAGGGAAGGGATAATATATTTGGCCAGGAAAGAACTTTGTCATGGTATCGTTACCACTAAAAGCAACCTTATTAGTATTGCAAAAAAGGAAGGTCTTATTGCCATTCAACGTCTTTTTTTACTTGATTCCGCTGCTTTAAAAACCGGAGAACAATTATTAAAAAATAACCAGCCTGATGCAGTGGAAATTTTACCTGGAATAGCTGCTCCTTATTTTATCGAGAATATTTTCACGGATTTTCTCTGTCCAGTTATTGCCGGCGGTTTAATTTCTGATAAAGTTGAGATAGAGAAATTATTACAAAGAGGAGTCTTAGCCGTATCTACCAGTAAAAAAGAATTGTGGTAGTTTTAATTTCTCTGCCCTTGAGTGATCTTGAAAATAGTAATTATGCACGGGCACTTAATTGTATAGGGGGGGGTGATTTATAGGATCAATAGAAAGTGTATCAATTAGTAAAATATCAAAATATTAAGGAGGTTGTTATTTAACTATGAATGCGAAAAAGAGTTTTTTAATAATAATAGTTTTAGCTCTATGTTTACTATTATCAGCAGGAGCTGCTATGGCAGAACCGGTAACCATCACTTTCTGGCATGCAATGAGTGGATCACGTCTTGGGGTCTTAGAGTCAATTATCGAAGATTTTAATATCAGCCAACCAGATTATGTAGTTAAACCATTGTTCACCGGATCCTATGCGGAAACACTAACTAAATATGTTGCAGCATTCCCTTCCAAAACAGGACCAAACATTGTTCAAGTTTATGAAGTAGGAACTCAGACTATGATTGATAGTGGTGCCATTACTCCTGTCTATGAAATACCTGGAATGTTGGGAGAAACCTGGGATTGGGCACAATATGTAATCCCTATTACTAATTACTATTCAGTTGAAGGGAAGCTTTGGTCTATGCCTTTCAACTCCTCTACTGCTATGCTGTATTATAATAAAGATCTTTTCAAGGCGGCTGGTCTTGATCCGAATAAACCACCCACAACCTGGAAAGAGATGGAAGAATATGGAGACAAATTACTGGCAAGCGGCTTAGTTGACCATGTCTATTCCACTGGTTGGCCAGATTGGATTTTCGAACAAGCACTGGCTATTCATGACCACCTTTATGCAGATAATGATAACGGACGGTCTGGATTAGCGAAAAAAGTGGTCTTTAACGATGATTTTGGTCTCATGGTTTTTGATACTTGGACAAGGCTGCACAAGAAAGGAATTTATATCTTTGGTGGAGCAGAATACTCAGCGAATTCAGCTTTTAATTCTGGCCAGATCGCCATGCTTATTCAATCAACTTCTTCGCTTGCAGGTATTATAAAAGCCGCTCAATTTGAAGTGGGCACCAGCTTCTATCCCCGTTTCGAGGGGTATCCAATAGGAAATTCTATTATCGGAGGCGGAAGCCTTTGGGTTACCAAAGGACAAAGTGAGGAAGAGCTTCGCGGTGTTTGGGAATTCCTTAAGTTTCTTGGCCAAAAAGAAAATGCTATCAAGTGGCACAAAGGCACCGGATACTTTCCAGTGAGCGTAGCCGCACTTAAAGATCTTTTGGATGAGGGTTGGTTCTCTGCAGACCAAGCTTTCCTTACCGCTTTCCTTCAGATTCTTTCCGGAAAAAGAGATACTGCAGCATCGACTGGAGTCCGCTTAGGACCTTTTGTGGCAATGAGAGAAATTTTTGTATCCAGTCTGGAAAAATCACTTTCCGGTCAACTTTCTCCACAAGAGGCTTTAAACGAAGCTGAAGAAAAAATGAACCTATTATTAAAAGATTACGCAGAACTTTACGGTAAATAATAAATCAAAGAAGTAGATAATAGTATTTTAGGGGCAAGCGCAAAGCTTGCCCCTGTATTATTGAATTCTTGTAAAATATTAAAAGGAGAAAGAATGCACGAAGATAAATTTCCCGGACATAAATTTTTACCTTACTTGCTTATTGCTCCCTCTATTGCGGTTATTTTTATCTTTTTAATCGGTCCTTTTGGCCAAAGTATTTATGAATCTTTTTTTGTTTCAACACCGTTTGGTACGAATACTATTTTTGTAGGACTTCGCAATTATATTCGTTTATTTTCTTCGCCAGATTATAGGAGCAGTGTGGTTACTACTTTTAAATTTTCTGCTTTTGTGATTATAGTAGGACTTTCTATTTCGCTGGCAATTGCTCAACTTTTGAATCAGAAAATCAGGGGAGTAGGATTCTATCAAGTTGCCCTTATCTGGACTTACGCTATCTCTCCGACAGTTGCTGGAGTAATATGGGCTTCAATGTTTGCACCATCAACCGGTCTTATTACCTATATAATCTCTAAACTAACAGGGGGATATATGATGAATTGGATGACCAATGGCCAGTTAGCCTTGTTTATAGTAGCGCTTGCCGCTACCTGGAAAATGTTAGGGTACAATATTATATTTTTTTTAGCTGGTTTACAAAACGTGCCAGGTGAATTTTTGGAGGCCGCTCAGATAGATGGCGCAAGTTCCTGGAAAGCATTTTGGCGCATAACTTTTCCCCTGCTTTCGCCCACCACCAGCTTTTTATTATTTGTTAATATGCTTTATGCTTTTTTCCAGGTTTTTGGATTAATAGATATTATGACACACGGTGGGCCTGGGAATGCTACCGAACTTCTGGTATATAAGTTGTATCGTGACGGCTTTATTCATCTAAATACCGGATTTGCTTCAGCTCAATCATTTATGATATTTTTTGTAATTTCTGTGGTAGCCATTGTTCAATTAAGAATAGTGACTAGAAAAGCTATTTATTTTCGGTAAGGAGTAGTTTATGTCAAAAATGACCAGAAAATCTCGATATAGTATTATTATTCATACGGTACTTATTTTGTTGATTGTAGTCCTGGTTTTTCCCGTGTTTTTCGCCATAATTACCAGTACTTTAAGTTTCCAGGAGTCCTACCAATATCCACCAAAACTTCTTCCAGGAAACCAATTTATGAATAATTTTAAAGAAGCGTGGGAGCGGATAAATATTGGACGACTCTTTTTTAATAGTGCGTTAATTTCGATAGTGGTAGCCATAGTAAAAACCATTCTGGCATTGTTGGCCGCCTTTGCCTATACCCACTTTAAATTTCGTGGTCAGGGTTTTTTGTTCTCTCTGTGTATGATTACCCAAATGCTCCCTCTTCCCGTCCGCATTATTCCAACTTATCAGTTAATGGCTGCTTTTAACTGGATAAATTCTTACTATGCTCTTATGGTGCCGTTTTTTGCCAGCACAACGGGACTGCTTCTTTTTAGGCAGTTCTATATGACTGTACCTGCAGATCTTCCGGATGCTGCCAGGGTTGATGGGGCAAGCCCTATGCGTTATTTTCTCCAAATTTTGGTTCCCATTTCCAAAACCAACATCGCAGCTCTATTTGTTATAGAATTTATTTTTATGTGGAGTCAATATCTGTGGCCATTAATTATAACCACTACGAAGGATATGCGTGTTATGCAAATTGGTATAAAAATGTTATTAGCCAGCGAGCAGATAGCTCCCGAGTGGAATGTGATTATGGCTGCTACAGTAATTGCTATGCTGCCTCCGCTGGTAGTCCTTCTTCTTTTGCGGAAAAGTTTTGTTGAAGGAATTGCAATGCAAACAGCTAAATAAAAAGAGTAAGGAGTAATTACCAGATGCATACACAATTAAACTGCGCGAGGTGCATTGTAGATGACTTATGCGGCGCTTTAAATTTGATTCCCATAAAGGAAGTAACCAAAAAGGATATTTTAAGGGAAGCTTTTCAATTCTTAGCTCGGGAGTTTTCTACAGAAAAAATTCCTTCTTACTTTATTACCGAAGTCCATAGAATCTTAAAGAGGTTATCCGGAATAGAAATTCCTTTTAAAGAAAGAAGAGATAAGTGTAATCAGCTGGGGATGGAAATGGCAAAAGAAATAGTTGTGGAAGCGGAAGGATTGAAGGAAGCAGAAAGATTTTTGTTTTTGGTTAATTGGTCAATTGCTAGCAATCATTTGGATTTTCGAACTGTAGGAACCGGTTATGGTTTTCAGATGGCTGAAATAATAGAACAGCTTCGGTCTTGTATTTCGGAGGGATTAAAAATTGACCAGAGGGCTGACATTTTCCAAATAGCTAAAAGTGCTCCCAAAATACTTTATATCCATGATAACGTTGGTGAAATTGCTTTTGATAAACTGTTGATCAAAGAACTTATAGGTTACGGGGCTATTGTAACCTCTGCTTTAAGAGGAGGAGCAATAACCAGCGATGCTACAATCAAAGACGGAGAAACGGTAGATCTTCAAGAGGCTGCTTCAAAAATTATTTTAGCCGGCCCGGATACCCTGGGTATTTCTCTGCACGAGATGTCTGACCAACTAAAAGAGGAACTCAAGACTTCCGATTTGATAATTGCCAAAGGTCAGGCGAATTATTACGCCTTAACTGAATACAAGCCGAAAGTGCCCGGAGAGATTGCTTGTCTTTTCAGAACCAAATGCGAGCTGGTAAGCAGCGAATTAGGAGAGACAGGAAAAATAAATGTAGCCATTTTACTCTAAGTAAGACACAATAAAGCATTTTAATTGACAATAAAAATGAATCTCGTTAGAATAAAAATAGCCGAAGCAAGAAGTAAAAAAATGTTAAATGAATTTAAAATATGACTAGAAATAAAGAGAAAAGCCTATCTAATATATAAGTATAATGACTTAAATATATTAAATAGGCTTTAATTTCCTTAGAAATATTTTACCTATTAGATAAGTCATTGTTCTGCCTGCCAGTTAAATTCTCTAAATCAGGGAGGAGGTGAATTTTAACTTCCATAACTTGACACAAGAATTGTTTGCTGAAATTACCTAATGTTTAAAAATATTTTAGGAGGAAAAAAATGAAAAAGACAATCTTTGTTTCGCTTTTAATTGTGGTGTTATTAGCTAGTTCGGCGGCTATGGCTGCCGAAAAGACTAAAATCCAGTTCTGGCACGCAATGGGCGGATGGAGGATCGAACTGCTTCAAGAGATGGCCAATGATTTCATGGCGATAAATCCGGATATTGAAGTAGAAGTACAATATACCGGAAGTTATGGCGATACTATCAATAAACTGAATGTCGCCGTTCAATCAAACGTTGCTCCCCATGTAGTACAGGGATATGATATTGCCACTCAGATGCTAATCGACGGAGAAGTTGGTCTGGTTATGCAGGATTTAATTGATGCAGATCCAACCTTTGATATCGGAGCATTTATGCCCCAGGTACTTAATTATTACAGAGTAAACGGAAAACTCTATTGCATGCCCTTTAATTCTTCCAATGCTGTTATGTTTTACAATAAAACTCTATTTGAAAAAGCGGGTTTAGATCCCAATAAACCACCTAAAACCTATGAAGAACTACTTGAATATGCGGAAAAACTCACCATCAAAGATGATAAAGGAAATATAGAGCAGGCTGCTATATGCTGGAGTCTTAACTGTTGGTTCTTTGAACAATTTATGGCTAGACAAAATGCTCCTCTGGTTGATAACGATAATGGCCGAACCGGAAGACCAACCAAAGCCATATTTAATTCAGATGCTGGCTTGAAAGTATTTACTTTTTGGAATGACCTAACTAAAAAAGGATATATGATCAATACCAAGCTTGAAGATTGGACCGGAGCGAGAAATCTCTTTATCTCTCAGAAAGTAGCAATGTTGATTACCTCGACTTCCGATGTTGCCCTTATGGTTAAATCTGCAGAAGAAAATAATTTTGAGCTAGGCAGTGCGTTTATTCCTTCTCCAGCAGGTGCGGAAGCTGGCGGAGTAGTCATTGGAGGAGGTAGTCTCTGGCTAATTGGCGGTCATCCCCAAAATGAGACTGATGCAGCCTGGGAATTTGTAAAATATATGGCTGAGGCTTCGCAACAGATAAAGTGGCATACCGGAACCGGTTATTTCCCGGTAAGGAAAGATGCTATAGAAGGTTTGCTGGCTCAGGGTTATTATGCGGAGTCTCCACATAATCTGACTGCTATATTGCAACTTCTGCTTTCCACTCAGAATTATAACACCAATGGAGCAATTATCGGTGCCTTTGCCGAGATGAGATCTATTGTTGCATCAAATGTGGAAAAGATGCTCTCGGGTAGTTTGACCCCTGCAGAAGCCTTGGCAGCTGCTGAAAAAGAAGCAACCGAAGCGATTAGAAACTATGAGGGATTGTAATATTTAATTTCTTTGGAGGCGGTAAAAAATATACCGCCTCCCTTACTTTGAATTCCACATTGTAATATAATAAGTTATATTTACTTAAATTATTGAGGGCATAAAAATGCGAAAATGGGTTCCCTATTTATTATTGATTCCCACTTTTATAATTATTGTCTTATTTATTTACATACCTGCTGAGTATTCGATAAAAGCGAGCATGCAAAGAATACTGCCCTTTGGTAGAGGAACGAGTTATATTGGTTTGACTAATTTTTTAAAACTTTTTTCTAATGCTGATTATCTTTACTCAGTCAGGTTTACCATTCTATATGTTACAGTTACAGTGGGCGTTGCCATTATTTTATCCTTTTTAATTGCTCTTCTTCTAGTTAAGAAGATTCCCGGAGTAAAACTATTTAGAACTTTGATCTTTGTTCCTTATGCTATTTCTCCGGCTATCGCTGGAGCTTTGTGGACTTTTTTGTTAAATCCAATAGTAGGCCATGTAAGCTATTTCTTTCAGGTTCTTTTTGGGATCCAAGTGGAATGGTTAACCTCTAAACCTTTTGCTTTTTATGCCGTAGTATTTGCTTCAGTTTGGAAAACACTACCTTTCAATATGATCTTTTACATTGCCAGCATTCAGGATGTACCGGAAGAGATTCTGGAATCAGCCACCATTGAAGGAGCCAGCGTATTAAATAAGACCTGGAAAATAATTTTCCCCCTGGTTTCTCCCATTACTTTTTATTTGGTCATTATGAATATAGTGACTATGATGTTTTCTTCTTTTGCTATCATCGATGTTATGACCAAAGGAGGACCAGGTCAATATACTACCAATATGATTTATAGACTATATTTAGATGCTTTTTATTTCCAAAAACCAGGAATTGCTTCAGCTCAAAGTGTCATTATGATTGCTATAATGATCGTAGTTACTTTAATCTATTTTAAATTCGGCGAACGGCGTGTTCATTATCAATAAGGAGATAGTAGATGAAAATATCTACTCAAAAACGAACAGATATTATTTTATCCGAAGCAATATTAATCATTGTTTCTCTTGTATTTATATTACCCTTAATCCTTGCATTGACGATGAGTATACAGCCTCCCTTTGCTGTTTTTTCCTTTCCTCCGAAAATTCTTCCTCAAGGATTCCACTTACAAAATTATATTACCGCTTTTCAAAGGGTCCCATTTTTCAGGCTATTTCTGAATAGTACCATAGTAGCAGTGATGATTACTATAGGGAAACTGGTAACCGGTGCTCTCGCCGGATATGCCTATGCTAATTTTAACTTTTTTGGCAAAAGCTTTTCCTTTGCTTTTTTATTTGCCACTTTATTTTTACCGGCTGAAATAATTATGATTGTACCCCTATTTTCCTTAATGGTAAAGTTTGGATGGGTCAATACTTATTGGGCTTTGACTATCCCTTTTATGGCAAGTGCTACCAATACTTTTTTGCTGAGACAGCATTTTATGATGATTCCCAAAGAACTTGAGGATTCAGCAAGAATTGACGGTGCTGGACCCATAGCATATTTTCTAAAAATTCTACTCCCTCTTTCCAAGTCTATGTTGGTCGGTGTATCAATTATTAATTTTATTTATGCCTGGAATCTTTATCTCTGGCCTCTTATCATTACCATGGAAGATAAAATGAAGACCGTTCAGGTTGGAGTAAAGATGTTGATTGACTCTGAAGCAGCAAGCGACTGGGGGGTAATCATGGCCGGAACAGTTTCCGCAGTAGTACCTACATTAATAGTATTTTTCGTGCTTCAATCTATTTTCGTAAAGAGTCTTACCCGATCGGGTATCAAGGGTTAGATTATACCTTAACTTAAAAATACGACATAAAAATTGTTTCAAATTTTCCTTTAAACCCCTAAATTGCTCATCTATTAATGATTATTAAAAACTCTATAGATATAAATAAATTTTTCTTACTTTTCAGGTTTTTGCCAGCACATTTTTTATTTGTTGGTAAGGGGACTCAAATAATTCATTGACAGGTTAAAAAAAATATGCTATACATATATTGTATACAATATCTATAAAAATAACTTAAAATAAAAATAAATATTCCTCAAAAGTGTAACCGACCTTAAAATTATTTTTCTCCAAGATTAGTATAAAGAAAAAGAAAGAAAGGGGGGATGAAAAGAGGCGATAAAAAAGAGTATTACAATTATAAATAAGAAAGAAAGTTTATAAAAAATTATTGGAGGATTATTATGAAAAAATTATTTTTATTGATTGTTGTTACATTATGTGTTTGTATGAGTTTTGTGCTTTTTGCAAGTGCTTCTTATCCTGAAAGAAATATCACAAATGTATTAGTATGGAGTGCTGGCGGTGGGACCGATGCTTGTAACCGAGTTGTTATGGCGGAAATGGCTAAAATATTAGGCGTGAATATTAATGTTGTCAATAAAACCGGTGGAGCAGGTGGTTCTGTAGGGATGAATTATGCTTATTCACAACCTTCTGATGGTTATACTCTTTGTGGTCTTTCGGAGTCTTGTGTAACTGCTGGAGTACAGGGAGGTTTTGATAAAAGAATGAACGTCTGGGGGTATTTTATCATTGGTGGCTCACCGGATGTTGTTTCTGTTTCTGCGAATACTCCCTATATGACATTAAAAGATTTGATTGAAGCTGCTAAAACTGATCCCGGAACGATCAGAGCCGGTGCTAGTGCTGCTGGCTCTATACACCATTTAAATCTTCTTGCATTAGAAGATGGTTCAGGTGCGAAATTTAATTATATCCCTTATACAGGGTCTGCTCCTGCCCAGAATGCTGCTATGACTGGTGAAGTTTCTGTAGTAGTTACCTCAGTTGCAGAACAAGCTCAATTAATTCGCGGAGGTCAATTAAGACCCTTAGCAGTATTAATTCCTGAATCATTTGTTTTGGCTGGAGAAACCTTACCTTCTGCTTTTGATTCTTATCCTGGACTTTCAGAATATTTGCCTATTTCACAGGCTATTGGCTTTGCAATAAAAGCGGATGCACCAGATGATATTAAAGCTGTATTAATAGATGCATTCGACAAAGCACTTATGACAGATACTTTTGTAAAATGGGCTGAAGATAATTATTATGTTGTATCTGGTGCAACTGGAAGCGAAGGAGTAGAAATATTTAATAAACTTGAATCATTATTTGCCTGGACTCTTTGGGATTTGCAAGCTGCTAAAGTTGATCCAGCTACTTTAGGGATACCGAAACCCTAAGAATTACCAAAAATATATTTGATTTAAAAAAGGCAGCTGAATAAAATATTTATTTAGCTGCCTGAACTTATTAAAAATTTGTAGGATTTAGAGATTAGATTATGAAGAAGAAAGAATTACGAAAAGCAGATTTTATCACCAGCGTTTTACTTTTATTTTTTAGTGTTTGGGTTGTTATGGAAACCTTTAAAATGCCAATGAAGGATACTTTTGGAGGTGTACAAAATGTTTGGTATGTCTCCCCCGCCTTGTTCCCTTTAATTATCAGCATTTTTATTATGGTTTTAGGAGCAGTGCTTCTCCTTCATTCTATAAAAACTGGTGGAGCTAAATATTTTTTGGATAATTTTTCAGTTAGGTATAAAGGGTTATCTGAAAAAAATATTAGATTTATTGGAATTTTATTAGCTTTATTTTCTTTTGTCTATTTAAATATTCCCCGTATTGATTTTTTTATTTCTGTTACACTTTTTTTAACTTATTTCATATCTGTTTTTTATTTTGATGATAAAGATCTATTGAAAAAATTAACTTTGTTTTATTTTACTGGAAGCATAATTTTTATCATTCTTTTTGTATTTGATATTTCAAAAATTATTAATTCTTATTATGAATATTTTATAGATATTCTGGCATTATCTTTCTATTTAAGTTATGTAATTTATAATTGGGCAAACATAAAAAGTAGTCGTATTTTTAAAAAAAGACTCATCGTTTCTTTAATAGTATCTCTGGTAGTGCCACTGATTCTTTGTCCAGCTTTTAGATATTTTTTATTGATTCCGCTTCCCAAAGAGGGATTAATCATACAAATGATGCATAATATTTATTACC
>Ga0116197_1000069_pt1 | contig 19207 bp, 13 predicted proteins | sample ZodSprsou2mmetaG_FD_94480 | JGI IMG/M metagenome (GOLD analysis project Ga0116197, IMG submission 94480) | Hot spring sediment microbial communities from Zodletone spring, Oklahoma to study Microbial Dark Matter (Phase II) - Zodletone Spring... ...
GGCGATGGCCCCGCCCGGGTTCGCTTCTCGGCGTCCGGCGGGTCCTACGGGACGCTCGCCGGCAACGCCAATCTCTCCGGCCGGAGCGGAAAGCTCTCCTATGCCCTCGGCGCGGCGTCCCTCGTCAGCCGGGGCTTCAGCGCCGCCGGAACGGCCTATGAGGGGAATGCGGAAGCCGACGGCTCCCGCAACCTCAATCTTTCCGGGAAGCTGGGATACTCGCTCGGGAAGGCCGTCGACCTTCGTTTCAGCGTCCGGACGGTCCGGACACGGCTCGAGATCGACAGCTTCGGAGGCGATTTTGGCGACGACCCGAACAACCTGGAGCGCTACAACGCGGTCGCCCTGGGCGGCGGGGCCCGGGCCCTCCTCGCCGGGAACCGCTGGGAGTCGAAGCTCGACGCCTCGTATCTCCGATATGACCGGCGGTACGACAATCCCGTCGACGACCTTCATCCCTTCGACTCGGACGCGTCCGCCTATACGAGCGGGCTCTTCAAGGTGGACTGGCAGAACAACATCTTCGTGCACGAATCGAACACCCTGACCGCCGGGCTCGAATACAGCCGCGAGCGGGGCGAATCGGTCTACGCCTCGGAAAGCGCCTGGGGTCCGTACGAAAGCGCATTCCCCAAGGCCTCCGCGAACGCCCTGGGGATCTACCTCCAGGACAGGATCAGCCTTGGCGATCGTTTCTTCGCGACGCTCGGCGGCCGCTACGACCATCACAGCCGCGCCGGGGGGACTTTCACTTTCCGCGTCGCCCCGGGCGTCTCTTTTCCGGAGACCGGGACCCGGTTCAAGGCCACCCTGGGGACCGGCTTCAAGAGCCCCTCTCTCTATCAGCTCTTCGCCCCGGCGACGTTCTACGGCCCGGTGGGGAACGAGGACCTCGAACCCGAGAGGTCCTTGGCCTGGGACGCGGGGATCGAACAGGAATTCCTGGACGGGCGCCTCGTCCTTGGGGCCCTCTATTTCTCGAACGAGTTCAGGAACCTCATCGATTACGATTACGCCGAAGGCTACGTCAATATCCTCGAGGCCTCGTCCGCGGGCGCGGAACTCGTTTTGAGGGCCCGGCCCTCGGGATCCCTTGAACTCAGGGCCGGATACACCCTGACCGACGCGAAGGACGAGACGACCGGAGAGGCCCTCCTGCGACGGCCCCGCCACAAGTTCTCCGCGGCCCTGAGCTCGGATTGGGCCCGGAAAGGGCGGCTGTCGGTGGAGATCCTCCATCTCGGGAGGAGGGACGACCTGTTCTGGACCGGCCTGGCCACGGAGCGGGTCAGCCTCACCGCCTGCACCCTGCTCAACGCGCTCGCTTCCTATGACCTCGCGTCCGGCCTCCAGGTCTTCGCCCGACTGGACAACGTTCTCGATGCGGACTACGAGCTCGTCAAAGGGTACGGGACGCCGGGATTCTCCCTCTACGCCGGATTCCGGCTCGGCCACTGAGAAGCGCCGATATCCCTGAGCTTGTCGTTAAGACCGATACCCTTCCCGCCGCCTGACCGCGCGGCCGGCCCCGGCGATCATCGTCTTCGACGGGCACAAAAACCAGGCGTCTTTCGAAACGCCTTTAAGGGTATCGCTTTCGTCGACCGGATCAACCGTCGCCCGTGGTCGATGTGTGCGGCCGCGAAGCGTCCGTCCGCCCCGTCAGCTGAGGCAGGGCGGTTCCCGGGGCCCTGTATTGGCCCAGGAAAAAGCTGGGGCTCGTCCGCGACAGGACCACGTTCAGGAACTTGATCCTGTTGAGGACGTGGAACAAGGCGTAGGCGGCGATGAAGACGGGATAATAGACAAGGGAATTGACCAGTTCGACGGTCCAATAGCCTCTCCAGGCTTCCAGGCCGGGAACGAGCGCCGTCAGATGGGAGAAGACGGCGGCCGCCAGGGCCGCGGCCGAGCCGAGCCACCATAAGAACGCGGCCCAGGGAAGGGACGCGCCTATAGCCTGGTGGGGGCAATAGTTCAGGCATCGCAGACAATGTTCGCAGTTATAGCGCCAATACGGGCGAGGAACGTTACGGCCGACCATGACCAGGGCGCCGGCCGGACAGGCCGCGGCGCAGATCCCGCAGCCCGTGCAGCGATCATTGGCGAACATGACCTTGCCCATGAAGAACCGGCCGAGGACAAGGTAGAGCAGCGGGAAGAGCGGGATGAAGCGGAGGACGGCCAGGGACCAGATCGCTTCGTAGGCATTGTTCCGGGTCAACCAGACACGGCCCTTGCCGAAGAAGCGGTCCATGGAACGATCGAACTTGGCCCGGGCCCGGGCGACGACGCGCCCGGCGTGGCGTGAGGTCAGGGGCGGGTGGACCGAGGTTATGTTGGCGGGCATGTCGAAGCTCACCGCGCCCAGCGGCCGGTATCCCTTGAAGGCCAGGATGAACGGCGGCAGGAACGAGGCCAGGATGGCCGCGCCCGGCACGAGAAGCGGTCCGACGAAGAAACTGCCCCTCGTGGGAAGACAGAGAAAACCGGCGCCCTTCCGGCGGGGCATGCGGAGGAGGAACTTGATGACCGACCAGGGCGGCAGCCCGCCATGGGTCGGGAAGGCCAGGACCACGAGCTCGTCCGGCGCCGCGGCGATGTCGCGGCGCGGATCGGCCCGGGCGACCGGGGTGAGGACCGCCGGGATCCCTCGCGCCTCGGCGGCGTCCCGGAACCACGCGCCGACCAGGTAGGAGTTCCCCGTCCCGCTGGCGAAATAGACGGTGGCTTGTCGGAAGCTGCGCATCGCTCACCCGCCGGGAGCCCCGGCAGGGCGATTATAATCCGGCGGACTGGGGAAGAACAACAGCGGGCCCGGCCTGCCCTGATCTCCGATGATCCGGCATCCAGGTGGCCGTGGACAAGGCCGGGCACCAGGCTACAGGCGAAGTGTTCGCTCCCAGACGCTCACGTTATCCTTCTAGTCCTCCCATGAGGAAAAGGGCCTTGCGGCCCAACCATTGGCACGACACTTACGTATATAATAGTGTTAGATATATTGGATTGGGAGATATGTAATGATCTCAAAGAACCTCGTCGCCGCTTCGACCAAGCCGATCATCCTGGCCCTGCTTTACAAGGAAGAGAGCTACGGCTACCAGATCCTGCAGCGTATCCGCCGGGTGACCGGCGGCAAATTGGCCTGGTCGAGCGCCATGCTCTATCCCTTTCTTCAGCGCCTGGAAAAGGAGGGTTTCGTCAAGTCGAAGTGGAAGATCTCGGGGACAGGCCGGATGCGGAAGTACTACGTCATCACCGAAAGGGGCCGCAAGGAGTGCGTCGCCGAGAAGGAGCGATGGCTCAGTGTTCATGATGCTCTTCAAAGCTTCTGGGCGGCGGCCGAGTCATCCGATTGAGGCGGATAGGAGCATGACCATGTTCGACCTGGAAAAGGCCGTCCGGGCGTGGGTCCGGGAACTGAGGTCCAATCCCTCGCTCGAGGAGGCCTCGATCACCGAGCTCGAAGAGAGTCTGAGGGACGATGTCCAAGGGCTCGTCGAGAGCGGCCTGTCGGAAGAGCAGGCCTTCCGCCAGGTAACCGCCGAAATGGGCCGGCCGGAAGACATCGGGGCCGAGTTCCATAGAGCCAGCGCGTCGGGCCGTTCGTCCGGGTGGGCGCGGCGCTTCATGCCGGCACTGGCCAGGGATTATATCCGGGTCGCCGTCCGTAAATTCGAAAGCCAGAAGTTCGGCTCGCTTATCAACCTCACCGGCCTGGCCGCCGTCCTGGCCGTTTGCATCCTGATCTCCCTCTGGGTCCGGGACGAGCTCAGCTACGACAAGTTCCTGGTCAACAGGGACCGGCTGTACCTGCTCACCATCGAGCATCCGAACGGGATTCTCGATCCGAACGTTCCCTATGCCCTTGCCCCAGCTCTAACCCGCGATTACCCCGAGATCCAGCTCTTCACGAGGATCTACGATCTCGGCGCCCTCGCGACCTGTTCATTCTCCTATCAACCCGAGAACGGGCCCAAGGTCATGGCTTACGAGGATTCCGTCAACCTCGTCGATCCCGGGTTCTTCTCCATGTTCTCCTTCCCCTTTGTCTCTGGCGATCCGGCCACCGCCCTGGGAAGCCCGAACGCCGTTGTCATCCGGGACGAGGCGGCCCGCAGGTATTTCGGCGATGGCGATCCCGTGGGACGGCGATTGACCTTCAACAACCGGAGGGACCTCGTCGTGACCGGGGTCATGCATATCGCGCGGAACGCCCACATCCGGCCGGATTTCGTCATTCCCCTGAGCGATCCTCTCAGCGGCGATTGGAACTGGCGCGACCCCTCCTATATACTCCTGGACCCTTCGGCCTCCTTGCCCTCCTTCCGGGAAAAGATCGAAGGATCGCTCAAGACCTACATGCCTCAACCGTTGCCAGGGACCTTCAAGGTCGGCCTCCTCCCCGTGACCAAGGTCCACCTTGGCTTCGGCGGTCTGACTTATGTCAATGTTTTTTCCCTTATCGCGGTCATCATCCTGGCCATCGCCTGCGTCAACTACATAAACCTGGCCACCGCCAGGGCCGGGAGCCGCAGCCGCGAGGTGGGGTTAAGGAAGGTCATGGGGGCTGGTCGCACCCAGCTCGTTCAGCAGTTCATTGGCGAAGCCCTCGTCACCACCGCGCTCGCCTTCGTCCTGGCCTTGGGGCTGGTCGTCCTTCTGCTCCCGTTCCTGAACCGCCTGACGGGCAAGGCGCTGAGCCTGTCCTCGGGCATCGACCCGCTCTTCGCGGCCTATCTCCTGGGACTGGTCGTGTTGGTCGGGGTCGCGGCCGGCAGCTATCCTGCGTTCTTCCTGTCCGCCCGCCGGCCCGTCGAAGCCTTCCGGACCGTCGCGGGCTTCAGGTCGAAGCGGTCCGCGTTCAGGGTCGTTTCCGTCGTCGGGCAGTTCGCGATCTCCGCCATGCTCATCGCCTGCACGCTGTCCGTCTTCCGCCAGCTCCAGTTCGTCCGTAACAGGCCCCTGGGGCTTGTCGCCGACCAGGTGCTCAAGGTCCGCTATAATCCCTCCCTGCTCAGGCACTTTGAAAGCTTCAAGCAGGATCTGCTCCAAAACCCCCGCGTCCTGAACGTGACACGAAGCCAAGCCGTTCCTTTCGATGAGGACTACAAGACGGGCGGCGTCGAGTGGGACGGCAAGGACCCAGCGCTCATGCCCCTCGTCCGCTACTCTCTCATGGATGTGGACCTTTTCGAGACGTTCGGCATGGAGTTCGCCGCCGGCCGGGGCTTTTCCGCCGCGGAGGCGGGGGACCGGCTGAACTACGTCATCAACGAGAAGGCCGCCGCGTACATGGGCCTGAATGAGCCGGTCGGCGCGCGGCTGAAGCTCTGGGGCCAGGAGGGCCGGATCATCGGGGTCGTCAAGGATTTCCATCACGTGTCCCTGCACCGGGAGATCCTGCCGCAGGTCTTCACCATCAACCCGCGCTTCACCGCCAACGCGATCAGGTTCATCTTCATCAAGGTCGTGCCGGCGGGCCTGGCGCCGACGCTCCGCGCGGTCCGGGATACGGCCGCGAAGTACGCGCCGGACTATCCCTTCGAAGCCGCCTTCCTCGACAAGGGGGCCGCGTCGCTCTATGGATCCGAGAAAAGGCTGGGCAGCATCTTCACGGCCTTCGCCCTGTTAGCCGTCATCATCTCCTGCCTGGGTATCCTGGGGCTCGCGGCTTACAGCGTCGAGCAGCGGACCAAAGAGATCGGCGTCAGAAAAGTGCTCGGCTCAACGGTCCCGGCCATCGTCGCCAGGATCTCCAGGCCCTTCTGGTTCTGGATCCTGGCCGCGAACCTCCTAGCCTGGCCTTTTGCTTATTTCGCCATGCGGAAGTGGCTGCGCGCGTTCGCCTACCGCACCGACCTCGACTTCGGTCTTTTCGTCATGGCCGGGCTCTTGACCGGGATCGCGGCGGCCCTCCCCGTCGTCTACCAGTCGCTCAAGGCCGCTCTCGCCGATCCTATCAAAGCGCTGCGTTACGAATGACCTCCGGCGGGAGGGGGACTTGGTCAGAGGATAGTGCCGACGACGGCCACGGATCAGAGGTTCTTGAGGCTCACCGAAGGATTTTCGCGTGCGGCTCGGATCGTGATCCTGGCCACGCACAAAAGGGCGATGGCGAGCACGACCGCCACGGCCGCGGTGAACACGCCGGGGCCCAGGCCGGTCCGATAGTAGAACCCCTGCAGCCAGCGGCGGCCGAAGAGATAGGCTACGGGCAGGGCCAAGAGGCCCGCGACGCCGATCAGGATGAACAGGTCCCGGGTGATCAGGCCCATGATGCCGGAAACCCGCGCCCCCAGGACCTTGCGGATCCCGATCTCCTTCCGCTTCCGCTCGATGACGAACGAGATCAGGCCGAACAGCCCGACCGAGGCGACTAAAATCGCCACCAGGGCGAATCCGGTCAGGACGCCCCCGAGCCTGTCCTCGCTCTCGTACAGCCGGTCGTAGATGTCCTCCATGGCCGCGTAGTCGTAGGTGAAGGCGGGGACCTGCCGCCGGATCGTCGACTCGATGAAGGCGATCGTCTCCCGCACCCGGCGCCCCGACGTCTTCACGAACAGCCAGCTGACTCGCTCCGGACGGTGGAGGAACATCAGCGGCCCCACCTTCGACCGGAACGAGGTGAAGTGGATGTCCTTGACCACGCCGATGATCCGCAGGGGCTCGCCGTCGCCCCGGGCGATCCTCTTGCCGACCGGCTCCTTCAGCCCGGCCATCCGGGCGGCCGTCTCGTTGATGACGGCTTGGTTCCGGGCGTCGCCGTCGGCTCCGGGCGAGAAGCCCCGCCCGGCGATAAAGGTCAGGCCGAACATGTCGAAATAGCCCGGGTCCACGAAGTAGTTGGTGAACTGGGGGACCTCGACCATCTCCCCGGACTCGCTCTCCATCATGAAGTTATTCATCTCCGTGGCCCGGACAGGGGCCACGTTCGAAACGGCGGCGGCCCGGACGTCGGGGTTCCGGAGGAGCTCGGTCTCGATCTCCCGGTAGCGGGCCCGGCTGTCCGGTTCCCAGAGGCGAAGGGCCAGGACGTTCTTGCGGTCGTAGCCCACGTCCGCGGTCTGGATGTAGTCCAGCTGCTTCCGGATGATCAGCGTCCCGGCCACCAGCATGAGGGTGGCGAAGAACTGGAAGACGACCAGGGCATTGCGGAGGACGAGCCGCCGGCCGCCCTCGTGGGCGCCGAACGCGCTCCGGAAGACGTTGGCCGGCTTCATGGAGGACAGGACCAGCGCGGGGTAGGCGCCGGAGAGGATGGCCACGGCGAGGCCGAGCCCAAGGATCCAGAGCCAGACCGAAGGCTCGGCGAGGGTCGCCGCTGGCAGACGGACGCCGGTCAGGGTGTTGAACGCCGGCAACAGAGCTTGAACGAGACCGAGCGAGACCAAGAGACTCATGCCGGCGAGGACGCCGGACTCGCCCATGAACTGGGCGACCAGCTGTCGCCGGCCGGCCCCGAAGGTCTTCCGGACGCCGACTTCGCGGCCTCGGGCCGTGGCCCGGGCCGTCGCCAGGTTGACGTAATTGACGCAGGCCACGGCCAGGATGAGTCCGGCGACCGCCATGAGGAGCTGGATGAACGTCCGGTCCACCGTCCTCCAGTAGGGGATGTGGACGCTCGTCTCGTGGTGCAGGTCCCGGAGGGGCATAAGGAAATACGACCGCGTCCAGTCGCGCTCGGGGTGGTGGGTGCGGATGACGGTCTGGAGCCCGGCCTCGAAGGCGTCCGGATCGACGCCTTTCCGGAGCTGGACGTAGTTCAGATAGTTCAGGATGCTCCAGGACGTGTCGAGGTCGTCGCGAAGGGATCCCACGGTCACGAAGGACAGGAGATAGTCGAAGGCCAGGTGGGAATTCGGCGGCGGGTCCTTCATGATCCCGGAGACCCTGTATTCGCGCCCGCCTCCGTGGACGACGGCCCGGCCGATCGGGTCCTCGAGGCCGAAGAGGCGCTTCGCCGTGTCCTCGGTCAGGACGACCGAGAAGGGCTCGGCCAGGGTGGAGACGGGGTTTCCGAGGACCATGGGGAACGAGAACATCTCGAAGAAGGCCCTGTCCGCGAACAGCCCCCGGGCCAGGATGCTCTTCCGGCCGTACCCCAGGGGTGCCTCCGTGGGCCAGGCGCGGACGGCGCGCTCCACCTGGGGGAACTCCAGTTTCAGGGTCGGACCCAGGGGACCGGAGGTGGAGCTGTTGCGGTTGGTCCCCATGACGTTCCACTCGGGCACGACCTGGCCGACGAGGAAGACGCGGTCCGCGTTCGCGTGAAAGGCGTCGTAGCCCAGCTCGTACCGGCTGAAGAGCATCAGCAGGATGAAGCTGGTCATGCCCACGACCAGGCTGAAAACGCTGATGGCCGCGTAGCTCTTCTGCTTCCTCAGGATCCGGAGCGCGGATCTCAGATAGTTCCCGAACATCGGTGGCCTCCGTTCTCCATCTCCCGGCCCCCTATCCAGGACCGGTTGCGACTCTCGCCATCAATGATGCCTGGCGGGGTGAAAAGGTTGCCGGATCGGACGGCCTCTGGGAATTGACGGCCGCCCCAGGCCGTTCTATACTCTCCTTCTCGAATTCTCCTCTGTGGGGTTAGACGCGCCCATGCCATCTCCGTCGCTCGCGATCGAGGCCAGGTCCCTGGTCAAGACCTACGGCCGGCTGCGGGCCGTCGACGGCGTCGACTTCTCCGTGCGCGCCGGGGAGATCTTCGGCGTGGTCGGCCCGAACGGCGCGGGCAAGACGACGACGATCGAGTGCCTCGAGGGCCTGCGCATGCCCGATGGAGGCGAGCTCCGCGTCCTCGGCCTCGATCCGCGCCGCGACGGCCGGGAGCTCCGGGAAAGGATCGGCGTCCAGCTCCAACAGAGCGCCCTTCCCGACGACATGAAAGTCTGGGAGGCCCTCGATCTCTTCGCCTCCTATTACCGGGATCCCGCCCCCTGGGCGCCCCTCCTCGACCGGTTGGAGATCGGCGACAAGCGGAACGCCCGCTTCGCCAAGCTCTCGGGCGGCCAGAAACAGCGCCTGTTCATCGCCTTGGCCCTGGTCAACGATCCCGAGCTCGTTTTCCTCGACGAGCTGACGACCGGCCTCGATCCCCACGCCCGGCGGGCGATGTGGGACCTCGTCCGCGGCGTCCGCGAGCGGGGCAAGACCGTTTTTCTGACCACCCACTACATGGAAGAGGCCGAACAGCTCTGCGACCGCGTCCTCGTCGTCGACCACGGCCGGGTCGTCGCCCTGGATTCCCCCGCGAACCTCATCCGGGATCTGGCCGGCGAGGTCCGCATCCTGTTCACGGCCGAGGCCGGCTTCGATCCGGCCCCCCTCCGCGCCCTCGAGGGCGTCGCCCGGGTCGAGAGGAACGGCGACCGCGTCCTCGTCGCCGGGCGCGGCGACCGTTTGATCTGCGTGGTCATCAACGCCCTCGACGCCCGGGGCATCCGCTTCCGCGATCTCCGCACCGAACAGCCCGATCTCGAGGATGTCTTCCTGGCCCTGACCGCGGAGGCGGGTCTCGACGGAGGGGCCCGATGAGGGGCTTCGCCAAGCTCGCCTGGATCGAGATCAAGCTCTACCTGCGCCAGCCGGAGGCGGCCTTTTTCACCCTCTTCTTCCCGCTCATCCTCCTGTTCATCTTCGGCAGCATCTATGGGAACGAGCCCAGCCCGTTCTTCAACGGCCGGGGCATGGTCGACGTCAGCACGCCGGCCTATCTGGCCATGATCATCGGCTCGGTCGGCCTTCTGTCGATCGCCATCGCCGTCGCCGGCTACCGGGAGAAGGGCGTGCTGCGGCGCTACCGGGCCACCCCGCTCAGGCCGGCGGCCATCCTGGCGTCCGAGGTCATCGTCCATTTCCTGATGACCCTGCTCGGCGGCGCGCTCCTGATCGCCGCCGCCCGGATCGTCTACGGCCTGCGCTTCCCCGGCCGGGCCGTCGTCCTCCTGGCCGGATTCACCCTGGGCGCTATGAGTTTTTTCGCCGTCGGTTTTCTCCTGGCCAGCGTCGCCCGGACCGCCCGGGTCGCCTTCATTCTCGGCCTGGTCCTCTACTTCCCCAATCTGTTCCTGTCCGGGGCAGCCATCCCCAAGGAGACGTTCCCCCAGGCCATTCGCTCGGCCGGCAAGTTCATCCCCCTGACCCATGTCGTCGACCTCCTCCAGGGCCTGTGGTTCGGGGATCCGATCGGGCAGCACCTGACCGAGATCGCGGTCCTGACCGGCCTGCTCGTCCTCGGCGTCGTCGTCTCGGCTTGGACCTTCCGCTGGGAATGATCGGGCCCGGGAAGGCGCCGCGGCCCGGCCGGCGCCGCGGATCGCGTTGACAGGGCCCGGCCGTTCGGATAAAAATAGAGGCGGCAAGAAAGTCCCCATGACCTTGGTTTTGGCCGTCCTCCTCGCTCTCGCGGTCGCGGTGTTCATGGAAGCCGTGGCCTGGGCCACCCACAAGTACGCCATGCACGGTTTCCTCTGGGTCCTCCACGAGGACCACCACAGTCCCCGCGGCCGCGGCTTGCAGAAGAACGATCTCTTCGCCGTCTTTTTCGCCGTCCCCTCGGTCCTCTTCTTCCTCTGGGGGAGCGGCTCGGGTGGCTGGGCGGCTTCGGCGGTCGGGGCGGGCATGGCCCTCTACGGCCTGGGCTACTTTCTCTTCCACGACGTCATGTTCCACAAGCGGGTCCGTTGGCTCAGACTGAGGGCCTCGACCTTCTACCTGCGCCGGATCGTCCGGGCCCATGCCGACCACCACCAGACCTTCGGCCGCGGCGAGGCCCGCTCCTTCGGCTTCCTCTATGCCCCGCGGCGGTTCGACGTCCGGGAAGCCTGACAGGGCCGGCGATGAAGATCGTCCTTTCCGAGACTCTCAGCTACTGCGTCGGCGTCCGGACCACGCTGGAGCTGACGGAGAGGCTCCTCGGCGAGAGCCCGGGACGCGCCTACTACATGCTTGGCGAGATCGTCCACAACGAGCACGTCATCGAAGCCCTCAAAGCCAAGGGGCTGCGCATCGTCCAAACGCTGGAGGAGGTCCCGGCCGGGGGGGTCGTCATCCTCCAGAGCCACGGCTCTCCCCTCCGGCGCTATCGGGAGCTCGACGCGCGCGGCCTCGAATACGTCGACGCGACCTGCCCCATGGTCCGCAACATCCACAAGAAGATCCGCGAGGTCGAAGCGGAGGGCCGGACGCCCGTCGTCATCGGCCAGATCGGGCACGAGGAGGTCCAGGGCATCGTCGGGCAGGTCGGCCGGGCCATCGTCGTCAGGGAGCCGGACGAGGTCACGCCGGAGCGTTTCCGGGGCGTCCTCCGCGCGGGCGTCGTCGTCCAATCCACGTTCATCGAGGCGGACGCGCGGCGGATCCTGGCCAGGGTCCGCCAGGTCGTGCCGGACGTCCTCTTCCACGACACGGTCTGCCAGCCGACGAAGACCCGTCAGCGGGAAGTCGAGGTCCACACCCGCACGGCCGACTGCGTCATCGTCATCGGCTCCCGGCGGAGCGCCAACACCATGCACCTTTATCACATCGCCCGGGCCATCAATCCCTGCACCCACCTCATCGACAGCCCCGAGAGCGTGGAGGCCATCGACGTGCCGGACGATGGGACGGTCTTCATCGCCTCGGGGGCCTCGACCCCCGAGGACCTGATCTTCGAGGTCGTCCGGCGGCTCGAGGCCCGGGCCGCGCGCCTCACTCCCCATAGATCCTGCGCCGCCGGGACGGGAAAGGCCGGCGGCGGATCCCCATCCGGAGGACGGACATGAGCCGACGAGCGGTCGTCATCGGAGCCGGCCTGGGCGGGCTGGCCACGGCCGCCCTCCTGGGCCGGGAGGGTTGGGAGGTCACGGTCGTCGAGAAGAACGAGGAGCCCGGCGGCCGGGCCCGGGTTTGGCGGTCGGACGGCTTCCTCTTCGACATGGGGCCGTCCTGGTATCTCATGCCCGAAGCCTTCGACCGCTATTTCGCCCTGCACGGAACGTCCGCCGCCGATCGCCTCCGCCTGGTCAGGCTCGATCCTCAGTTCCGGGTCTTCTACGGCGGCGGCGGGGTCTACGACGTCCGGGACGCGCTCGCCGACAACGCCGCCCTTTTCGACCGGCTGGAGCCGGAGGGCGCCTCGAAGACCGCCCGCTTCCTGGCCAAGGCCCGGGAGCAGTACGACCTTTCGGTCCGGCACTTCCTCTATCGCGACTACGACGGGATCGCCGGCCTGCTCGGCCGCGACATCGTCAGGAACGGGCTCCGGCTGGGCGTGTTCGGCAGCGTCCACGACCTCGTCGCCCGGGAGATCCAGGACGAACGGCTGCAGCAGATCCTCGAGTTCGCCATGGTCTTCATCGGCGGCGATCCCAAGAAGACGCCCGGCTTCTACGCCCTGATGTCCTCGATCGTTCTCGACCGCGGCGTCTGGTACCCGCTGGGCGGCATCTCGGAGATCGTCCAGGCGCTGGTCGGTCTCGGGCGGGACCAAGGCGTCCGCTTCGCTTTCGGCCATCCGGCCCGCCGCATCCGGACGGCCGGGGGGCGGGCCGTCGAGGTCGTCACGGACCGGGAGAGCCATCCGGCCGACGCCGTCATTGCCAACGCCGACTACCATCACGTCGAAACGGCCCTGCTCGAGGGCCCGAGCCGCAGCTACCGAGGCCGGTACTGGAGCCGCCGCGTCCTCTCGCCGTCCGCCTTCATCCTCTATGTCGGGTTGGACCGGCGCCTCGACGGGATCGTCCACCACAATCTCTTTTTCGAGAAGGACTGGAACGCCCACTTCGACGCCGTGTTCCGCCGCCCGGCCTGGCCGGACCGCTTCTCCTATTACGTCTCCTGCCCGTCCAAGACCGATCCCGCCGTGGCCCCGGACGGCGCCGAGAACCTTTTCTTCCTCGTCCCCGTCGCGCCCGGACTGGATGACCCCGATGGTATGAGGGAGGCCTTCGCCGACAAGGTCCTGGAGCACTTCGAGGGCCTGATCGGCGGGCCGGTCCGAAAGCACGTGACCGTCCGCAGGATCTTCTCCCCGCGCGATTTCGTCGCCGACTACAACACCTACAAGGGCACGGCCTTCGGCCTGTCCCACACGCTCTTCCAGACGGCCTCGTTCCGGCCCCGCCGGAAGAGCCGCCGGGTCGACAATCTCTATTTCACCGGCCAGTATCCCCACCCCGGGGTCGGCATGCCGATGGTCATGATCGGCGCCGAGCTCACGGCCGACCGCGTCGTCCATGAGCAGGGCTGAGCGGGTCCGATCGCGCATCTTCCGCAGGGGCAGCCGGACCTACTTCAACAGCACCCGGTTCTTCCCGGCCCCGGTCCGCCGCGACGTCCGCGCCCTGTACGCGTTCGTCCGGACGGCCGACGATCTCGTCGACGGCACCCCCCAGGACGGCGCGGGATTCGAGGCCTTCCGCCGGGAGTATCTTCGCCGCAGGGGCGGGCCGTCGGGACCCGCCGGGCCGGTCATCGACGCCTTCGTCGAGCTCTCCGGAAGACGCGGCTTCGATCCCGCCTGGGTCGACGCGTTCCTGGAGTCCATGGCCTGGGACCTGTCCGGGCGCGCGTACCGATCGCTCGAAGAGACCTTGGCCTATGTCTACGGATCGGCCGAGGTCATCGGCCTGATGATGGCCGGGATCATGGGCCTCGACGAACGGGGCTCGCGGCCCGCCCGTCTCCTGGGCCGGGCCATGCAATACATCAACTTCATCCGCGACATCCAAGAGGACCTCGACCTCGGCCGGACCTATCTGCCGGGCGACGAGATCAGGGCCGCGGGCCTCGGATCGCTCCGGGAGGACGAGGCCCGGAGAGCGCCCGACGCGTTCCGCGGCTTCGTCCGCGACCAGATCGGGCGCTACCGCCGCTGGCGGGCGGAGGCCGAAGCGGGCTTCGCGCTCATGCCCTCGCGCTTCCGCGTCCCCGTCCGAACGGCCGCGGACATGTACGACTGGACGGCGGCCCGGATCGAAGCCGAGCCGTTCGTCGTCTACGGGGGCAAGGTCCGGCCGTCGCGGCGCCGGATCGTCCTGAGAGGGATCCGGAACATCCTGAGATCCGGGGACGGTGACCGATGACCTTCGAAACCTATTTTCGCGGCACCCGGGCGAAGCTCCTGGCCGACCTCCGGGACCTCCTGGGCCGGAAACGGGAGCGCCTGGCGGCGCGCCGGCCCTGGGGATCGGATGTCCTGCGCCGGCTTGGGGAGTTCAGCCGGAGGGGCAAGCTCATCCGGGGCGGGCTCGTCTGCCTGGGCTACGAAATGACGGGGCGGCGCCTGTCCGGGGCGGCCGTGCGGGCCGGGACGGCCCTGGAGCTCATGCAATCGGCCCTCCTCATCCACGACGACATCATGGACCTCGACGCGTTCCGCCGCGGCGCCCCGGCCCTGCACCGCCAGTACGCCGAGATGGGCGGGCGGGAGGCCGTCGGCGACGCGGACCATTTCGGGGTCAGCATGGGCATCTGCGCCGGGGAGATCGCCATCTTCCTCGCTTTCGAGGCGCTGGCCGGGCTGCCCGGCCCCTGCCGGCGGACGGTGGAAGCGCAGAAGCTCTTTGCCGCCGAGTTCGGCCTGGTCGGGCTGGGCCAGATGCGCGACATCCAGACGGGGGCGTCGCCGCGGCTGATCGAAGCCCGCGAGGCCCTCGATCTCTACCGCTTTAAGACCGCCCGCTACAGCTTCGCCCTGCCCCTGGCCATGGGTTGGATCCTGGGCGGGGGAGCGCCGTCCGTGCGGCCGAAGCTCGAACGCCTGGGCGAGCACCTGGGCCTCATCTTCCAGATCAAGGACGACGAGCTCGGTCTTTTCGGCGACGAGGCGGTCTTGGGCAAGCCGGTGGGCTCGGACATCCGTCAAGGCAAGAAGACCCTTCTCTACCTCCGTCTCGTCGAGAAGGCCGGCGAGAAGGAGCGCCGGACGCTCGCGGGGCTCTTCGGACGGCCCGACCTCACGGCCGGGGACGTCGAGGTCGTCCGCCGGCTGGCCCGGCGTCACGCCGTCGTCGACGATATCCGGGCCATCATGCGGCGCTACGGGCGACGGGCCGGGACCGCCATCAGAACGCTTCCCGTCGCCGCCCCCTTCCGGGAGGTCCTGGAGACCCTCCTCGAGTTCAGCTTGGAGCGAAGGAGCTGAGAATCCCATGAGCCGTTATCTGCTGATCGATCTGGCCATCATCTCCGGGCCGCTGCTGTTCAGCTTCTGGCGGCCCGTCCGCTACTACCGCCGCTTCCCGGCCCTCCTCTTCGCGATCGCCACGGTCGGGACGGTCTACCTCTCCTGGGACCATTGGGTGACCGTGCGCGGCGACTGGGCCTTCAATCCAGAATACCTCCTGGGCATCAAGCTGTTCTCCCTGCCCCTCGAGGAGTACCTGTTCTTCGTCGTCGTCCCGTTCAGCTGCATCTTCATCTACGAGGTCCTTCGGGCCAAGTCGCGGGAGCGCCGGGTCCGGTTCACCCGGTGGGCGGCCCTGGCCCTGTCCGTCCTCTTCTTCGCCGGTGCGGCCGCGTTCTTCGCCCAGGACTACACCCGGCTCGTCCTCGCCTCCTGCGGTTTGTTCTTCCTCGTCGCGGGGCTGTGGGGCCGGCGGCAGCTGGCCTCCTCCTACTACTGGCTCTACATCCTCATTTCCTACGCTCCGTTCCTCCTCTTCAACCATCTCCTGACGGCCCCTCCCATCGTCAGCTACAACCCCGCCGCCATCTGGGGCTTCCGGATCCTGTCCATTCCTCTCGAGGATTTCTTCTACTCCTTCTCCATGCTGTCATTTTTCCTCATGGCCTATCTTGCCGTCCGGGGGAAGGACTGAGCGCCGCGAGGCCGTTCCGAGGCCTTTGAATTTTGGCCCGGATTCGCATATCCTGGGGCTTCGATCTTCCATGTCAACGCCCCGGCGCGAGGAGGTTTCCATGAAAAAGGCGTCTCTGGCTCTGGTCCTGTCCGTGACCGCTTTGGCCTTGATGGCCTCGACGGCCGCGGCGGGCCCCATCAAGTTCGCCCGCACGCCGCACATCGCCAACGGCATGATCGCCTTTTCCTACCACGGCGACATCTGGATCGCCGCGGCCGACGGCTCCGGCCCGAGGCGCCTGACGGCCCATGTCGCCGCGGACATGTCGCCGCGCTTCTCCCCGGACGGCCGCTGGATCGCCTTCACCAGCGACCGAATGGGCAACGCCGACGTCTATGTCGTCCCGGTCGAGGGCGGCGAGCCGACCCAGCTGACCTTCATGACCGGGGCCGACAACGCCCTCTACTGGACGCCCGACGGCCAAGGCGTTCTGTTCGCCACCGGCCGCGGCGAGCGCGCCTGGGGAAGCCCCCTCCATGTGGTCCCGGTCAAGGGCGGATTGCCGGTCCCCCTGTCCATGGACCAGGCCGCCCTGGGCATGATCTCCCAGGACGGCCAGAAGATCGCCTTCAACCGCATCGCCCCCCGCTATTGGCGCAAGGGTTACAAGGGCAACGCCAGCGCCGAGCTCTATGTCATGGACGCGGCCGGCGGGGCCATCGTCCAGCTGACCAATACCAAGCTCGAGGACTTCCGCTCGTTCTGCCAGGACTTCATGCCCATGTGGGGGGCCGACGGGATGATCTATTTCCTCAGCGAGCGCGACGGGTTCTTCAACATCTGGAAGATCGCGCCGACCGGCGGCGCGCCCGCCCAGGTCACGTTCCACAAGGAGGACGGCATCCAGTTCCCGGCCATCAGCCCGGACGGGACCGAGATCATCTATGAATGCGCCTTCGAGCTCTGGAAGCTCGCGGTCCCCTCGGGCCGGCCCGAACGGATCCCGCTCGACCTGGCCTTCGATCCCAAGAGCAACCTGGTCGAGTATCTGGCCGTCGACGGCCGGGCCGACGGCTTCGCCCCCTCGCCCAAAGGAGACTACCTGGCCGTGGACTATCACGGGGAGATCGTCCTCGTGCCGACCGGGGAGGGCATCGGCGAGATGCGGCAGGTCACCTCCTCGCCCTGGCGGGACCGCAGCCAGGCCTATTCCCCCGACGGGAAATACCTGGCCTACGTCTCGGACGAATCGCTCGAGGAGGAGATCTGGCTCTTTGACCTCGCCGGCGGCGGCAGGAAAAAATTGACCGCCCACGCGTCGGCCAAGGGTCCCTTCGTCTGGTCGGCCGACTCGAAAAAGATCGCGTTCAGCGCGTCGAACAAGCTCTTCCTCATCGATGTCGCGGGCGGGGATGTCCGCGAGCTCGACGAGCGGCCGGGCGGCCACGCCCTGGCCGGCTTCTCGCCGGACGGCCAGTGGCTGGTCATGACCCTGCGCGACGAGGACGCCAACGCCGACGTTTACCTTTTCAACATCGCCGAGAGGAAAGCCTACGACGTCACGCCCGGACCCTTCCGGGACATGGGCGGCGAGCTGACGCCCGACGGGAAGCACCTGGTCTTCCTCAGCAACCGGTCGGACGGCGTGACCCATCTCTTCAAGGTCGCCCTGGCCCCGCGCGCCGAGGACCCCGACGATCCTCTCGTCAAGGAGCGCCTCTCGAAGGCCGAGGAGAAGCGGGTCAAGGAGAAGGAGGCCGCGGCGGCCGCGCCCCCGCCGCTGAGGGTCGACCTCGAGGGGATCGACCGACGGGCCGTCCAGGTCACGACCGGGACGCACGGCGTCCGGAACGCTTTCTTTCTAGCCAAGGACGGCCGGACGGTCTATTTCCTGAGCGAGGACGACAAGGGCCCGGGGATCTTCTCGATCGGCCTCGACGGCAAGGACCGCAAGAAGGTCGCCGAGGGCGCGTTCGGCGACCTCCAGGTCACGGAGGACCGGAAAACGGTCTTCTTCCGCCAGCAAGACGGCGTCTTCCGGACGGACCTGGGGGGCAAGGACAAGAAGAAGATAAGTTTCCGTTTCAAGGTCGTCGTCGACAGGCGCCAAGAGTTCGAGCAGATCTTCGAGGAATGCTGGCGGGTGATGAAGTACCGCTTCTACGATCCGGACATGCACGGGACGGACTGGGAGGCGGTCCGCGAGACCTATAAGCCGCTCCTGGCCTACGCCGGCGATTACCAGGACGTCTATGACATCGTCAACGAGGCCATCGGCGAGCTCAACGCCTCGCACACGGGGGTCAGCGGGCCGCCGGGGCCCGAGCGGGCCGAGCGGCCGGCCGGGCCGGAGACGCGCTACCTCGGGTTCGAGCTGGCGCCCGACCGCGGCTTTTTCCGGATCACGCACATCTATCGCGACGGACCGGCCGACAAGGAATGGCTGAAACTCAAGAAGGGAGACTACGTTTTCGCCATCGACGGCACGGCGCTCAAGGCCGGGAATAACTATTGGCCCGTCCTCGGCCATCTCCTCAACGAGTACGTCACGGTCAAGGTCGGGCCCGGGCCCGATCCCGGGGCGGCCGGGGTCCGCGAGGTCCGCGTCCGGTCGGTGGCCTCGCTCCGCGACATCAAGTACCAGGAGTGGGTGAAGGGGAACCGGGACATCGTCGACGAGAAGACCGGCGGGCGGATCGCCTACGTCCATATCCGGTCGATGAACCAGCCCTCGTTGCGGGTTTTCGAGAACGAGATCTCGCAGTTCTCCAACAAAAAGGGCATCATCGTCGACATCCGCTACAACGGGGGCGGGAACATCGACCAGCAGATCCTCGACATCCTCGAGCGGCGCCCGTACGAATTTTGGAACTCCCGGTGGGGCGCCCGGAGCTGGGGGCGGCGTCCCCAGCAGGCCATCGCCGGGCCCAAGGTCATGCTCATCAATTGGCGCTCGGCCTCCGACAGCGAGGTGACGCCCATGGGGTTCCGCGACCTCGGCCTGGGCCGGATCGTCGGCAATCCGACCAACGCCTCGGTCATCGCCACGGGGAGCTACCGGCTGATCAACGGCGGCTCGATCCGCACGCCCGGCTCGCTCGTCGTGACCTACGACCCGACCAAGCCCGACAACTACGGCGTCAACCTCGAGAACTACGGGGTCGCGCCCGACGTCTTCGTCAAGAACTCGCCCCAGGACGAGCTGGCCGGGTTCGACCGCGAGCTCGACGCGGCCATCAAGGAGGCGCTGCGGATGCTCGAGGAAGGGGTCTGGCAGTACGAGCGGTGATCCGGGCCTCGATCACTTCCGGACCATCTCGATGAGGTCCTGGCTGCCGTCCGGGTCGGTCCAGGCGCCTTTCAGGGAATCGCCGTCGAGAGTGAGGGCCACCTTGATCGGGATGAGATCCATCCCC
>Ga0116197_1000070_pt1 | contig 19073 bp, 24 predicted proteins | sample ZodSprsou2mmetaG_FD_94480 | JGI IMG/M metagenome (GOLD analysis project Ga0116197, IMG submission 94480) | Hot spring sediment microbial communities from Zodletone spring, Oklahoma to study Microbial Dark Matter (Phase II) - Zodletone Spring... ...
GTATAGTAGGTAGAGGTCAAGCGTGTTTTATTGCTATCGAAGTTTTCCACAAGGGTTGCTCTTGCATCATTGATCAGGAAAAATGTTTTAGGGTGAAAGATATCGCTGTAGGTTTTGATATAGGCTACTTTATAGGAACTGTGAAGTTCTGTTTTGGTAACGATCCCTACAGGAATATTTTCAAAAAATATTGCATCCAGTCCAGAGGTGACCACTTTGTCCCCCGCATTGATATCGTACCATTTGGGGATAAATTTAACCTGCATCTCATTTTGCTGCAGGCCTTCTGCTATACCGGGTGCATTCTTGGGACCAATAAAGACAGAAAAACGGCACTGTTTATCAGAAGTAAGGTATCCAAAAAGCTGGTTGTTTTTCACCTGGGCAATACCGGCGACAACATTTTTCTGTATCAAGCCGTAAAGCTTCTCTTTTTTAAGATGTTTGGGTTTTGTCAGCAGTATCTGTGAGAAGCTGTTGAGTTTGACATACGAGATCGTATCAGAGATCGAAATATTCTGTATCGGGTAGCGTTCAAGCTCGGGAAGGATACTGTAGATATCTTTTATCTGTTTGATATAGTGTGTCTGTTCCAGCAATCGTTGTCTGAGTGCTCTGTTTTCTCGGGTGAGCTGCACAATCGATTCTTTTTGAAAAATATAGCTTTGGCTTTTGTCCTCTATATCCTGAGTGAAGTTCTTATAGTGCTGTTTGAGAGGATTGATGATACTGATAAGCGTATTGGTGATACGCTCATCATTTCTGGTAAGAAGTACTGTCAGGATCAGTAACAGTATAGCAATGATAACGAGTCTAGTCTTCATAAGATGTTTGCTGTAGAAGATCGATCTCTTCCAGTGCTTTTCCTGTTCCTTTCGCAACTGCCAGAAGCGGTTCTTCCGCGATATATACAGGAAGTTTTACCAGGTCGGAAAGATACTTGTCCAGCCCCCTGATGAGTGCGCCGCCGCCTGTCAGTACGATCCCGTTCTCTACGATATCTCCTGCAAGTTCAGGCGGAGTCTCTTCCAGAACAGATTTCAGTGCATCTGCAATCTCTTCGAGGGAAGGCTTGATCGCCGTTCTGATATGTTCTGATGTGATCTCGATTGCTACGAGGCTGCCGTTTACCTGGTCTCTACCTCTCACTGTCGTAGTAAGCTCTTCATCCAAAGGGATGGCTGTACCGATCTTGATCTTGAGGTCTTCAGCGACACGTTCACCGATCAGAAGGTTGAAGTTCTTTTTGATGTAATCTGCGATCGCCTGGTCAAGATTGTCTCCTGCTACACGGATAGACTTACTCAGTACCAGTCCGCCGAGTGAAGTAACACCGATCTCGGTCGTACCGCCGCCGATATCTACAACAAGGTTTCCGTTCGGGTCTTTCACCGGGAGTCCCGCACCGATGGCTGCAGCCATCGGTTCTTCGATCAGATAGACATATCTTGCACCTGCACTCAGAGCAGAGTCCTTGACCGCACGTCTTTCAACCTGTGTCAGGCCGTAGGGTACACAGATAATGATACGAGGCGAGAGGAATCCTTTTCTTTTGTGTGCCTTTTCGATAAAGTAGCGGATCATCATCTCTGTGACTTCAAAGTCGGCGATAACTCCGTCTTTCATCGGACGGATCGCTTTGATATTTCCCGGAGTTTTTCCCACCATCTCTTTTGCTTCCTGTCCGACCGCGAGGATGCGTTCCTGGCCATGTTTGTCGTACTGTATCGCAACAACGGAAGGTTCATTGATCGCGATACCCTGTCCTTTTACAAGTACGAGTGTGTTTGCCGTTCCCAGGTCTATCGCCAGGTCATTGGAAAACATACCTAATAATTTTTTAAACATCTACTTCTTCCTTCTGGTTTTTTTATGCCGTTTTTTTGTTTTTGATGTAAACAGGTTTGGCACCTTCGCTGACCACATCTTCAGTGATCACTACCTCATATCCTTCCAGCTCCGGAAGCTCATACATGATATCGAGTAGTATCTCTTCCATGATGGACCGCAATCCGCGCGCTCCGGTCCTTCGATCGATTGCTCTTTGGGCGATAAGCTCCAGCGCTTCCTCTTCAAATGTCAGCTTCACATCATCGATTGCAAAAAGTTTCTGATACTGGTTGACCAGTGAGTTTTTCGGCTCAACCAAGATGCGTACCATGGCTTCTTTGGTGATCTTTCCAAGTGTAGCAAAGATATGTAAACGGCCGATAAGTTCCGGAATAAGACCATAGGATACCAAGTCGTCGGATTCAACCAGATGTAAAAGCTCTTCGCTCTCCATCTTTGAACGTTTTTCCTGACCAAAACCTAAGATATTGCCGCCAATCCTTCTTTTGATAATATCGTTCAACCCGTCAAATGCCCCGCCGCAGATGAAAAGGATATTGGTGGTATCTATCTGAATGAAGTCCTGGTTGGGGTGTTTACGCCCGCCTTTCGGCGGTATATTGACCACTGAGCCTTCGATGAGCTTCAGCAGAGCCTGCTGTACCCCTTCGCCTGATACATCACGGGTGATGGATCGGTTTTCCCCCATTCGTGCGATCTTGTCGATCTCGTCGATAAATACGATACCCTGTTCTGCAAGTTCCACGTCACCGTCTGCCGCCATCAAAAGCTTTGTGAGGATATTCTCTACATCTTCCCCGACATATCCAGCCTCGGTAAGGTTGGTCGCATCCGCGATAGCAATAGGCACATTGAGAAATCTTGCGATCGTTTGTGCCATGAGGGTTTTACCTGATCCAGTAGGACCGATGAGAAGTACATTGGACTTTGAGATCTGTGTTTCATCTTCCTGGTCGATATCTCTGAAGATACGTTTATAGTGGTTATAGACCGCTACCGAGAGTGTTTTCTTCGCTTCTTCCTGGCCGATCACATAGTCACTGAGCATCTCATACATCTCTTTTGGCGTATAGAGTGTATGGGCAATTTCTGCACTGCTTACGTCTTCCAGTTCTTCTTCGCCAAAAAGGATCTTGTAGGCCGAGATCACACAGTTTGAACAGATATATACCCCTTCGCCTGCGATCAGCGGGTTTTCCATACTTTCTGTAGCATGACAAAAGCTACACTCTTGTTTATTTGACATTCTCATTCCTTGTAAAAGGTATTCCTCTTTTAGAGGTTTGGATAAACTCGCACAGCTGTTTTACTTTTGCCGAGTCGCTGCTTTCAAGCAGTGATGCTGCAACTTCCTGAAGCGGTTGTCCCTGTTCAAAAAGTTCTCTGTAGGCTGATTTGAGTGCATTGATATCTTCACGGTCCATCGCACGTCTAAGTCCGGTAAGATTGAGTCCGCGCAGGGTGGCACGATTGCCTTCTGCCAGACAGAAGGGCGGGATATCCTGTGACAGTGCAGAAGCTCCGCCGATCATAGCAAAGTCGCCTATATGGACGAACTGATGCACCGGTGTAAGCCCGCCGATCACAACATGATCTCCGAGTTCGACATGTCCTGCCAGTGTCACACCGTTGGCAAGGATACAGCGGTCACCGATAATGACATCGTGCCCCAGGTGTACATACCCCATAAAGAGGTTGCCGTTTCCGATTTTTGTGACAGAGCCACCGCCTTCGGTGCCCGGGTTAAAAAGGGTAAACTCACGGATCGTGTTGTTGTCACCGATGATAAGCTGCACCTCTTCACCTTTGAACTTCAGATCCTGCGGGATCGTACCGATCGCTGCGTGAGAGAAGATACGGTTATGTTTTCCGATAGTGGTGTCTCCTTCGATCACGGCATGCGATGCGACTGACGTACCGTCACCGATCTTCACTTTAGAGCCGATATAGGCAAAAGGACCGACTGTGACATCTTCTCCCAGTTGTGCCCCATCTTCTATGATCGCTGTTGGATGAATATTTGACATTAACGGTGACCTATTTATCCACGATCATAGCTTTAAGCTCAGCTTGTGCTACCAGCTTGTCACCAACATAGGCTTTTCCATCCAGGTTCCAGACTGCGCCTTTGTTTTTGATCACTTCCAGCTTATAGACAAGTTGATCTCCCGGCGTTACGGGTGCGCGGAATTTTGCTTTATCGATGCTCATAAAGTAAACCACTTTTTCGGTGTTGCTTGCTTTTTCTTCATCGTTCATACTTTCAAACGCAAGTACTCCACCGGCCTGAGCCATACCTTCGATGATCATTACTCCGGGAAAGATAGGATGATCAGGAAAATGCCCTTGAAATACAGGCTCGGCAATAGTGATATTTTTGTAGCCCACGATAGATTTTCCCGCTTCCAGTTCTGTGATTCGGTCAACAAGCAAAAAAGGGTATCTGTGTGGCAAAATATTTTGAATTTGTGTTACATTGTATAGCAAAATAAACCTCAGGATATTAAATTTCATAATATTTTATCGAAGTAATGCTAAAAGGTCTATTAGGATGGGTGAGAGGCTGTACAGCTGAGGGTCAGCTGTACTTATGTGCAGTAAGCCATGCATCAAGGCAGGGCAGTGCATCGAGCGGTTTTGGATCGCTCTTGATCACTTCGGCAAAACTTTTGACTCCCATGGAGAGAAGATACTGGAGGTTATCATCGAAGGTCGCTTCTTCGATCACGAAGATATTCTCCTTGTGTACTTCAAACATATATCCTCCGTTGGGGATAGGGGACATGGAGAGGGTCACGGTGTAGTGGTCTTTGATGATGCTCTCTTTTTGCGAATACATCAGCCCGATATTGTATCCCTCCTTGGCAAATCCTTTGATCACGACGACCAGTACACGATTTTCCCCCTCTTTGGAGGAGTTGAAGATATTGATCAGGTCCTTGATCGTCTTGTAGCCTGGCAATCTGGTCATCAGCGCCTCAAAATAACCGATAAGTCTTGTCTTGATCAGGAGCCCCATGAAGTAGAGAAGCAGTACGAAACTTCCCAGGGCCAGCAAAAACCACAAAAATTTGTGGTGTTCGGGGGTAAACCCGACTGAGGTAAAGACCCAGCCCACAAGCATGTCGACCTTGCCGTACATCCAGAGGATCAGGACGACAAAGATCGTGATGGGCAGCAGCCCGAACAGTCCCTGCAGGACGGTTTGTGTGAAGTGTTTGAGCGGTTTGTTTTTCATCTTATTCCTTTTTACCTTCTTGATAGATGAGTTTTTCAGGGTAGGAGATATGTTCTACTTCTTTCTTCTCTTTGTCTTGTTTGATCAACTCTTTGCGTCTTTCATATTTCAGATCTTTGCTGTTAGCCTTTTGGATGGGTAAATGCGTAGAATATGTTTTGTTCGTATCTGGATTGGAGTAAGTGTACGGTTTTGATCGGTAAAATAAACCTGAACCTTGGGCAAATGCAAGCAGAACAGAAAAAAGAATCACAGTACTACCTGTAAGTTTGTACTTGGAATGTTTTAGAGTATATCCCTTGTAAATAATGACTGTGCCGATGAGGAAAAAAAGAAAGAGCAGGAGGTTGTCTTGATAAAACCCGATAAACATGGCCGGCATGGCATTGGAGATCAGGGTACCAAGTATAAAAAATAGGAAAAGAAGAAGTGAGGGTTCATTATAAGGTTGATTGTAAGCAAAAAACATATCATTAAATATGATCGCGATCCAGATAAGGGTAGTCACTACATAATAAATGAGATAACTGTGCAGTATCGTTTTAATGAATGTTTTCACTACAATACACTTTCTACCCACGCCTCAAAATCCGCATCGCTCGGCATTCGCCAGTCCGCTCTCGGTGAGAGACTGATCGTACCGACTTTCGGGCCGTCTGGCATACATGAACGTTTGAACTGCTGGGTGAAGAATCGTCTGAGGAACATGATAAGCCACTCTCTGATATGCTCCTCATCGTATTTAATATTAAACGCTTTTTTCGCCAGGTAGAGGATCTTCTCAGGCTTTGCACCATACTTGACAAAATGGTACAAAAAGAAGTCATGAAGCTCGTAGGGCCCTACGATAGACTCTGTGTGTTGTACGATCTCGTCCTCCTTGTGCGGCAGCAGTTCCGGACTGATAGGGGTAGCCAGGATATCATCGATGATCGCTGCGATCTTCTCTTCGGATTTGAAGTATTCGATGACATACTGCACCAGTGTTTTGGGGATACTTGCATTGAGTGAGTACATGCTCATGTGGTCGCCGTTGTAGGTCGACCATCCCAACGCCACTTCACTGAGGTCCCCCGTACCGATGACCAGTCCGCCGATCTTGTTGGCTGTGTTCATCAGGATGGAGGTTCTGATCCGTGCCTGTACATTTTCGTAGGTCACGGTATGTTCGTTGGGGTCATGTTCGATCGCTTCAAACTCTTTGAGCGAGAGTTCAGTGATATTCACGGTTTTGAGTGTCACACCGAGACGCTCACAGAGCTTCTCGGCATTGCTTTTTGTACGGGTAGTGGTACCAAAGCCCGGCATCGTGATCGCCACGATATCTTTGTGGTCCCATCCCATGATCGCAAAGGCCCTGTGGGTAGAGAGCAGGGCGAGCGTAGAGTCCAGCCCGCCGGAGATACCGATCACGGCTTTCTGGATATGTGCGTGCGTCATGCGCTTGATCAACCCGTGTGCCTGTATCTGCACGATCTCATCGCACCGTGCCCGCTTGTCGGCATACTGGGAGGGGACGAACGGCATCGGGTTGATCTCGCGCTCTATTTCGCTGATCGCAGGGGTAGGGGCTGTCCTGATGATACGTACCGGTTCCCGTTTGCCGTCGCTGAAACTTGTCTCATTGAGCCTGAGCCATCTGAGGCGCTCGAGGTCGACATCGGCGGTGATGAGATGGCTCTCCATCCTGAAACGTTCATTTTGTTTAACGGTCGTACCGTATTCGCTGATGATCGCGTGTCCGCCAAAGACCGTATCGGTAGTGGACTCTCCCACACCTGCCGAGCTGTAGACATAGGCAGCCATACAGCGTGCACTCTGTGTACGGACAAGCTCTTCACGGTATTCATGTTTACCGATCAGCTCGTTGCTTGCCGAGAGGTTGAAGATCAGGTTGGCTCCGTTGCTTGCCATCTGGTTGCTCGGAGGGGTCACGGCCCATAGGTCCTCGCAGATCTCTACGCCGAAGGTTATCTCTTTGCCGTCACCGAAGAGAAGATCGGTACCGAACGGCACTTCCGCATCCAGAAGAGAGGTGGTCGTTCCTACGATCTCTCTGCCGCTTACGAACTGGCGCTTTTCATAGAACTCTTTTTTGTTCGGCAGGTAGGTTTTGGGGACAACGCCAAGGATTTTGCCGTTTTGCAGTACAAGCGCACAGTTGTAGAGTCTGTCTGCCTCCAAGTGCGCATACCCAAGGATAGCGATCGTGTCGATCTCTTTTATATTTTTTAATATTTCCTTGAGTGCCTCCTTCTGGGAATGCAGCAGGGTCTGGTTGAGCAAAAGGTCACTGGCAGTGTATCCGGTAAGGGTGAGTTCGGGAAATACAATGGCAGAAACCCCTTTTTGGTACGCTGCTTTGATGAGAGAGATCACTTCCTTGGCATTTTTAGCAGGGTTGGCTACGATAGTTTGATTGACTGCAGATGCAACACGGTAGTATCCGAACATAGTAAAAGTTCCTTTTAAAGTGAATAGATAATAGTGAATAATTTTGGTTTGCTTTGCCTTTTGGCAAAGCTATATTAAAGCATCATCTATGATGCATACCTCAACTATTCACTATTCGTTATTCACTCTTAATTTTTTGTAGCTAAGATCTCGATCGATTCGATCGCATCGTTTTGCTCGATGTTATCAAGCACCATGAAGCTCTCTGTATCATTCTCTTCGATACCGCCAAATACCGTGTGAACACCGTTAAGGTGAGGACATGGCACAAAACAGATAAAGAACTGGCTGCCGCCTGTGTTCGGTCCTGCGTGTGCCATAGAGAGTGAACCGCGTCTGTGTGCGTGTGCACTTGTATCTGTCTCACAGTCGATACACCAGTCCGGACCGCCTGTTCCAGCCATTGCAGGATTACCGCTTGGTCCTGAGTGCGGACATCCGCCCTGAGCCATGAATCCCGGGATCACTCTGTGGAATTTAAGGTTGTTGTAGAACCCTTCGTTTGCAAGGTGTGCAAAGTTTGCCACTGTATTTGGCGCATCCTCATTGTAAAGTTTCACCCAGATAACCCCTTTGCCAGTGGTGATCTTCGCATAATTATAGGTTTCCATGATTTCTTGAGGAATGTCATATCTTTTTGTTTCGCGTCTTCTTCCAAACATAGTCGTTTAGTCCTTAGTTATGAATTTTAAAGTATAATTATAGCACTAATTATTTAACCCCGTTTCAGAGGTGTGTGGCCGTGTAGACCATCACCCTCTGTCATTCCCGGCTTCGATCGGGAATCTACACCTTAAAGTCTATCTAATTTTAGATTCCCGTTTCCAAGGGAATGACGGCAGTGGAGTGTAAACGGGGTACAAAAAGGAAAAAAATGGAACTTTGTGTAGCACTTGACCTTCCGTCAGCCGAGGAGAACCTCTCTTTGGCAGAATCTCTCAAATCGTATGATATCTGGATGAAAGTAGGTTTCCGCTCTTATATCCGTGACGGGAAGCCGTTTATCGAGGCACTCAAAGCGATCAACCCGAACTTTAAGATATTTCTGGACCTCAAACTCTATGATATCCCCAACACGATGGCGGATGCAGCCGAAGAGATCGCGAAGATCGGTGTGGATATGTTCAATATCCATGCCAGTGCAGGGCCTGTAGCGATGAAAACGGTGATGGAGAGGCTCTCCGTATATGAGAACCGTCCTCTGGTATTGGCGGTGACGGCGTTGACCTCGTTTGACGAAGAGAATTTCCAGGCGATCTATGAAAAAAGTATCGACGAGAAGGCTGAGCAGTTCGCAAAAATGAGCTATGAGAACGGTCTGGACGGTGTGGTGTGCAGCACATTTGAGAGCAGGGCGATCAAAGAGGCCACCTCAGAGAAGTTCCTGACCTTATGTCCGGGGATCAGACCGTTTGGTGAAGATGCAGGGGATCAGCAGCGTGTTGCAACACTGGAACTGGCACATCAGGAGGGAGTGGATTATCCTGTAGTGGGGCGTCCTATCTATAAAGAGAGCAACCCCCAGGCAAAAGTAGAGCAGATCCTTGAAGTGATCGCAGGTTTTTAAATATTCTTTTTTGCAGAAGTCTTATTCAGACTTCTGTGCTTTCGTAGGATTTGCCATATTGACGGCATTATCCATACCCTTTTTCATGAAATATGCCCCGATAGCAAAAAGCCCCAGGATAATAAGCGGAATAAATTTTTTTAACATGGTTACACCTGAATTGATAATTTTTTCTCTGCAATCATACTATATAAAAGGTTATATAAATCAAGCTTTTAAAATATATGAAAAAAAATTAAAAAAAAATAAAAAAAAGATTTTTTTAAGCTTTACTTTAAGCTTCATGGTCTATAATCTCACCCACAAAACACACGGACAGTTGGGTGAGTTGGCTGAAACCACATCCCTGCTAAGGATGCGTACTCGTAAGGGTACCGAGGGTTCGAATCCCTCACTGTCCGCCAGTAAAACCCCCTAAAACACGGCGTTTCCAATCAACCAAATTTTAACTCTGCCAAAACTCTGCCAATTTTTGACATATCAGGCTTTATTTTACCCGTATAGTATTCACGATTTACACCATCTTCCACATGACCTAATTGATCCAGGATCCAATCTTGTGGCATACCATACTGTTTGAGTAGGGTATTACATGATTTTCTAATAGTGTGCATCGTACCAACTTTGATACCGCAGTCTATACACAACTGTTTTAGCAGCTCTGTTATGACCTTTGGCGTTTTATATGGCGTACCGTATTGTGTTACAAAGACATAATCATCTTTGAGACCCGTTAATAGCCTCTGTTGTTTCAAAGCCTTTTTAGCCTGGGGAAGCATATCAATGATCCGTACACGTTTGGATTTGGTTACATCCTCTACACCGTCACGGATCCTTGTATCAATCCTAATCGTATTTGAATTGAAATCAATATCATTCCATCTTAGGGCTATAAGTTCACTACCTCTAAGCCCTGCAAAGAAGTTAAACATAAGAACATTTCGTAGCTGTCCGTTGCTTTTGTCAATTAACAGCTTCATATCATCCTGGGTAAAGATGAATACCTCTTTATGTACTTTCGTTGGAGGCTTGACTACCTCTAATGGGTTTTTCGTTATGATCTCATCATATAGAGCCATTTTGAGAATAAGATTAAGTGTGCCTCTATAGTTTTGGATCGTTTTAGGTGCAAAGCCACATTCATTTTGCCATTTCATAATGTGGCTAGCCTTAATGTACGATAGATCCATATCTCCAAAAGTATTACACAATTTATTAAACTGCTGTAGAACTTCTCTTTGAGAAAATTCATTGCGGTTGTTTTTTGTAATATCTAAAATATATGTTCCGTACTCTTCAAAAGTCATAGTCTGTTTTGACTTAATCCCGTGCTTACTTTCATACAATTTAAAGAACTCATCGTCTACATGCCGCTCATACCAATCAAGCAATCTTTTAGACGATTTTTTACCAGTAGTAAGCCTGTGTCGCTTACCATCTACAGTACCATCAAGTATGATTATCCCATACTTATTTACTGTTACTTTTGCCAACGTAGTTTCCTTTCGTTAGCTGTTGGCGTACACATTATACAGTCTTTCTCTTTACTTGATTCACTACAGAAACATGGATATACCAGTTCTTTCCGTGTTTCTCGAACTTCTCTGGCGGTAAGTTGTTGTAGCACCATTTACGCAAACCATCAATCGTTTTATAGCCACATTCTTCGGCATAGCGTTTTGAAAGTGGTATCCATGTTGGCAAGTTTTGGTGAATTGATAGTATCTCATCAAGTTTGGTATTTATTTGATCTAGTAACATTATCTAGTCATTCCTTTCTTTGTAGATTGAGTTTGATTTTGTCTCTGGAGTTGATCCTGGATCTTCTTCATCTGTGGATCTGTAAAATTCACTTTTAGATCGTACTTTTGAGATACCAAAAGCACACGCTTTTTAAACTCTAAATTTCCCTGGACGTTTAGAGAGTTTCCATATTTCGCTATAGCCATTTTAAGGGCCTTTAACATAGCCTCCTCGCTCTTGTCGATGGTGATCTTCAAATGATCGTTTTTGTCGATAAGCGTGGAGTTGCCTCCTAGCTTATACACGGCGTTCCCCTGCTTCGTGATTTTGCTAATCATGGTTGTAAAGATCGTGTGACTCTCTTTTTTGTCTGGGTGCATCAGGACGGTATCATCTGGCTTGATCTCTTGTTTCTGCTTTCTAAGCTCTTTTAAGGCTCCCTCGTCACCCTGGAGGGCCAACTCCATAAGATACTCTTTGTAGGAGGTCTGGTTTGTCCTGGAGTGGATCTCTTTTCTCTTCTCGGCAAAAGTGACCTGGAGAGCTTTAAGCTCTTTGGATCGTGCCTCATAGATCTTTTTTCTGACTCCTGCTTTATCCCGTTTGTTCATCAAAGGGTTAAGTTGCACTTTTTGGATCTGATCGGCGTACTTTTTGCTGATCGCTGTTTTGAGTGTTTCCCTGGAGAGCTTTTCTAGTCTAAGCTCCTCTTTTTTCGTTTCTCTTTTGGACTGTGATAGTTCCTGGTACTTCTTCCAATACTCATTTACGGGTTTACCGAACTTCTTTTTTGGCGTGGTAGTAATATGAGAGGCTTTGAACTCTCCAAAGCGTTTCTCTAATTTACCTTTTGAAAGATCACGGTGTACATCGGAGGCTTTTACAAAAAGGTTGCGGGTTTTATCTGCTATGACAATACCGTTTCCTCTGGGCTTTAGCTCCAGGTTATACTCGGCCAATGTCTTATGCAGATCCTCCAGGGATGAGTTAGGATCTTTGAGAACGGCTTTAAGATCCTCTAGGGCCTCCTCTTTGATCCAGGTTAATAAGCTGCTAACTCCAGAGTGGATCTCTTGATCTTTGATCTTTGGGTTTTGCTGTTCTGTAGGATCTTTGATACCGTCTTTTTCCAATTTCCAATTAGGGGTATGGTTGTCTTTTTTGAGCTTGTGTTTTTCCTCCAACTCTACAGCTTTTTTTTGGAGTTTTGGAATATCCCTATAGGGATCTATGAGATTATTGGTTAGAGGATCCAATCTATTAACTGCGATATGAAGATGAAAGTTATTTGTATTAACGTGTGTGACACTCATTCTATGGTGATCCTGCATCTCGATACTTTTCAAAAGTTCCTCCTCTATATTGTTTAATTGATCTATCGTTGGTTTCTCATCCTCCTGGAATGAAACGATCAAGTGCAGAGTTTTATCACTATTTGTTCTTTGGTTAAGATCCTGCATTGCTTTGATATAAGATAGATTTTTCTCCTGGTCCTGATAAGGACAATTAGAAAAACCTACAAATTCAACTTTTTCGCCTTTATGGAGGTTATTTTTATCCAATAGATAATCTGCCAAACCTCCAAAAGATCCAGTTCCTTTTTTAGCTGCTACTTTTTTAACGATCATAAGAGTTTCTCCGAGATCTCTAGGATCTTTTTAGAAGTATCTTCAATATGATCCACTAACTGATCTATCGAGTTATAGCCTTTAGAGCCTAGAGCCTTTTGATCTTTTGTAAGCCAGAGCTTAAAAAGACCTCCTAGGCGATTTATGTCCGCATGGGTACGGACTAGCTCCTGGAGAGCTTTTTGATCTGCTCTACAAGGAGGTAGGGGATAGGCAAGGGAGACATTACGCATATATTGGCTTTTTTTTATGCCGTACATATCCGCTTTTAGAGTTATTCTTTCATATTCATCTTTTGTCATGAGTGTGTCGATATGATATGTACGTTTTTGTTTTTTAGACATATCAACCCCTTTTTTTATAAACGTTATGGATCTCTACAAGTACAGATCTTAACTCTTCGTTCTCTCGCATTAAATCTTGCATACTTTCCAACAATTCAATTTTATATTCAGCTTCTCTCTTAATATAGGAGACCTCTTCCCAGTCATATGAAGTTGATTTAGTAATGATTTTTTTATTGTCGTCTAATATTTTTTGAACTTCTTTGTACATTTCTATTTCATTCATTACTTTCTCCTGGTACAGCGGAAATATAAGAACTGTTATCGTTATTGGTATCCTCTTTTTGAGAATTGCCTGGATAGATAGATCCAACTGCTGCTATATTGTCTTTTTTGTCATTACTTGTATTAAGGCCATGTGTTGCAGTATTAGACTTAGAATTACTCATTACCTTAGCCGTCACACTACCTGACTTTTGACCTGCGTTATAAGTACCGATACCAACCATTCCTTTTATCGCTCCAGATGCTGCACCCATAGAGCCGCCTAAGGCTCCTGCGGCAGCGGTTTTAGCTGTACTTTTGGCAGTGTTAAGGAAATTGCTTTTTGTTGTTGATTCTGTACTTGATCCACTCATGCCTGGATCTGATGCTGCTTCTGCCGCCTGCGAGACTTGCTCCATAGCTTTGGATGCAGCTACACCGCTGGCAGCACCTATAGCACCGCCAACGGCTCCTTGTGCTGCACCTTGCAGAGCATTTTTGACTGATCCTGCAAGATTACCGTTACCGCCCAATGTACCATTGGTTAAACTCTCTACAAGTCCACCAACCATAGTCGTTAGATATGCGATTAAAATACTAGATCCGATCATAGCCATGACTGAGTTATTATCTGTCCCCACATTGGCTGCCATTTGATTGATAACTGAAATGCTAAAGCCCAATATGAGTTTGAGGAAAAAGAGTTCCAATCCTGCTTTGAATACGGCGATAATGCTAGAAATCCCCATCGTTCTAGTCTGACTTAGACCACCCAATGCCAACATAAAATAAGCCCCTGTTAGCAATAAATAGATCTTTGCCATTGCCATGAATAACATAGCAGTCATGACTATAAAGCCCATAAGGATAATAACTCCTGCGATCATTAATCCTAAACTATCACCTGGAGAACTAAACCATGATGTACCCTCCCAGATCTTAGCAACGATACTGTAACCTTGTTCCAGGATCGTATCGGGTTGGATGCTTACGCCTGTTACACTATTTGCCATTTGACCGAATGATCGAGGTATGGTGTCAAGCCATGAGCTGTATTGGAACAGTACCAAGAAAAAGCCTATAATAAGTGTCTTTTGAATAAGCCCCGCCATGATCTCTTGAAAATCTGTACCTTTAAGAGCCATCATTCCAAATGTAATTACCCAGTCGATTACTACCAAATACCAAAAGAGACTTTTGGCAAAAGGTATAATCGCAGCAATCCAGGCATTGGCATTAGTTGAGAAAATGCTTAATAGACCTTGTGCATTGTTATTGGTTGATACATCCCCAAAAGCAAAATCGGAGAGGATCAAGATCCCAATAATAAGTAAAAATACTTTTTTCATTTGAGGGTATCCTGACTTTTTCTTTTTCTGTATTCCCAGTTAGCTTTCACGATGATGAGCAGTCCTGCAATACAAAAGGCTATAGCTCCTAAGTTAGTAAAATGGTTGCTTTGACTCCAGGCTAAAGCTGAAAGACCAAATACGATAAGTGCAGCAGCAAAAAATACTTCTATATAATTTTTAACAGTTGCTGCTTTTTCTTGTGTAATCATCATTACCTCCTTACCACGGTGTCACTTGTTTTTCATCCCCGATAATCGGAGCATTAGATGTATTGTGATCTTCTTTTTTTGTTTCGCTGCATCCTGTAAATAGTACGCCGATCAATACGATCATTAATATTTTTTTCATAACTACCTCCTTACCACGGTGTTACTTGTTTTTCATCGCCTACAGTCGGTTTGATACCATCCGAGGCTTTAGCTTTTGCCTGTGCTTCCTGGAACGCTTTTTTTTCATTCTGCATAGCGTAGTATTCCCCCTGCATATTTGCCTGGATCATCATCGTTTGCTCTAACTTTTTAAGTTGGTGGCTTTGATGGAGAGCTATTTCATTGGCTGCCTGGATCGCTGCTTTTTGACCTGCTGCACTTGTAGAGAGAGCCTGTAATTGTCTCATAGTTCCCTCGTCTGTTTGCATATCCTCCGCCCTTAGGTTAAGAGCCTGTAACGCACCATTCACGGTGTCTCTTGTAGTATCACCTAATTGTTTGTAGGTTTTTTCAAAGTCAAGTGACCCATTTTTGGAGTCAGAGACATACTTATCGTATCCTGGAAAGAGATTATTAAAATCCGTGTTGTAGCTTGATGCAGTAAACGCCAAGCCCTGCCCAAAAGCAAGAGACTGTTTTAATCCTATAACAGATTGAGAGAATTGATCCCATTGAGCTTGTGGAAGCTGACCGATATTTTTCAACATATTCTCGTATGCTTGATATTGGTTTACATACTGTTGTATCTGCTGTTGGTACTGTTGAGCCTGCAAAGCGTACTGTTGTAGCTGCTTTGCATATTGGGATGCAAGCTGTGAATTATTTGCAATTTGGGTCCACTCTGTGGCTCCTCCGAAGCCGCCAACTGATCCCGCATTTACAGACGTTAAAAGCATAGCCGCCAAAATTATCGATAATCCTATTTTTTTTACTGTAGTTTTTTTCATTTTACTGTCTCCTTTTCTTTTGACTTTTTTGTGTTTGTAGGTATGTCGAAAACCAAATCCATCATTTCAAATGTTTTATTCATGACTATGTTGATCCGCATCATCTCTAGTAGCTGGAAATTGCCGTTTTTGTTTTGTTTTACCTCTTCATAGGTAAGCTTGGCTGTCTTCATCTTGGAAACAGCCAAATCCTGGAGCGTATCCATTCTGCGGAGGTAAACGACTCCGTGCAGTTTTTCTTTTACGGCTAGATAAGTTTCCGTTTCCTCAAAACTTTCATTTTTTTCACCCTTCAACTTGCCAAAATGCTCGTTGATCCATACCACGATTTTTGTATTGTCTGCAAAAAGTTCTACAAGGTACTGGAGACCGTTTGTGGTATCATATAGTGCTTCCCCACCCACGACTGGAATATTGAGGTAAATGTCAAATTTATCTTTTAGAAGCTCCATGATGTTTGAATTGACGCTATAGCTAACAAAGCTTTGGAAGCTCGTAGCCCCCAGGTCCACCACGGTTATATCTTCTGTAACAGTATCGAGCAAATGGTAGATCAATATATCCCATTGCTGTGGATTGATTTCTAAACCATTTTCATCCATAATATCAATGGTATTAACAGGTAATCCTTGGTAGTCCGCAAGTGAAGAATTTGAAGGATCGGTATCAGTTGCCGTACAGGTGATCCCATGATGCATGGCTCTAGTAAGATGGCAGTATGCAAGGTGTGTTTTCCCACATCCGCCTTTTTGATTGATGGTAAAATGTAATTGTTTTTTCATTCTGTTTCCTTTGTGTTGAATTTAATATCGAAGGCATCAAGAAACGCCAAAGAAGCTTTTATTCCTCTTTCGAGCTTTGCCTCCATGTCTGATATAACTTGTTCCAGAGCCTCAACCTCTGAACGAGTACGGTAAAAGTCATCTGTGCGACACTCTATTTTTTGCTGTATGTGTTTGGGTAATTTCTTTTCCTCCTCTCCCATGTAATTTAAAAGATTATCTTGCGTTTCATCCAACCAATAGGAACTAACAACTAAATTCCCATGTGCAAACTCATTTATCCATCGCTCTACTTGGTTAATCATGCTGTTTCCTCCTCGAATAAATTTAATTTGCCGTCTAAGGCAGCCTTATACAAGCTATTCCAAAGTTCTTTTGCTCTTGATCCTTGAAAATCGAGTGAGGTTTTTTTGTCGTAGAGCAAGCCGCCATCTGATACGGAAATTTCAATTACCTTATCTGTGTACTTATCATTGGAAATAGCGATTGTTTTATGTTTGAAGTTTGCTCTTATGTGTGAGACGAAAGAGTCAAAATTAGTTAAAAAATTCTCTCTTTCACTAGAGAGAGATATTTTCTTTTTACTTTTTTTGTTATGTTTTCTTATTTGTGTTGGTTTTTCCGATATATGGTTTTCCGACTCCTGGAATTCGGGGTACGGGTTTTCAGTAGTCGGTATAAGTGCATTTGTAACTTCTCCCTCGGAGTCAAAAATCCATGTAGTTTCAAATTGTCCATTATTGCCTCTAGTTTGTATCGTTACTAAAAAATCTTCGTCTTTGAGTTCTTTAATTGTTTTTCTAACTGCGTCTCGTCCCTCTTTCATATTTTTAAGAATAAATTCAAAGTTTAGTTCAAACCCATCCTCATGTAATTCAAGCCATGCACCCATGCCTTTTGCCTTTAATGATATATTAGGGTTAGCTAATAATTCTCTGCTAACAGTTGCATATTTAGCTTTTTTCTTTTTTAGTCTTATTTTTGCCATTAGTCAGCCTTATTTATTGCTGGTTGTTCAAGTTTTATAAATAAGTCTTTGAGGTGTTCGGTACGGTAATATATTTGGCGTCCTACCTTAATAAAAACTAACAATCCATCTTTACGATATTTTGACTGCGTTGTTCTGGGAATAGGCAAAAAGCCATTAATCCCTTTTTCTGTTTCTTCTATTGTGTAATAGTCTTTCATATTTATCCTTAATATATTTAAGTATATTTAATAAAAAATATATAAAAACTATTATATGTTAATAAAAATGACTTGTCAAGAGTTTTGTTAATATATAATAGTATTTAATGTATAATTTAGTAATTATTATTAATATTTAGGACTTATTATGACCTATGAACAACTAATGGTAGAAATTTTTCAGTTTTCTTCCCCCACTTACTATAAATGGAAAAAACATGAAAATAGACCTATTTTTGATTTGTTAGAATATGCATTTTCAAAATCTGATTTGGAAGAATGGATAGAGAATAAAAAAATTGAAAAATTTGAGATCTTAAAAGAGCAAGAAGCAGTTCTACAATATGCTGCTGTTCAATATCTAAATCTCTTCATCGGACAACATGGAACGGGAAGTATCGGCAAAAACTTCATGGATCTCTATTTTAATGTTTTGGTTCACTCCAAAGATAATATGGCTAATCAAAGTGTATTTAAACCGTTTGAAATACAAAAATCCTCTTTGATCTATTTAACTAGACACAATACATCATATCAAGCACCAGATAATGAGTTAGTTCCTAAGCTAGAAGCAGGTATTGAGTTATTGAGTGAGTTTGATTGTTACATTAATCAGTTTTTACAGTCTAATATCATGCAAAATTTTAAGCCTATGCTCCATTTAATACAAACAAACAAATTTGATGAAAATCAAAAATCAGAGGCACTACTGCATATCATATTGTTTCATCTATATTATTATCATCAATCCAAAGATCAAAAAGAGAAAAGAGAGTTATTTGTAGATATTATTGAAACACTCCAATTATCCTCAAAGAAAAGTGATACTAATAAACAATCTTTAATGATATTAGATGAAAGTACTTCTTTGGATGCTTTACTAAAGACAGATGTTGATTTAATAGAAAAGAACATTGATAATATTTTGTTGGCTATTGAAAAGGCTTGATAGTTTAAATTTAAACGTAAATTTTTTAATTAAAGTAGAGTAAAAATGAAAGAAGAAGAAGTTAAAAGATTAGCACCAACTTACAGTACATTAAGGCAGCTTTATACATTGTCTGGGAATCAGTGTGCATTTCCTGGTTGTACTAATCCGATGTTTGATATGAATGGTAATTTTGTAGGACAAGTATGTCATATTGAGGCTGCATCAGAGGGGGGAGAAAGATTTAATCCTGATATGTCTAATGAACAAAGAAGAGATTATGATAATTTAGTTCTTTTATGTCATTCATGCCATATTGAAACAGATAAGGTTTATAAATATCCTGTAGCAGAAATGAAAAAAATTAAAAGAGATCATGAAAAATCATGCACACAATGGATAGATAATCAAATAGATAAGATGTATAATTCTTTTCAAGATGTGACAAAAACTAAAACTTCTAAAGAGGTAGTTTCTTTATCAGACCTTTATATTACTGTCGATGGCAAAGAATATCGAAATCATGATGAAATATTAGAAGATGTGGCAATTTTTAATAGAGAAATTAAAAAATTTATTAGATTGACTCCTGGTGCAATTAATCTGTTCAAGATAGCCTTTGAAAGATCATCAACAGA
>Ga0116197_1000073_pt1 | contig 18986 bp, 19 predicted proteins | sample ZodSprsou2mmetaG_FD_94480 | JGI IMG/M metagenome (GOLD analysis project Ga0116197, IMG submission 94480) | Hot spring sediment microbial communities from Zodletone spring, Oklahoma to study Microbial Dark Matter (Phase II) - Zodletone Spring... ...
ACCGGCTCAACCGGTATCGCGACAGCATTGGCACACGAGCCAAGACGGATGCCGGTGATGCCCGCCTGTTGCTGCGCTATCTGTCTCGGGAGATTGATGAGCTGCGCCCGTGGAGCCCGCCGGACAAAGCCTACCGGCAGCTCCAAACGCTGCTCCGGCGACGAGCCACGCTGGTGCAGGTCCGAGTCGCCCTCCAGCAGAGCCTTGCGGGCATTCCAACCCTCAAAGCGAGCCTCCAGCGGATCGTCTCCCAGCTCAAGCAGACGGATCAGTTGATCCAGAAGCACATCCGCCAATGCCTCAAGGAGGCCGGCTGGGAGGCTGATGCCAAACGCTGCCAGGCGATCGAAGGCGTGGGTCCCGTTACCGCAGCGAGTCTGACGACGTTGTTCCATCGAGGGAGCTTTCGCAACAGCGATGCCTTCATCGCCTTCCTTGGGCTCGATGTCCGGGTTCGGGAGTCGGGGATCAAGTCCGGCAAACGCCGGTTGACTCGCCAAGGCGATCCCGAGGCACGGCGACTGCTTTATCTTGCCGCCATGCAGGCAAAACGACAGCCGGCGTGGGAGGACTTCTACCAGCGACACGTCGCAAGAGGATTAGCACCCACCCAAGCGTTGGTCGCCCTTGCGAGAAAACTGGCTCGAGTCGCTTTCAGTTTAATGCAGAAACAGACTGACTACGTGCCGAGAATCCCTTGTGCGGAGACATAGAATCTCCTACGGAATCATTTGCGGGAGCAAGACCGGATAATTCGGGTCTGGATAATTCGGGTCAGAGCAAAGTTAACGGTTGAAGCATGCGTAATTTGACTCTGACCCCAAATTATTCATTCGACTGTTGTTTCGTATAGCGCTTGGTCTTCCTCCAAGCGACGAGCAACCATTGACAGAGCACCAGTCTGGACGGCCACCCATAGACTCGTGCTGTACTCGCTATTCCATTTCTCAGCGCGTTGAAGTGTATGAATGTAATGACGGAGCTTGGGGAAGGGGAGGGATTGGATTACCTCACTAGGCCTATCATGTACATTATCAAATGAGAAGAAATGGCTGTAATCATTACAAACAAATCCACAGACTAAGGCCGCCTCTTCAAACTGCTTGTATTCCGATAATCCTTGAAATTGATAGAAGGTTTCAAGGGTTGGCTCTGCATCGGGTCTGAATAGCTTGGCGCATGTGTCAACAAGGTTATGGATTGCTTTTGCCATGTAGTGGGCCTGCACCTCATACACCGGCGTCTTTCTTGAAACGGGGCCTCGTTTTATCTTCAAGACAGCGGCTCCTTGTGATTTCATCATACGTGCCCATAAGTTTCGTCGTAAATCTGATTCAAACCCTTCCCCTCATAGCTCCAATAGGGTGAAGGCTGAAGTGGACGGTCAGTACCGAGAAGCTTCTGCGTTAGAGCAGTTAGGGAGTACTCCTCTCCTTCGAACTCAACCTTTCGGCCACTCACAACTAAGCATGTGACTCCATCACTTCCGAAATCGAGTTCAGCCCCGATAGGCAAGCCCATTTCCACGAAGTTTTGAACGGGCCTCCTCGACTTAAGCTTTTTTGAGGCTGCTTTGGACTCAACATCAATGCTATCAGCCTCGCATTGCAACTGCGGCGTTACGTCTTCAATTACCATGAGCTCAAGTAGCGCGATGGTCTGCTCAGGCTCAATTGAAAAAAACTCTCTTTTCGGATTCACGCGATAGGGGCCGAATGCCATATGGAAGGCTTTCTCCACTTTCGATTCATCGGCAATTCGGCCTGCAAATGCGCATTCAAAAGGCACCGGCACCCCGGTTGAATAAAGTTCGTTCAATCGCAAATGGACAGAGTCGCGTGACGTTTTTCCGATTTTGACGAGGCCGGGCATCCCCGGGTTGGTAAGCACGTAAATTATTCCAAGGGAATATTGATCCAATGTTTTCTCCTCCTACCCCTAACAACCAATATCACCGCCGGCAACGCAGCGGATTTGTCGTCCGATGCAGCGCCTTGTTTGGCGTACCCGCCGCGTAAGAGAATGTCTCAAGGCTAAATCTCATACTGCGCTTCAATGACATTTCCTTTCCACACTAATTGGAGTGCTCCGTTCTCGTGCCAGCACACTTTACCATGTAGCGTGACGCGCGTAGTGGGGCGCTCCTGTATCTCGACGGCCGAGCAAGGCCTACTGTAGGAGCGCCTTCAGGCGCAAAATCCCACAACAGCACCCGCCCACATCGCGCCTAAAGGCGCTCCTACGGAATTACTTGCGGAAGCAAGACCGGATAATTGAGGGATAATTGAGGTCAGAGCAAAATTACCGATCGAAGCATGCGTAATTTTACTCTGACCCCAATTACTCTGCTCGTTCAGCAGCGCCCCCTCATGCAAAAAAGTAGAAAAGGGCGACTGCTTCGTTCAAAGGCGTATGAAACACTTACGGGGCAGTCTCCATATCATCCAAGTCCCACAACGGCGCCACCACCTCCCAGACATTATCGAGCACCTGTTTCTGTCCCTCGGCGTTCGGGTGCAGCCCGTCGTCGAGCATGAGGTCGCGGTCGTCGGCCACGCCTCCGAGCAGGAAAGGCAGGCCCGGCAGGTCGTTTTCCTTGGCAAGTCGGGCGTACATGGCGGCGAAGGGTTGGGCGTAGGCGGGGCCGTAGTTGCTGGGGAGCATGATGCCGAGCAGGACTACCTCTGCGCCGTGGGCTTCGGCGCGATCGATGAGGGTTTGCAGGTTGGCCTCGGTCACGTCCAGGGGCAGGCCGCGCAGGCCGTCGTTGGCGCCCAGTTCGAGCAGCACCCAGTCGTAGTCGCCGGTCTCGAGCACGTCGGGCAGGCGGGTGAGTCCGCCGGAGGTGGTCTCGCCGCTGGCCGAGGCGTTGGTGACTTCGAAGTCGCCCGGGGCGCGTTTTGCCAACCGTTCGCGCAGCAGGGCGACCCAGCCGTCCTCGGCAGGCAGTTTGTAGGCGGCCGAGAGCGAATCACCGAAGACCAGCACTTGCGTCGCCCCCTGCATCGGCGCAGACGGACTGTCGTCACCTATACTCGCGCCGACTCCGAAACACAGCAGCAACAGCCCGGCGATGCCTGCCGGCCAACGACGTCCGAGCATTCCCCATGTCTTCATTGAATCCCCCGTCAGACGACAGCCAGCCGATCCTGTCCGTCGAGGGCGTGACGCAGACCGTGCGCACGCCCGAACCGCTCACCATTGTGCACGAGGCCTCCCTGCAAATCTTCCCGGGTGAGGCAGTCGCGCTGGTCGGTCCGTCGGGGGCGGGCAAGTCGACGCTCCTGGCGCTGATGGCGGGGCTGGACACGCCCAGCGCCGGTCGGATCACGCTGGCCGGTCGGCCGCTCGACGATCTCGACGAAGACGGCCGGGCGGCAATCCGCGCCGGCCGGGTGGGTTTCGTGTTCCAGTCGTTCCAGCTGATCGACGGGCTCAATGCGCTGGAGAACGTCGCGCTGCCGCTGGAATTGACCGGCGCGCGGGACGCGGAGCGGCGCGCCCGCGAGGCGTTGGTCGAGGTCGGGCTGGGCGAACGACTCGCGCACCTGCCCCGCCAGCTCTCCGGCGGCGAGCAGCAACGTGTCGCGCTGGCGCGTGCCTTCGTGATCGAGCCGGAGGTGCTGTTCGCCGACGAGCCGACCGGTTCACTCGACACGGCTACCGGCGAGCACGTCATCGATCTGCTGTTTCGCTTGCGCGAGCGACATCGCACCACCCTGGTGCTGGTCACCCACGACCCGGCGCTGGCCGCCCGTTGTGACCGGGGCTTTGAGGTGAACGCCGGCCGGGTGAGCGACTGGCAGCCGGACCCGGACGCGCTGCGGGGTGATGCATGAGGGTTGGCGCGATGCGCAATGCCCGTCTGGCGTGGCAGGGATTGGTCCGCGAGGTGCAGAGCGGCCTGCTCACGCCGATGCTGCTTGCCCTGCTGGTGGCGGTGTCGGCGGTGACGGCGGTGGGTTTCTTCGTCGACCGGGTCGACGGGGCCATGCGCGCCCAGGCGGCGCAATTTCTCGCCGCCGATGCCCGAGTGGAATCGCCCGATCCGCTCGACGAATGGGCCGCGACAGCCGAGGAGCTGGGGCTAACGACCAGCCGGCACGTCACCTTTCCCAGCGTGGTGCTCGCCGGGCAACAGAGCCAGCTCGTGGGCATCAAGGCGGTCGACGGTGCCTATCCGCTGCGCGGCGAGTTGCGCATCGACGACGGCGAAACGGTGACCCCCGTCGAGCACGGTCCGCCGCCGGGACAGGCGTGGATCGCCCGCCGGGCGCTTTTGTCACTGGATGCCTCGCTCGGCGATTCGCTGACGGTGGGCAAGACGCAACTGACCGTCACGGCGGTGCTCGAGCGCGAGCCGGACGTGGGCAACATCTTCGCCCAGGCGGCACCCCGGCTGATGATCCACCGCGACGATCTCGCGGCGACCGGGCTGGTGACGGACACCAGCCGCGTCGACCACGCCCTGCTGCTGGCGGGCCCCGCGGGCGAACGCGATACCCAACTGGACGCATTCGCCGAGCGATTGCCCGACCGCCTGCGGCTGGAACGCCCGGAAAACAGTCAGCCGGCCTTCGAGACCGCCTTCGATCGCGCCGCGCGCTTTCTCGGCCTGGCCTCGGAGGTCGCGGTGCTGCTTGCCGGGGCCGCGCTGGTGATCGCCGCGCGTCACTACAACCGCGTCCAGCAGGGGGCGGCGGCGTTGATGCGCGCGCTGGGCGCCTCCTCCGGCCAGATCGGCGCGATCTACCGCTGGCGCCTGCTGATGCTGGCGCTGCTGGCGGCCATTCCGGGCATCATGATCGGCGCGCTCACCCAGCTGCTGCTCGCCGATCTGATGACGCAGGTGCTGGAGGTCGATCTGCCGACCCCGGGCCTGACGCCGGTGGCGCTGGGCCTGGCCGTCGCACTGGTCGCGCTGTTCGGTTTCGCCCTGCCCAGCCTGGTGCAGCTCAAGCACACCCCGCCGCTGCGGGTGCTGGTCACGCAGGCGGTCGCGCCCAGTCCCGCCGCGAGCCTGCTGTTCGGCGCCGGGCTGGCGGCGATCACGCTGCTGGTCTGGTTCCAGGCGCGCGATGCGGCACTGACGCTGTGGGTGATCGTGGGGCTGGGGACCAGCCTGCTGGTCTTTCTCGCCGTGGCCTGGCTGCTGGTCACGCTGCTGCGCCGGTGGCCGGCTCGGGGGGTGGCGCGCTTCGGGCTTGCGCGCATGGCCCGGGCGCGCTGGGCGTCGGCGACGCAGATCGCCGCCCTGGCACTGGGCGTGACCGCCGTGTTGCTGCTCTCGGTCGTGCGTTCCGACCTGATCGACGCCTGGGAGCGCCAGATCCCGGCGGATGCGCCCAATATCTTCGCGATCAACATCCAGCCACAACAGGTGGACGGCATGCGCGCCTTTCTCGCCGATGCCGGCATCGAGAAACCGGCCTTCTACCCGATGGTGCGGGCGCGCTGGACCCGGATGGACGACGCGCCGGTCGACAAGGGCCGCTACGAGGGGCGTGCCCACCGACTGGCCACCCGCGAGTTCAACCTTTCCGTGGGGCGAGAGGCTGCCGCTCACAACCAGATCGTCGCGGGCGATCTCGATGACGACGGCTTCTCGGTGGAGGAAGAGATCGCCGAGACGCTCGGCTGGTCGCTGGGCGACCGCTTGACCTTCACGGTCGACGGCCGAGAGGTCAGCGGCGCGATCACCTCGATCCGCCGGGTCGACTGGGACTCGATGCGACCGAACTTCTTCGTCATCGCCAGCCCGTCGCTGATGACGGACGTGGCCGCGCAGTACATCACCAGCTTTCATTTCCCCGACGGGGCGCCGGAGACGCAGGTGGCCCTGCTGCGCGAATTCCCGACAGTGACGCTGTTCGACGTCTCGCGGATCCTCGACGAGGTACGCACCCTGATGGACCGGGCCAGTCAGGCCGTGGAGTACGTCTTTGCCTTCACGCTGGCCGCCGGGCTGGTGGTACTGCTGGCCGCCTTCGGCGCGAGCGAGCGCCAGCGCATCCACGACGCCGCCGTGCTGCGGGTGATGGGCGCCAGTCGCCGCCAGGTGGTTGCCGCGTTGTGGATCGAGTTCCTCGCGTTGGGCCTGCTGGTGGGGCTGCTGGCGGCCGGCGCGGCGATGGCCGTCGGCGCCACGCTCTCCGCGCGGGTCTTCGACCTGCCGTTGGCATTCAACCCGGCGCTGCTGCTCTGGGGGCTTGGCGCCGGGCTGCTGCTGGCTGCCCTGGTCACGCCCCTGCTCGCCCGACGCATGACGCGGGTGGCACCGGCGAAAGCGTTGCGTTCGTGAGAAACCCTGAGAATTCGCTACCGCGAAAAACCAAAATTTGGTAGGTTTTGCCGGTTGGCAGGGACGCCGGCTCGTGGCAGTCAGGACACTGCATGCCTCGCAGCACCCGTCAGCCGAGCAGGCACTGCACAACGCACCACGAGTTAAACCGACTTTCAAGGAAGACCAACATGCGAATCCTTCTTGCCATCCTCCTGCCCTGGGTTCTGTTTTTTACCATCGGGCGTCCCATTTCCGGCATCGTCTGCCTGCTGCTTCAACTCACGCTGATCGGCTGGATCCCGGCGGCTCTTTGGGCTGTGTTCGCGCTAAACAGTTACAAGACGGACAAAAAGATCGCCCGAGCAATGGGCAGCCAGTCTTCATAACCGCAGTGCCCCAAACGCCGACTCCAACGCGGACGACCGGGTGACATTGACAGGGAAAGCGGCCGCCGGCGCGTTGTTCCAAACGGCCGCATTAGCGGTATGGCATTCGTGCAGAGGTTCCCTACCATCCGCCCTGTCGGACGGATTGTCGGGCTGAAGCCCGACCCACGACCGCGGAATGCGGCCGAGATTGACACCCTCCGGTCCAAACATGGCGCCGCCGGCAAACATGGCCCGCTGTGGGTTGCGCTTCAGCCCAACGTCGGCCCAAACACCGACGCCTTCTTCGCCACCCACTGATATGAAGTGGACACGAGCCACCGAAGGCGCGTTTCGCGGGGAAGACCCACTCGCATAGTGATGGCCGAGGTCAGTCGCTCAAGGGTCAGTCGCTCAAGGGTCAGTCGCTTAGGGGTCAGTCGCTCACGCGAACAGGCTGTCGATCTCTTCCCATAGCGCGCGATAGGCCTGGTTGGCCGGGTGGCGCGGCTCGCGGTAGACGCTTGGCTGCTGATCCTCGCCCATGCGCTCGATCACCGAGGCGTAGGGGATTTCCGTTTCCAGCAGTTCGGGGATGTCGTGACGGTGACGTTCACCGAACTCGCGGTGCATGCGCCGGCGACGGTCGACCAATCCGAGATAGGCTCGCAGCCGTTCCGGGTGGATCTTGCGCTCGGCCAGATGGTGCTTGAGCTGGTACCAGGTGCGCTCGGAGAGATGTGTCGGCACCATCGGCACCAGCACCAGGTCGGCGGCGCGCAGGACGTTATCGGCCAGCAGTGACAATCCCGGCGGGGCGTCGATCCAGATCTCCTCGAACTGCTCGGTCAGGGGGTCCAAGAGCTTCGAGAGCCGGTAGCCAGCGTCCTTCTTCTCGGCCAGGTGATGCTCGATCGCCTGCTGGCCGGGGAGGGCCGGCAGGATCCAGAGATGGTTGTGAATGGTGGGCCGAACGGCCTTGGCAATCCCCTTGGCCTTGAGGAGTTTCTTGACCGGCCGCTGGGCGCCGGTCTCCGCCTGCAGGTACCAGGAGGCAGCGCGTTGCGGGTCGAGATCCCAGACCAGCACGCGCCGCCCGGCGGACGCCGACAGCGCGGCGAGATTGACCGTCGAGGCGGTCTTGCCGACTCCGCCCTTCACCGAATACAGCGCCACCGTCTGGGCCATGCGAGTCCATCTTCCTGCCTGAGGTTTCGTTGCCGGCGAGGATAGCACCGAGGCCGGTCGAACGTATGACAGGCAAACCCCGGTTCAGTGCTCGCCAAGCTCCTTGAGCTTGCGGGTGACGGTGTTTCGCCCCCAGCCGATCAGGGCGGCGGCCTTCTGCTTGTGCCCGCCGGTAAAGGCGAGCGCGGCCTGCAACAGGGTGCGTTCGAAGGCCGGCCCGGCAGTGGCGAGCAGGTCCTCGTCACCGGCCTTGAGGCGGGCCTCGGCCCAGCGCGACAGATCGCTGGTCCAACGCGAGAGCAACTGATCGTCGCCCGCCGTACCGGGCTCGCCGGGCGCGTCCGTCAAAATCGTCTCGGGCAGGTCGTCGAGGCCGATCTCGTTGCCAGGCGCCATGACGGTCAGCCAGCGGGCGATATTCTCCAGCTCGCGGACGTTCCCCGGCCAGGGGTACTGGCTCAGCCGGGCCTCGGCGGTGCGGGTCAGCGCCTTGACAGGCACGCCCAGCTCTTCGGCGGCCCGGCAAAGAAAGAATCGCATCAGCTGCGGGATATCCTCGACCCGCTCGCGCAGGGACGGGAGTTTGAGCCGGATGACGTTGAGGCGGTGGTAGAGGTCCTCGCGAAAGCGCCCCTCCTTGACCAGGTCCTCGAGCCGCTGATGGGTCGCGGCGATCACGCGCACGTCGCTCTGGATCAGCGAGGTGCCACCGACGCGATAGAAATGCCCGTCGGAGAGTACCCGTAGCAGCCGGGTCTGCAGTTCGAGCGGCATGTCGCCGATCTCGTCGAGAAACAGCGTGCCACCCTGGGCCTGCTCAAAGCGCCCGCGTCGTTGGGCCGCGGCCCCGGTGAACGCGCCCTTCTCGTGGCCGAACAGCTCCGATTCCAGCAGGTCCTTGGGGATCGCTGCGGTATTGAGGGCGACGAACGGCCCCTCGCGGCGCGCACTGTGACGGTGCAGCGCGCGGGCGACCAGCTCCTTGCCGGTGCCCGACTCGCCGTTGATCAGCACCGTGACCGAGGAACGCGCCAGCCGGCCAATAGCGCGAAAGATCTCCTGCATCGCCGGGGCGTTGCCGATCAGCTCGGAGCTCGATTCGGCCTCGTCCGGCACACTCGACTGTTGAGCCCGTTCGCGCGAGGCATCGAAGGCGCGCTCGGCCAGGCGGACAGCCTCGTCGATGTCGAACGGCTTGGCGAGGTAGTCGAAGGCCCCTTTTTCGAAGGCGCCGACCGCGCTTTCGAGGTCGGAATGGGCGGTCATGATCACCACGGGGATCTCCGGATGCTCCTCGGCGAGCCGGGTGAGGAAACTCAGCCCGTCTTCGCCCGGCATCCGGATATCCGAGAAGATCACGTCGGGGGCGTCGCCGCGGTCAAGCCGCGCCTGGGCGCCGGCCACCGCGTCGAAGGACTCGACCACGAAGTCGGTGGAAGCAAGGGCCCGCTCGAGCACCCAGCGGATGGCCTGGTCGTCATCGATCACCCACAACTGGGGCGCGTTTGGCTGGTCGGCTACGGCTTGCATGGCGTGGTCACTCGTTTACGGGAATCGGAGACGGTCCGCCCCGACGGACTACCGCCGTCGGGGTGAATGGGCAAGATGAGTGAGAATCGGGTCACGCGGCGCATGGGCACGAATTCGATCATGCCCTGGTGGCGCTCGGCGATGGTCTGGGCGAGGGACAGGCCCAGGCCGCTTCCGCCCGGTCGACCGCTGACCATGGGCAGGAACAGGGTCTCGACCAGCGACTCGGGCACGCCGGGACCGTTGTCCTCGACGTCGACTCGCACGGCCAGCCGGTGGCGCTTGCCGTGAATGGTGAACTGACGCAGCACCCGGGTGCGAAAGGTAAGGCGTGGGCGGGGGGTATCCCCCTCACGCATCGCCTGGACCGCGTTGCGCGCCAGGTTGAGAACGATCTGCACCATCTGGTCGCGATCGGCCCAGACGTCGGGCAGGCTAGGGTCGTAGTCGAGTTTCCAGTCCAACCGCTTGTCGCCGGCCTCGATCCGCAGCAGCTGGCGCACCTGTTCGAGCGGCTCGTGGACATTGATCCATTCGAAGTCGGGGCGGTCGATCGGCCCCAGCATGCGGTCGATCAGCCCGCGCAGCCGGTCGGTTTCCTGGAGGATGATCCGGGTGTACTCGGTCAGCCCCTCGTTGGGTAGCTCGCGCTCGAGGAGCTGGGCCGCGCCGCGCAGGCCGCCCAGCGGGTTCTTAAGCTCGTGGGCGAGCCCGCGCATCATCTCCCGGGTAGTCAGCTGGAGCGAGTTGATGCGCGCGTCGCGCGAGATCCTCAGGTGGCGCTCGATGTCGTTGAGCTCGAGCATCACCCGAGCTTCCGGGTAGTTCGGCATCGGCGTGATCGCGCAATCGGCCACCCGTACCAATTCGTGGGCGAGGACGAGCTCCATCTCGCGCAGCGTCATCACCTGGTTACTGGCGAGCGACTCGCGAATGATGTCGACCAGCAGGGGGTTGGCCTCGAAGACCGCATCGAAACCGGACTTCAGGGCAGCCGTATAGCTGGTGCCGAGAAACTGCTCGGCCGCGGGATTGAGATAGATCGGCCGGTTGCGCTCGTCGAGCACCACGATCGCGGTGTTGAGTGTGTCGGCAAGGCGAGGCTCGGATCGCGAATTCATGCACTGCTCCACCGGGCTCGGGCGGCCGACAGGGCGAGCCTGCCGGGCGGGTGGCTATTTTGGTGCAATTAGCGTGCCCGTCGTCGTGCCCGGCTTCACTCCGCCGGATCATGCGCCCCGGCAGGGTCGGGATAGGCAGCCGCTCGGCCGGCGAGCCGACCGGACACGGCATTCGCACCGACGTAGTGCATAAGGATAGCTCAATGCCCCGTTATTGGGCGTTCGACACCAGCTGAAAATTCACCGGGGCGCTTTCGATCACTACCTCACCCTCGCGCCGCAGCTGCGCCACCAGCTCGTGGCGACCGGGCGCGAGACCGTTGATCAGGTGACGACGTCCGGTGGAGTCCTTCACCCGCTCTTGGCCGTCGACCAGGATGAACACGCGGTCGTCACGTTGCAGGGCGGGCTGGATGGCAAGCTCGATCGTGATGCTGTTGTGTGGCCGGCTGGCGACCTCGCCATCGACCGGCTCCGTGATCTCGAGGACCTGGTAGTCCCGAGGGCCCGCTTCGCTCGGGGCGCCGTCCGTGGGTGTAGCCCCGGCCTCGGCGGGTGTGGGGGCCGGAGCCGGCTCATCCGATCGCGCCGGCTGGTCGGTCGTGGTCGGTTCGGGCACCTCGACTGGCTCCAGAGGAATCACCGGAGGTGACTCGACCTCGTGTACCTTTGCACCGGCCACCGGCTCGTCGGTGAAGACCGTCTCGCCGGCGCTGTTGGTGTACTGGTAGACCTTCGTGGCCTGGGCCGGGGAAATCATCGCGCCCGCCAAGGCGATCAGCCCCAGTGTTTGGCCCAGTGTTAGGCCCAGCGCGAGGATCGGCGCATGGACGGTCCTTTTTCTGACGTCGGGCATGATTCCCTCCTCGACGAATGGGTCGGCGTCACTCCCCGGGCGGCACGATCCGCTCACGGAGCTGCTCGAGCCGGGACTCGAGGGTGGTGGCGTCCGGCGCGGTCAAGGTGACGTGGCCGAGCTTGCGGCCCGGGCGCGGCGTCTTGCCGTAGTCGTGCCAGCGCGTGCCCGGCACGGACAACACCGCGATCGGGTCGGGAAGGTTCCCGACCAGGTTGAGCATCCCGACGTCGCCCAGCGGCGCGGTATCGCCCAGGGGCCAGTCGAGCAGGGCCCGCACATGGTTCTCGAACTGCGAGGTGCGCGCCCCGCCCAGAGTCCAGTGGCCGCTGTTGTGTACTCGCGGCGCCATCTCGTTGACCACCAGCCGGCCGTCGACCACGAAAAACTCGATCGTCAGCACACCGACGTAGTCGAGCGTCTCCATCACCCGGGTGGCCACCCGTTCGGCCTCGGCCTGGAGGGGGTCGCCCCGGTGGGCCGTGGTTTGCCAGAGAATGCCGTGGCGATGGATGTTAGTCACCAGCGGGTAGGCGCACTGCTCACCGCTGCGGCTGCGTACCGCGACGATCGATACCTCGCGCTCGAAATGCTGCATCTGCTCGAGCACCGCCGGCACGCCGCCCAGGGCCTGCCAGGCAGAGGCCGCCTCGCCAGGGTTACCCGGCCCACCTTCGTGGGCGGCATGAGCCGGATCGGCCAGGCGCACCTGGCCCTTGCCGTCGTAGCCGAATCGGCGTGTCTTGAGGATCGAGGGCCCGCCGAGATGGGCCACGCCCTGCACGATGTCGCGTACCGAATCGACCTGCACCCAGGGGGCCACCCGGAGACCGAGGCCTTCGAGGAACTGCTTTTCCTCCAGCCGATCCTGCGCGATCGCCAGTGCCGCGACACCCGGCATGAGGCAGTTGCGGGCCGCGATCCGTTCGGCCGAGGCTTGCGGGATGTTCTCGAACTCCAGGGTGACCAGGTCGCATTCGACCGCGAGACGTTCGAGCGCCTCGACGTCGTCGAATTCGGCCCGGATGTGTCGACCGGCCGAGGCGGCCGGCGGCTCGCTGGCCGGATCGAGAAACGTGAATCGATGGCCCATGGCCACCCCGGCCAGCCCCAGCATCTGACCGAGCTGCCCGCCGCCGACCACGCCGATGTGCAACCCGGCCGGCTCGCCGGTGCGCCCCTCGACGCGCGGCACGCGGGCCGGCGCTTCGTGCCCGCTCATCGGCTCAGCCCTCGCCCGGCAGGGGATTGTCGAGCACCGCCTGCGTCTGGCGCGCGCGCCAGGCCTCCAGTCGCTCGGCTAGCGCCTCGTCGTCGTTCGCCAGGGTGGCGGCGGCCAGCAACGCGGCGTTGATCGCCCCGGAACGCCCGATCGCCAGCGTGCCGACCGGCACGCCGGCCGGCATCTGCACGATCGACAGCAGCGAATCCATGCCCGACAGCGCCTTGGACTGCACCGGCACGCCGAACACCGGCAGACGGGTCTTGGCCGCCACCATTCCCGGCAGGTGGGCCGCGCCACCCGCCCCGGCGATGATGACCTTCAGACCCCGCCCCACGGCCGATCCGGCGTAGTCGAACAGCTTTTCGGGTGTGCGGTGCGCCGAAACCACTTCCTTCTCGAAGGGAATCCCCAGCGCCTCAAGCGTTTCGCAGGCGTGACCCATGGTGTCCCAATCCGACTGGGAGCCCATGATCACGCCGACCCGCGGGCGGTCCGTCATACGCCGGTCACCATCGCCGGCAGGACGTCCTGAAGCTGCGGGTGCGTGTTCGCCACGCCCACGGCCGCGACGTAGATGAACACCAGGATCGCGAGAATCCAGGCACTGGCGCGAACGCCACGCGTCTTGCCAAAGCGCAGTGCGACCAGGCCCAGACCGATGTAGACCACCAGGCCGACGATCTTGACGGTCAGGAAGGTCGGGTGAACGCCGTTGCCCCAGAACAGCAGCCAAGCGGCAATCAGCGCACTGACCAGGAGCACGGTGTCGACGACGTGCGGGGTGATTTTCACCCATTTTTTCTTGAGCATCGGCGAGCCGGCGAGCATCCAGCCGCCACGCACAATGAAGCCGAGTAGCGAGAGCACGGCGGCGAGGGCGTGCAGGTGAATCCAGAGTGACGCTTGAGCCATGAGGGATCGTCCGTGTCGTTGTCGAGGTACAGCCGCCCCAGATGCTCGCCGATGCCGTGCCGTTTCCGGTCGGCGACGACGGCGTGTCGGGGGAAAGTGCAAGCATAAAGGAAAGTCGTCAAGCCCCCAATACGCCTGGTCTGGCTGGCAGATCTCGCCAGTGAATACCGCCAGCCGGGGGCATCGCGCCGGCACGGCGATGCGGCAACATCGTCACCACGGCCAACAGCCCGGCCATCCCGTTCCAAGATGCCCAGCCGCTCGCCTCCGCCTTGCGGAGCATGGCCGTATGGAGGGCGCCCGATGATGGTGGCGACGGGAAAGAAACAGGTCCACCGGCAGGGGATCAACGGCAGCCAGATGAAGTGCCCCGCGTCAGGGATAACCCGACGTTGAACAGGATGAGCACGAACACCCCAACGGGAAACCGGCGCAAACGATCGTCGGCTTTCGTCGCTTCTCCCCCACGGCCTCGCCCGTCCTTACGTTGTTCAACTCATCGATATATCATCAACACGATCGTGCGCCGGCACGGTCCTCGGCTCATGCCTCCGGCGCAAGCCACGCCAAACCCGGAAACGGGAGCGCTCCATGCAACTACCCAATCACCTGGTTTCCCTGCCGATCGCCAGCATCGGCTGGCTGATCGCGCTGGCCAGCGTCGCCTGGGCGGTGCGCGCCGCTCCCTGGCCCGCGCTACGCGCCGAACCGCACCGGCTCAACCTGGTGGCACTCGCCGCCCTGTTCCTGCTCGGCATGTGGTCACTCGAGGCGACCCTGATGCCGGGGCTGACCCTGCACTTTCTCGGCGCGACCACCGTCACGCTGGTGATCGGCCTGGAACTGGCCCTGATCGCGGGGATGGTCGTCACCATCGCCTTGCCACTGCTTTTCGGAGGAGGGCTGGCAATCGCCGGCTGGCACTTCGTCCTCAGCGCCCTGCTGCCAGCGCTGATCACCTATGCAGTCACCCGCGCCTCGCAGCGCTGGCTGCCGCCGAACTTTTTCATCTACCTGTTCGTCGGCGTATTCCTGTCGGCGGTGCTCGGGGTGCTGGCGCACGGGACGGGCACGGCCCTTCTCGTGATGGCGATGGGGCTTTACGACGGCGACATCGTCTGGAACAACTACCTGCGCGTCCTACCGCTGCTGGCATTCCCGGAAGGGGTCGTCAACGGGATGCTAATGACCGCCCTGGCACTCGTGATCCCGAAGTGGGTCATATCCTTCGACGATCGGCACTATATCGATGGCCGCTAGGGCGTTGCGACCTGCCGACTCAGCGTGCAAGATGCAACTCGGTGGGCTGTCATCAGTCGAATCGTTGGCGCCTAAGCATCTGTTTATACAGGGATGCGAGGCGCCCTTCGGGTGGCACGGATCATGCGTTACCCTCAGGTAGCCGAGCAGGAGTGGGCTCGGATAAACAACGTCATGTTATTCAGGAGTTCCCCATGAAAAAATTGACCGCGATCGCATTCGCTTCGGGCCTGACCATCGCCTCCATGCAGGCCATGGCCGCCGATGCCTCCGCCGGCAAGAACCTGTACGAGCAAAGCTGTGCGTCCTGCCACGGCATGAAGGCCCAGGGCCAGGGCATGTTCCCGAAACTCGCCGGCCAGAGTGCCGAGCGCATCACCACCGCATTGACTCACTACAAGAACGGCGACCAGGCCGCGCTCAAGGAAATGGAAGGCAACCTGGGCGGCTCCAACTACGCCATCATGGCGCCGAACGCAGCCGGCCTGTCCGAGGCGGACATCGAGAACCTGGGCGCTTACATCAGCAGCCTCTAATCGGCCTGAGTCGCCGTGATCTGCTCGGTCCGACCTGTCGGCCGAGCGCCCTGAGAACCCGGACCGCCTCGGTCCGGGTTTTTTCATGGTCGGCAGGCGAGGCCCGAAGGGATCGCCGGGGCGACCTCACGGACCGACTTTCCACGGGAACCTTCAGCGGCGCAGCCGGTCGAGCCTCAGCCGATCGCGGCCGTCGAACAGCCGGCGCGCGCCCAGCTGCACGGCGATCAGGGAGCCGAACCCCGTAGCTGCCGCGATCAGGAACATGATCAGGATCTGGTATTTCACCGCCTCGATCGGCGGCGAGCCGGCGAGTATCTGGCCGGTCATCATCCCGGGCAGGCTAATCACCCCGGCGGCGGCGAGCATATTGAGGGTCGGGATCAGCCCCGCTCGCATCGAGTCCGACCGCAGTTCGGCGGTGGCCTCGCGCACCGAATGGCCCAGCACCAGGCGCGCCTCGATTTCGCGGCGGCTCTGCCAGGCGGTCTGAGTGAGGTTGTTCAGCGCCAGGCCAATACCCGTCATCGTGTTGCCGAGGATCATCCCCAACAGCGGGATGGCGTACTGCGGGGTGTACCAGGGATCGGCGTCAATCATGAAGCTCAGGGCGAGCACGGTCACGATCAGCGCCGTCGCACTCATCGCCGCCAGCCCGATCCCGTAGCCGTGCCAGCCGCGAATGGCGCGCTTTTGACGCGCGACCACCTCGTAGCCTGCCAGCCCCATCATCACCACCGCGATCAGGGCGATCCACGGCAGCGTGGCGGCATCGAACACCGCCTCGAGGATCACGCCTACCAGCAGCAACTGCAGCACCATGCGGACGCTATTGACCGCGAGGCTGCGGAACAGGCCAAGGCCCAGCAACACCTGGATCACGCCCAGCGCCAGGACCAGTCCCGCGGCCAGCGCCAGATCGAACGGAGTGAGGCTATACAGATTCATGCAGCACCCCTCCCTCGGGCGTCATTTCCAGCCAGCGGCGCGCGTGGGCGCTAACCTCCCGGGGATCGTGACTGATCCAGACCGCCGCCGCGTCATGCTCGCGCACGAAGGTAAGCAACACCTCGGCCATGGCCGCGGCGTTGTCGCGGTCCAGGTTGGCGGTGGGCTCGTCAAGCAGCAATACGCGGGGTTGCAGCATGAGGGCACGCAACACGGCCAGCCGCTGGCGCTCACCCGATGACAGCCGCTCGACCGGCGCCTCCCAGAGCGCCGGGCGCAGCCGCAAGCGCTCCCACCAGGTCTCAGACGGTCGCCGGGCGAAGTGCGCGCCGACCGTTTCGGCCCACCAGCCGGACTCGGCCGGGACCAGCCCGACCTGACGCCGCCACTGCGTCGCGGGCATCGCCTGCTGTTCGACCCCATCGAGCCGCACTTCGCCCTCGTGGGGAGAGAGGTCGGCCAGTGCGCGCAACAGCTGACTCTTGCCGACGCCCGACTCGCCCTGCACCGTCAGCACCTCGCCGGGCGGCAACGCGAAGGATACCGGCGGCACGTTCGCCCCGCGCAGACCGTCCACCTCGAACAGCATGGAACTCACTCCCGTGACTGCAGACGCCTTGCTCCAACTCGGGAGCGAGGCATTACCAAAAAGAAAGACGCCGGCACGGGGCCGGCGTCTCAAGCAGGCAACCGCCGGGCGGCTGGTTGCCAGTTTGTTGGAGCCTGGTTATTACTCGCCGGCCTCAAAGGTCGCGATATAGGCCGCCAGACCCTGGATATCCCCGTCGGTGAGGTGTTTGGCCTGCGGGATCATCGCGTAGGAGTTCGGCCCCATTTCCTGGCCCTTGCGATAGATCTTGAGCAGGCTGGCCACCTGGTCCATACCCATGCCGGCAAGCTTCGGTGCGTTGAAGAGCGCACCACCTTCGCCCTGTTCGCCGTGACAGATGGCGCAGCTGGAGTAGACGGCCGCGCCGTGGCTGACCGACGACTCAGACACCATCTTCGGCTCGGCCGGCGCTTTCTTCGACTCCGCCTGCTTGGCGTCGCCCGCCTTGTCATCGTCTTTTGCCGCCTCGGCACTGTCGTCGGCGCCACCGCCGTTGCTGCCGCCGAAGCTGTCGGCAATGTAGACCGCGACATTGGCGATGTCGTCGTCGGAGAGGTTGGCCGCGTTCGGCGCCATGGTGCTGTAGCGATCACCCAGGCCGACCGACTTGAGGTACTCCTTGTCGCCATCGCGATAGGCGACCAGCGCCTTCTGTACGTCGGCCGCGTCGAGGCCGGTCAACGCCGGGAAGGCGCCGCCCTGGCCGTTGCCATCCGCGCCGTGGCACGCCTGGCAGCTCGCGTAGACCTTCTCGCCGGCGCTCACGTCGCCGTCGACCGCGCCACCGCCGGCTTTCTTGTCGGCATCGGCCTTCTTGTCGGCCTTCTTGTCGGCCTTCTTGTCGCTATCGGCGTCGCTACCCGAGTCGTCGGAGCCACCGGCGCTACCCGTACCGCCACCGAAGGCGTCGCCGATGTAGGCGGCCAGGTCGTCGATGTCCTCGTCGGAGAGGTTGGCCGCGTTCGGCGCCATGGTGCTGTAGCGATCACCCAGGCCGACCGACTTGAGGTAGTCCTTGTCGCCATCGCGGTAGGCGACCAGCGCCTTTTGCACCTTGAGCGCGTCCAGGCCGGTCAACGCCGGGAAGGCGCCGCCCTGGCCCTTACCGTCCGCACCGTGGCAGGCCGCGCAGGAGGCGAACTTCTGCTTGCCGGCGGCGATGTCGCCGCTGCCGCCACCCGCGTCGCTGCCGGAATCATCACCGGAAGACGCCTCGCCCGAGGCCGACGACCCGCCAGTCGATTCCGCCTTGGCGGTCTCGGTGGCTTCCTTGCTTTCCGGTTTCTCGACCACCTGCCCGTCGAGCGAGTTCTCATCGACAGTGTTCATCAGCGCGTTCACTAAAAAGAACACGACGACCAGCAGGACCAGCGCCGAGACGAAGCCCACCAGCTTCGACATCGGATCGACCTTGGGGGTATGTTGAGCCACGAGAGTCCTCCAGAATCTTAATCGTTTCAGCCAGCGCAACGGCGCGTAGTATATCGGCAAAAAACCGCATTTGACAGGATAGCGGCCTGCATGAATCCACCCGCCCCGAAAAACCCCCGCAAGGTCATCGGCAGCTCCGCCGGCCAGCGCGGCTCCCACCGACCTCCGGGGCTAGCCGCGCCGGTTGCCGAGCTCGCTGGCGTCGGCCCGCGAATCGCCGAGAAACTGGCGCGATTGTCGATCGAGACGGTCGGCGACCTGCTTTGGCACCTGCCGTCGCGCTACGAGGACCGTGGCACAGAGCAGCCGCTCTCGTCCCAAGCGGTAGGCGAATCGGCCCTGTTCAAGGTTCGAATCACCGAGGTTCGGCCACTTTTCCGCGGCAAGGCGCGGCTGGTCTGCCAGGCCGTCGGGGAGGGGCCGACAGGGCCGATGCCGATCACCCTCTGGTTCTTCGGTCGGTTCGGCCCCACCCCGCAGGCCGGGCGCGAATGCCTGCTGTTCGGCGAACTGCAACAGGGCCCACATGGGCTCGAACTGGCCCAGCCGGAGCTGGTCACCCCGTCGCAGATCGGTCAGATCCGGCCGGTCTATCCGGCCACCGAGGGCGTCGCCCAACCCAAGCTGCGCCAGTTGGTCGCCGCCGCGCTGGAGATCGCCGTGCGCGAGCTGACCGACCCCCTGCCCTCAGCCATCCGCGAGCGGCACGATTGGCCGGTAC
>Ga0116197_1000074_pt1 | contig 18563 bp, 25 predicted proteins | sample ZodSprsou2mmetaG_FD_94480 | JGI IMG/M metagenome (GOLD analysis project Ga0116197, IMG submission 94480) | Hot spring sediment microbial communities from Zodletone spring, Oklahoma to study Microbial Dark Matter (Phase II) - Zodletone Spring... ...
GTTTTAATGGCTTTTTCTATTTTTAACTCTTTGGAAGTTTATAGGAAATTGGAGGTGAAAGCTCAATAAGGGATATTAAGCTTTTTGGTCTGTTTTTAAGGGATTTTCAACACGGAATCTACGAAAATTCCGTTCGTACTGCATTGCGTAGGTTTAGTACTGCCAAACAGATCCTCCCCATACTACATAAAACGTTTGGTGATACCAAATCTATGTTATGCTGACAAATAAGATACAATATATTCATGCCAACCCGGTAAAGCGCGGCTATGTAGATCGTACCGTTGACCGGAGATCGAGAGGTTCTGATCAGTTCATACATTAGGTATGCACCCCAAGGGCACTTCTTCCCTTACGGTCAGGGCGCATCCCGCAGGCTGGAGCTTGGGGACGAGTTAAATCATAGGTATATGGGAAAATATAATAAGTCCAGGAGCTAATCATTGAAAATGAAGATAAGCATTGCAAGCGATCATGCTGGTTTTGAATATAAAACAGAAATCAAAAAACATCTTATATCAAAAGGGTATGAAGTAACTGATTGTGGAACTCATTCAAATGAACCGGTTGATTATCCCGACTTCATTAAACCAGCGGCAAAATTGGTTTCTATGGGAAAGGCTGAAGTCGGTATCGTTTTGGGTGGCAGCGGAAATGGTGAGGCTATGGCCGCCAATAAAATATCAGGGATCAGATGTGCTGTTTGCTGGAACAACGAATCAGCGAAGCTGGCAAAAGCGCATAACAATGCGAACATGATATCGATCGGTCAAAGGATGGTTACTTTGGAGACAGCCATACAAATTGTGGATACATGGCTAAACACTAAATTTGAGGGAGGCCGCCACATCTCCAGAATAGATAAGATCGAGAAGGAATACTAAACATCTACAGATAAAAAACCAACAAATGGATAAAGAGCGGCCACAATCGCTGCTACGCGTCAATTGTGGCGCCTTAGCCAGGCGCAAGTCATAGAATAAAGGAACATCAAAACACAATGCACATTGAAATAATAAAGGCTTCAGAAAACAACTCTTTGGATCTAGCCATATTGACAGGAGAATTACTCCGGGAGATTATGGATAAGATCAATCTTCAGGTATTTAATTTCAATCAAGAGGAAACACAAAAAAGAGCAGAAGATTTAATCTCAAAAAATCTTTATTTTGTTTTTATAGCAAAAGATCAAGATAAGTCAATAGGGTTTATTTCATTGTATGAAAGCTACGCTTTGTATGCGGAAGGTGCTTATGGAACCATACCTGAACTTTATGTGAAACCGGAATACCGTTCTTTGAACATCGGAAAATTATTATTAAACAAAGCAAAAGAGTTTGCCGTCTCAAAAAACTGGAAAAGATTAGAGGTTACAACTCCACCGTTACCGCAGTTTGACAGAACACTATCATTTTATGAAAACAATAGTTTTGAAATATCAGGTGGAAGAAAATTAAAAACAGACATTGAAGGATCAAAATGAGAGATGTTCGTATTTGCTATGTTGGAGATTCGTTTGTTAACGGTACGGGAGACCCGGGTAAACTCGGTTGGACTGGTAGATTAAGTTCAAGTTCTCAAAATGAGCATAGAGATATCACACACTATAACCTTGGGATCAGAAGAGATACCTCTACCGATATCTTAAAAAGATGGGAATCAGAATGCCAGGCCAGGCTACCTGAACTCTCAGAGAACAAGGTTGTATTCTCGTTCGGTGTAAATGATACGGTTGTCGAAAATGGACACAAAAGAGTTTCATTAGAAGATAGTATCAAAAACACTAAAACTATGCTGATAAGTGCATCAAAAAAGTATGATGTCTTAATGATTGGTATGCCGCCAATTGATGATGAAGTACAAAACAAAGCTATCAAAGAGTTGGACAGTCGATATCAAACTTTGTGCAAGGAACTCAATATTCCCTATCTTTCAATCTATGAAAGATTAATTACTGATACCGTGTGGAGAGATGAAGTTTCATCCAATGATGGTGCTCACCCAAAAGATAAAGGGTATGAACGATTAGCAGATTTTATAAAAAACTGGGATAGTTGGTGGTTTAAAGAGTAACAAATCAGTGAAGCCAATAAAAACCACCGTGAGCGGCTTTTTGATTGTTCATTTTAAACGTTACCTCTCTCTACTACCTATCAGAAAACCTCTATCAACCCTACAACATAATTCGCTATAATGCCGTTTATGAAAAAGCTACTATTAATTATCACACTATTAACGTCATATCTCTCTGCGAATATCAAAACAGTTGTAAGTATCCTTCCTCAAAAAACCTTTGTTGAAGCGATCGGCGGGGAGAAGGTGGAGGTTTCCCTTATGGTAATGCCGGGGAACTCGCCACACACCTATGAGCCCAAACCTTCCCAGATGAAAGAGATCACCAAAGCAGATCTCTACTTCAAGATCGGAGTGGAATTTGAAGAGGTATGGCTGGAGAAGTTCAGCAACCTTAACCCCAGGATGAAGATCGTGGACCTTGCAAAAGGTATAGAAAAACAGCCAATGCAGGCCCATGCACACCATGATGAGCACGAAGAAGAGGAGCACCGCGATGCGCATGCAGCACATGAGCATCACGAGACGCTTGACCCGCATATATGGACAGCCCCGGACAATGTACTGACGATCGCGGACAGTATCTATATAGCTCTCAGCAAAGAAGATCCGGAAAACGCATCCTACTACAAGAAGAACCTAGAGGCCTTCATTGCACAGGTAAAAGAGACCGATGAGACGATCAAAAAGATACTCGCCGATACGCCTGAACATGCAGCATTTATGGTCTTTCACCCGGCATGGGGGTACTTTGCCAAAGCCTATAAGCTGGAACAGCTCCCCGTAGAGATCGAAGGAAAAGCGCCTAAACCCCAGGAGCTCATGCAGCTGATCAAGGAGGCAAAGGAAAACGGAGTCAAAGCGATCTTTACGCAGCCTGAGTTTTCCGATGCTACCGCGAAACTGATCTCCAAAGAGCTTGGGATCAAGGTGATCAAGGTCTCTCCGCTTGCACCCGACTGGTCACAAAACCTGATCAACCTTGCCAATGCGATCGCAGGGAAATAACCCATGGGTGTCATCGATGTTACCAATGTGAGCTTTGCCTATGAGAAGGATCTGGTACTGGAAAATATCAGCCTTACGGTGGAGAAAGAGGATTTCCTCGCGATCATCGGCCCCAACGGCGGAGGGAAATCCACCTTCCTCAAGTTGATGCTCGGTATCCTGAAACCCAACAAAGGAACGGTCAGAGTACTGGGCAAAGAGCCTTCCAAAAACCTCTCCCATATCGGGTATGTCCCGCAGAACACCAATGTCAATACCGATTTCCCCATCAAAGTGATCGAAGTGGTGACGATGGGCCATGTAGGAAGCAAGCGACCTCTATTTGGTTATGGGCAAGATGAGATCGCCTGTGCGATGGGAGCACTGGCACAAGTGGGTATGGAAGCCTATGCCGACTATAAGATTGGTTCTCTTTCGGGAGGCCAGAGACAGAGAGTGATGATCGCCAGAGCGCTCTGCGCACACCCCTCTATCCTTATCCTTGATGAGCCTACGGCCAGTATCGATGTCGCAGGGCAGAGGGATATCTATGAACTGCTCAAGGAACTTTCCAAAAGTGTGACGATCATCGTCGTCAGCCATGATATTTCGGTCATTTTAGAGTATGCCAACAAAGCGGCCCATATCAACAAAACCCTCTCCTATCACGATATCTCCAACAAAGAGAAAACTTTCCCTTCCCATGCCAGAGGCGAGCACTTCTGTGAGGTGGAGCTGCTGCAGATGCTCGGCTCAAAAAGCAGTTGCGACACATCTGAACCCGGGAAAAAATGGAGGACAAAACCATGATCGAAGCACTCTCCTATGGATTTATCCAGCATGCACTGATCGCAGGAGTGCTCGTCAGCCTGGCTTCTGGCATTATCGGCTCGCTGATCGTCGTCAACCGCATGGTCTTTCTCGCAGGCGGTATCGCTCATGCCTCCTATGGCGGCATAGGGATGGCTGTCTTTCTGGGGCTGCCCATCTTTCTTGGGGCCTCCCTTTTTGCTGTCGCAGCAGCGCTGCTCGTCTCGGTCCTCACACTCAAAAAACGCGAACGCATCGATACCTTCATCGGACTGATCTGGGCGGTCGGGATGGCGATAGGGGTGATACTCATCGATATCACGCCAGGATATAATGTCGATATGATGAGCTACCTCTTCGGCTCTATCTTAGCGGTAAGCAGCGAAGACCTCTACTTCATGGGTGCGCTGCTCGGTGTGATCGTTGCGGTCATGCTCTTTTGGTATCGGGATATCCTCGCAGTCTCCTACGACAGCGAATATGCGGCCCTTCGCGGGGTCAATGTACGCCTCTTCTATACGTTGATCCTGATCCTCTCGGCACTGACCGTGGTGATCGCTATCAAGGTAGTAGGACTGATCCTGGTGATCGCGATGCTGACGATCCCTGTTTACATCGCTGAAAAGCTCTCCAACTCACTGGCACAGATGATGCTCTACTCCGGGCTTATCGCCGCCTTTTTCACCCTGACGGGACTGGCGGTATCCTATGCCTACAATCTCACTTCGGGGGCATCCATTATCGTCATTTCAGCACTCGGTCTGGGACTCTTTTTGCTGATAGACAAAGTGAAGAGAGTTTCATGACCTTTTTGAGAACATTCCTTCTCTTTTTCCTTTTCAGCAATGCCGTCTTTGCATGTGCCATGTGCAGGACACAGGTACCTGATGTGGCAGTCTCTATCACTGAACATCATACAGAGGATCACATCGAACTGGAATTTACCTGGAGTTTCAAAAAATATTTTTCCGCAGAAACCCTGCTCGGTTACGACAAAGACAGAGACGGAAAACTGAATGCGTCAGAGCTTGACCAGATCACCACTACATTTACAGAGTATCTTTCACAGGACCATTACCTCACTTTTATCAAATATGTTGAAAATCTCGAAGCGTATGATGCGGCGAACTATCTTGACTTCACGATAAGCCATGTAAAAACCTATTTCGAATCTGACCAAATGCATTTCCAGTACCGTCTATCGTTGTCTCAGAGGCCCCAAAGAGGATATGAGATCTACCTTACTATGTTTGATAAACAGGGCTTTTTCAGGTTTGCGATCGGTGAGGTAACCCTGCAGGAGGCTGAAAACAACTCTACCTTTATATATGCGGGAAATGCCTCGTTCATCCCCCTCTATACCGGGAAGTCAGACAGCGCTCCGCAACACGCAAAAATGTTCCAGAGTGACATGACAGAGAGAGACAATAACGCTACAGGTATTGTAGGCTTTTTAGGTAAGAAACTGGAGCAGACAAGAGAGCATATTTTCGGGCTGGTGAAACAGATCGAGGGCGAAGGCTCCATCATCGCATACTTTTTGCTGCTCTCTTTTTCTCTTCTCTACGGTGTGATCCACGCTTTAGGGCCGGGCCACGGCAAAAGTCTGGTCGCAGCCTATTTTTTGGGAAATAACCGGTCGGTAGTGAAAGCCTTCGGTATCGCCTCTCTGATCGGTGTCGTACACACCTTCTCCGCCTTTCTGCTTACCTTTGTGATCTATTTTGTACTCAATACCTACCTTGCAGCATATTTTTCTGACCTGGAGTCAGTGACCATCAGGATCAGTGCCCTGATCATTATCGTGATCGCACTCTATCTGCTCTATAAAAAGCTGCCGAAAAAAGAGAAAGAAAAGCCTCTCTGGTCTACGGCCCAGCCAGACCGGCATCAAAGCAGCTGCGGATGCAGTGCCTGCCAAAGTACCTCCAGCGATCTTGGGATCATCCTCTCCGCAGGGATCGTACCCTGCCCGGGGACCATTACCATCTTTGTATTTTCACTGAGCCTTGGTGCCTACCTGGTCGGTTTCCTCTCCGCAGTATTTATGAGTATCGGGATGAGTATCGTGATATTCGCGGCTGCCATGCTCTCTATCAAAGTACGTCAGAAAAGCAGCTCCAACCATACATTGCGGACACTGCTGGACTACGGAAGCCTTCTCTTTATCTTTATGCTGGGTGTCACCCTCTTCTTTATGGCTTAGTATGACAACGTGGGCAGAAAATGCCACCCCTTCACACTTCAACAAAAGCTTTTCATAGAAAAGTATACCGACACTCCTCACTCCTCACTCCTCATTCCTCACTCATTGATCGATCCTGCGGGAAAGAGTGCTTGATACGAATCTTACATCTCCCCTCCGCTTTTGATGATATCGATACCGAACTTCTCTCGTAACTTCTGCATCGAATCTGTCAGCCTGGAGGCTTTCTGATCTTCTCCATAATGCAGTATATCGGGTGTGACCCCTCTCCCTTCGGCGAAGTTGGAGAGTGTGAGGTTCAGCTGTATGATCGCATGGGAGGGATGGATATCGATCTGCCGAAAAAGTCCCAGCATCACCTCTTTGGCATACTGTTCGCTGAAAAGCCTGTTGGTGCTGACGGCATCTTTGGATTTGCTCCCATACTCATACCTGATCTTCAGCGCATAGTTTGTCGGCATATGCCCTCCCTTGTAGACAAGAAAAGCAAGGTGTCTACAGAGGATCGTGATACGCCTGCGTATCTCATCACGGTTGGACTGGGGATCAAAGGTCCTGCCTATACCGATAGACTTTTTGGCATGAGAGACAGAGATCCCCTCCTCATCGATGCCGCAGACACGGTTGTAGAGCTGTCTTCCCGGTTTGCCCCAGGAGTAAAAAAGCGCCTCTCTTGCTTTCACATCTCCCAGTGTACGTATCCCGCGTCCCGATAGGCGCTCCTGGTACCCCTTGCCGATACCCGGGAACTTTTCTATGGGAATATCTTTGATAAAGTAATCCACCTCACCAGGATAGATCACCTTGATACCGTGCGGTTTGGCGAACTCTGTGGCGAGCTTAGCGATCCACTTGCTCCGGGATGCACCGATGGAGATGGGGAGCTTCAGCTCTTCATGGACCTTCTCTTTGATCTTCAGTGCAAAAGATTCGATCTCCCGGTCAGAGACCCATCCGCTGACATCCCCGAAAAACTCATCGATACTGAACTGCTCCACCGAGGGGATCTCACGCTCCAACATCACTCTCAGCTGACGCGAAAGCTCATTATAGAGCGGATAGTTCGGCGGCAGTACCTTGAGATGCGGACAGTGTCTGAGCGCCTCCGCCACACTCATCGCTGTTTTGACCCCGTATGCACGCGCTTCATAGGAGGCGGTGGTGATGATGCCGCGCACTCTGCCGTCCGGATCGACAAAATACTCCTCGAAACTCTTCCCCTCATTGCTGCTGAGGATCGAACTGGTAAAAGCCCCTTCTATCGCACTGAGATACCTGCGCTCTTTTTTTCGTTCAAAGATACTCAGGTTGCTTCTTCCGCCCACGGCAATAGGAATGCCGTGCAATTCAGGTGCATCGATACGGTGTGCGGCTGCAAAAAAGCAGTCCAGATCCAAGTGTAACATCATTTTGCAAGTCTACCCTACTCTGAAAAATAAACTTCAAAATCTTTCAAAATGCGATATTTTGCTATACTTCTTTTATGGAAATATTTTTACGAACCGTCGGTGCACTGAATGATGAGACCAGGATCAAACTTTTACGCTTCATAGATCTGCATGGCGCTGTCTGTGTCTGTGAACTCGAGCAGGCATTCGGGATGATCCAGTCGCGCATCTCCCGCCACCTCAAGATACTCAAAGATGCCGGCTTCCTGCGTGTGGAGCGTCAGGGACGCCTGGCATACTACTCTATCCGTTCGCCTCTGGACACATTCCGCCAGAATGTACTCAAAGAGATCGGCTACCTGGGAATAGAGCTTCCAGAGTTCAGCAAGGGGTGCCTCAATGATTAAAACTTCTATTTCAGCGATTATCGTATTTTCTCTTGCTGCGGCTTTGGTATTTTATTATTTTGCTGACGGGCTGGCAGAAGGTCTGTGCAGCAACAAGATCTACCGGGAGTATCCTTCGCCGGACCGGTCACTCAAAGCCGTAGTGTTTCAAAGAGAGTGCGGGCCGAGCAGCGGTGCGACAACCCAGATCTCTGTTATCGATGCGGCCAAAACGCTGGAAAACCGCGCAGGAAATATCCTTGTACTGAAAGGTGAACCTGAAAATGTTGCGCCGGCTGTCGAGTGGAAAAGCAAACAGGAGATGATCATTTATCACGCTATCGATGGCAATGAGTTCAAGGCAGAGACCCGCTATGGGCAGGAAACACCTGTCACAATAGACTATCAAAAATGAACTGGCTTGCACACGTATTGCTCTCCGAAGAGAAGGTTGACTTCCAGCTGGGGAACTATCTTGCCGATCCGCTTAAGGGAAAAGCCTGGGAGAGTGCCAGTGCTGACCTGCAAAAAGGGATAAACGTCCATAAACTTATCGACAGCTATACAGACAGCCATAAGATCGTTGCCCTGAGCAAATCCAGGCTCAGGGAACAGGGGCTGCTCAGGGGCGTCATTATCGACCTGACCTATGACTACCTGCTCTCAAAGCACTGGGAGAAGTTCTCCACTGTACCCAGAGAGAGATATATCACAGACTTCTACGCAAATGCCCTCAGACGCGCTCCCTCTCTGCCGGAACATCCCCAAAGACTCATCAAGAATCTGGTAAAGCAGGACAGGCTCAACAAATACAACTCCCTTGAACAGCTTCATCGGGTATTTATGAGTGTCGATGGCAGATTATCCCCAAAACTTTTAGCCAGAGAGACCGCAAGCAGCTATATCAGGGATGTAGAACGCGTAAGAAGAGAGCTTGAAAAGGATTTTCTCACTTTTTTCCCTGACCTGCGCAACTATCTCAGAACCCATCTGGATCACCGTCATATCGGGCACTGGAGATGTGATGGATAAGCTTCCTCCGCTTCCAAAGTTCATCGCTGACTGTCATCTCGGAAGGGTTGCGAAATACCTGCGGATACTGGGGTATGATACCCTTTACTTCCCGCATATCGAAGATAATGACCTGATCAAGATAGCAAACGAAGAGGGGCGTATCATTTTGACGAGGGACCGTGAGCTTTCAGAACGTAAACATGCCAATGCTTTTTTGTTGAAGCCGACAGAGACGCAGAGCCAGCTCAAGACCATACTGGAGCACTTTCACCTCTCCAAAAAGATCGAAGGCAGGTCACGCTGTATTGTCTGCAACACACCCCTCGAGCAAGTCGATAAAGAGGAGGTTATCGATCAGCTTCCCGAAGGGGTCAAAAAACATTTTGAGTTTTTCGAACGCTGCCCCGGATGCGGCCGTATCTACTGGCATGGAGACCACTACCGCAATATGGTCTCTTTTTTGAAGGAGATAGAGTAGATCATTTGCCTTCTGCATAGGCGGCAAGGATCTCATCCAGGTGTACTTCCCTGTCTCCATCATCGTCTATCTCACGGGATTCGCATAACCCGCAGAGGGTCCCTGCCTCTGTGCGCTCTTTCAGGGTATCCATCGTAACGGCACCGTTCCTGATCGCTTCTCTGATCTCTCCGAGTGTGGTACCCATACAGTAGCACACTTCATACTCATCACCCAGTTTTTCTATCTCTTCTCTTGTCATACGCTATCCTTTTTTATGATCATCTCTTCAAAATGTAACCAAAAGCGAGTAAATAGTCAAGCGATCCTTCAAATGAATCATTAAAATAAAATGACAATGCGCTACTTTTTCTTCGACAAATTGCTTTGATGATGAAATATTTTATAGGCCGATATCATCAAAACAAACGCCAACAGCAGTACAAGCATATTGCTTGAAACAATGCCGAGCAGTGCTGACCCTATGGCCGCTCCGACCACAGAACCGATAGCCAGTGCAACGAACAAACTCCGTTCTTCCTGAAGAACGACAAACGCCTGGCTTCTGCTGTATCGTGCAAATCCGACAACCATCGTCGGCAGGCTGATCGCCAACGACAGACTCCCCGCAAGTTTCACATCGACACCGTAAAGAAGCACTATCACAGGGATCAACAATTCGCCGCCGGCGACACCAAGCATAGAGGCGACGACACCGATCCCGAACCCGGCCAGGATACCTGCGATGATCTGCAGATAGAGGGTCTCAAAAAGCGCTCCCTGCTGATCCTGCAAGAACCAATGCTCAAGCAATAATACTGCAGCAAGGAACAACAATAGAAAGAAAATAATCCGATCCAGCAGCGCTTCGTCGATCTTCATCGCAAAACCTGCAGCGATCCAAGCCCCCGCCAGTGAGCCGAGAAGCAGGTTGATAATGATACTTTTATGTTCCCATATCTGCTCAAAGGGAATTTCATATGACCTGAAAAGGAGTGCAAAAAAGACCACGATCAAAGAGGTCGCCTTGTTCAGTATGACTGCCTTTAAGGTATCCAGCCTGAAAAGCCCTTTGAGGATCGGCAGCCTGAATTCTGCTCCGCCCAGGCCGATCAGCCCCGCCAATGTTGCCACAGCACCCCCTGCACCAAATCCCTGTAAAAAACGTTTCATTGTTCCCCTATTTTAGAAAATCCATAATCTTTATGATTGATAGAGTTTATGTCAAAAAAATTTATTTATCATAGCACTAAACTGCTATCAGACGACTGACACAGAAAGGCGAAGAGTATCCAACCATAGACGCTTCGCCTAAAACGTATAACACACCAATGGTTTGGCAAGTTCTTCTTCGCTCAAGGGGTTTCCCTTTCCCTATATTTTCCACTGCGTACCTATATGTACTTCACTTGGCAGGGAGAAAAAAGCGTGTAAATCAATAAAATGAAAGAGGGGTTATGGATAAAACGAGCCAGAAGAGGCATATGCCTTGATAGCTCAAGCCGAGGGTTTGAGACTGGACAAATAAGTAGATTTAAAAATTAAATCTACTTATTTCTTTTTGCTTATTCAATACGAAAAGATATTTTTGCAGTAATTCGGTATTCTGAAATTTTATTATCCACTACCTTTGCACTTTTATCTTTGATATATATTGATTTAATATTTCTAATGGATTTAGATGCTTCATTGATAGCATTTTGTGCTGCATCTTCCCAACTTTTGTCTGACTGAGCTAAAACTTCTATTACTTTTGTAACTTTTGACATGTTTTATCCTTTAGTAAAATATTGAGAGCATATTGATTGTATCTGATAAAAGCTTAAATGAAAAGTAATGTAAAAGAAGTGGCGGCGACGTAAAATATGCCTTGGCATAAACGCCGTATATGGGAAAGTTCTATAAGCCCTGAAGAAAGGCAAATTCGGAATAATCTGATGTAATTGACCCTACTCCAAAGTCACAGGCATATCACCAACAGGATTTTCATAATCTCATCCGCTTTTTCTATCCGAAGAAATTTTACGCTTTGCTCATAAATATTTTCATGGGGATCCCTGCTATTTATTGGATACAAAAAGAAAAATCGAGTCTAAAAGATGTCCCTTCTTAAAAAAAATAGTCAAGTAAAAGAGATGATGCTGATGCTACAAAAATTTTATCTTATGATTATGATATAGTAAGTCAAAAGAGGATAGCAGTCAAAAAATGTTTTTATCTGTTGTGTGGGGAAAACAATATGGCATTAGCATCGCCCCCTATCCTCTTAGCCTTCATGCTCTACACAGAGAGGAACATCCCCTTGCTCACGATTGCCGTAAAGCTTAAAAAATCTCATCTTTGCATTTTTATACTCCTAAATGATAAATTTCAAAATGATTATAATTGCTTTGCGTATAGTAAGCGTATAATTGAACTCTACGAAAAATATCGTCATTCCGGACTTGATCCGGAATCCATACGTTTTTTAACAGGGATTGACAAACAGACTTTTACTGTATTTTCAACCTGTGGATCCCCGTGTCAAGCACGAGGATGACGTATGTGCGAAAGTTGAGTTAAAATTTAACACTGAATTAATAATCAGCATTTATACTTGTGAAACTGACAAGAGGGAATCTTTTCATTCCTCCCCCTACAAAATCGCATTGAATACATACCCCACAAGAAGTATCCCAAATCCTACGATACCGAAAAATATTGCGATGAGTTTGACATGAAGTATGCGTTTGAGTATCATCGCCTCGGGCAGGCTTAAGGCGGTCACCGCCATCATAAAAGCCAAAGCGCTTCCAAGCAGCATTCCTTTCGCGGTCAATACCTCCACCAAAGGCATCACGCCGGCTGCATTGGAGTACATCGGGATCCCCATCACTACCGCTACCGGCACTGCATACCATGCATCTCCGCCGGCATCCTTGCTGATAAAATCTGCCGGGATATAGCCGTGAATCAATGCACCGATCCCCACCCCTATCATGACATAAAGATAGATTTTTTTAAAGATATCCGCCGTGTACTCCCAAGCCTCTTTGACTCTTTGCTTGAATGACAGTTCTATCTTCACCTCTTCAAGTTCTCCCTCCATAGGAGTTACGGGGATCAGCACATACTTCTCGATCCTTTTGATCTTGCCTATGAGATAGCCTCCAAATATCGCTACTGCAAGGCCAAATCCGATATAAATAGCCGTGATCTTCCAGCCAAAAAGCCCAAAAAGCATGGCGATGGCTATCTCGTTATTCAGGGGTGCCGAAATAAGGAAACTGAAGGTGATCCCTATAGGAATCCTTGCTTGCATAAATCCCAGAAACAGGGGGATCGCCGAACAAGAGCAAAAAGGTGTGATGATACCAAAGAGCGACGCCAAAACATTGCCGCTAAATTCGCTTTTGCCCTGCAGATAGACGCGTACCTTTTCAGTATTGAAAAAGGTTCTGAGAAAACTTACCATAAAAATGATCGTAACCAAAAGTATAAATATCTTCACCGTGTCATAGATAAAAAAGTGTACAGCGCTTCCCAATGCACTCTCACTATCTAGCCCCCAGGTACCATAGACCAGGCTGTCTACGAAACTTTCCCACCAGTCAAACATCGTTTAGATTCCCATCTTTTTGAGTTTGGCAGCAAGCTCCTCTTCTTCAATCGTTCCGATATGCTTCTCGACCACACTTCTATTGCCATCCAGATAAACCTGTGTCGGTATCATCACCACCCCATACGCTTTTGCGGCATCCATATCTTTATAGATGTCGATGAAGTAGATATTGCTTTGGGGATTTTTAGCTTTGATCTGATAGAGAAGTCTTCCCATGACCTGACAAGAGTGGCAGCTGGTTGAGCCAAACTCCAACATCAGCGGCTTTGTGCCGATCAATGGCTTCACTGTCTCAAAAGGGACCGGTTGCAGCATGGTAGTATCTGCATGAGAGAGCGATGAGAGGGCGAAGAGTCCGAGTATTGCTTTGAGTATGTTTTTCATCGTAATCCTTTAAAAAATCTGATAGGCTTTGTAGGCAAAATAGAGCCCGATAACTATAAGTGCAATAATAAAAAATGCATTGATAAACTTGCTGATCCGGTTAAGCTTTTGGCTTGAAGCGATACTTTGAGCAAATCCAAGTGAAATCCCGGCAAAGAGCAGTAAGCTTCCATGCCCCAGGGCAAAAGCAAGAACAAGTGCATAGGAGTACACCCAGCCGCTGCTTTGCGCTACCATGACGATACTTGCAAGCGGAGCGGTAGCGCAAGGGGTGCTTACCAGTCCGAAAATAAGCCCGATAATGACCGCTCCCAGGAGTTTGAGTTTGATAAATTTTTTGGCGATCTTATCTTTATCGACGCCATTGATGTAGCCCATGGCATAGGCTACGACGACAAAGGTCGCTATCGAGGCAAGCGCATACGCCCAAAAAGGCGCCACGCTGAGCATCATCCCTATTTTTGATACCAAAAGCAAAAGAATCGAAAAACTGATCACCAATCCCAGGACAAACAAAGCAGAGTATTGGTAGATAAAGCGTTTTTTGGTTTTTACATCCATATCTTCGCTCAATGTTACTGCACTGCCCACCAAAAGCGGAAGTGTGACGATAGAACACGGGGCCAGAGAGGTTAGAATCCCTATGAGCAATGAGGCGAATATCGCCAAAAGCCCATAGTTTTCAACTGTTTGAATCAGCAGTTCTTCCATCTATCTTTGTGCCTTATTTATTTCTTCAATAAATTCAACCGCTTTTCTTATTAGCATTTTCCACCGCACCCGCAGCTGCTTTTGACTTCAGCCGTCCCGGTTTCGCCTTGCATTAAAGCGATCACTTCATCCACGCTCAAAAGTTTTCCGCTACTTTTTACTACGCCGTCTATGACAAGTCCGGGAGTACTTATGACATTGTACTTCATGATCTCCACGATATCCTCAACTTTTTTGACCTCATGAAATCCGCCTATTTTCGCTACAGCCTCCTGGGCAACTTTTTCCAACGCTTTACATTTCGCACAACCTGTGCCTAAAATTTCTATTTTCATAATAAACATCCTTTCATCATCGGTTCCAACTCCTCTGCCTTCACATCGCCTGTGATCGTTATGTCTACGCCGTTATCTTCAGCCGAAACTTCGATATTTTCGATTTTTTTCATCATTTCCGGATCGCATGCGCAGCTGCATTGTCCCGATTGACACTCTTGAACTTTTGCAGCAACATCATCAGCTTTTAAACCACCTATAAATGCCTTTACACCATTGTTTGTATTATTGACTTTCAACATTATTTTCTCCTAAAATTTTATATCAAAAAATATCACTCTAAAAATAAAGCGCTTTTAGCAAAGTTCCTCTTTGATGACAGGCAGGAGTTCTTTTTCAATCAAATTCAATGTTTTTTCATACTCCTCTACCTCCTTGCCGCTTGGGTCTTCAAACCCCATATGTATCGTCTTGACTGCTTTGGGGAACATCGGACATGTCTCATTGGCATGGTCACATACCGTAACGACCAGATCAAACGGTGTATCAAGTACCGTTTCGATCACTTTTGAGTGATATTCATCCCTCCAGTATCCTTTTGACTCCAGTAAAGCCTGGGCATGAGGATTGACTTTTCCGCTTGCTTTGACACCTGAACTTTGTGCAAAGACGCAATCACCAAGCTTGGCATTTATCAAAGCCTCTGCCATAATCGAACGGCAACTGTTTCCCGTACATAAGATCAATACATTTTTTTTCATAGTTTACATCCTTGTGTTTGCGATAATTTGTTTAAATCCGGAAGCGTGATATCCAGATGACGGATCTCCTCCAATGCTTCACTGCGAAAACGGTCCAACGGTTTCCTGATGGAGTAATAGGCCCATGTCCCTTTACGCTCTACCCGTAAAAACCCTGCCTCTTTGAGGATTTTCAGGTGACGTGACAGACGTGACTGGATCATCTCAAAGGATGACTGCATGTCACAGACGCAGACCTCGCCATACTTATCCAGAAAACGCAGGAGCTTTACTCTCGTTTCATCATTGAGTGCAGCAACACTTTTTAAGAAAACTTCCATCGTTGACTCCTTTTGGGATCGGCATAGTATAACAGAAACAGATCAATAAATCAATATATATTGATATTATTATGTAATTTTGCTATAGTTACCGAAATCATTTATTGGGAGTACACTATGTTTTTGGCGATATCGGTCTTTCTTGTGACCTTGTTCTTTGTGATATGGCAGCCTCGAGGGCTTCAGATCGGCACAACCGCAGTGATAGGAGCTATCATTGCTCTGCTGCTTGGTACAGTCAGCTACACGGATGTGATTGTGGTCATTGATATTGTCTGGGACGCAACACTGGCATTTATCGGGATCATCATTCTTTCGATGGTGCTTGACCAGATAGGTTTTTTCGAGTGGGCAGCGATAAAAATGGCAAAACTGAGCCGCGGCAGCGGGAACAGGATGTTTATCTATATCCTGCTCCTGGGGGCACTTGTTGCTGCATTTTTTGCCAATGACGGTGCGGCACTTATCCTTACCCCTATCCTGCTGGCCAAGATGAAGTATCTCAAAATGAACCCGCTGGCGATCTTCGCCTTTTTGATGGCAGGCGGGTTTATCGGTGACAGCGCCTCAAACCCCCTGGTGATCTCCAACCTTACCAATATTGTCACCGTAGGATATTTTGATATCGGCTTCATAGAGTATGCGAAAAATATGTTTTTGCCCAACCTGCTGTCCATTGTCGCATCGATCGCAGTGCTCTGGATCTATTTCCGCAAAGAGATCCCCTTAAAAGTGGATGTCTCAGCACTGCCGGAAGCCTCTTCGGTCATCAAAAACCACACGATGTTCAAGCTCTCATGGTTCTTCTCGGCACTCTTGATGGCCGGCTATTTGATCGGGGATCTCTATCGCCTGCCTGTTTCTCTCTTTGCACTGGGCGGGGCCCTGCTCTTTCTGGCCATTGCAACATACTACAAAGCAACAAAACCCATCATGACGATCAAAGCCGCACCCTGGCAGGTGGTCTGGTTCTCTATCGGGCTCTATGTCGTGGTCTATGGACTGAAAAATGCCGGATTTACCGAGATCATCGCCTCATGGATCACAGCTCTGAACACTCAGGGGAGTGCCATAGCTGTGATAGGAACCGGTTTTTTATCCGCGATCATCAGCTCTGTGATGAACAATATGCCAACGATCATGATCATGGACATCGCGATCGACCATGTGGGATATGTCGGGAACGAGGCACTGGTCTATGCCAATATCCTGGGCTCCAATCTGGGGCCGAAGATGACCCCGATCGGTTCGCTTGCCACCCTGCTCTGGCTGCATGTTTTGGCCCAGAAAGGGGTGAAGATAGGCTGGGGAGAGTATATGAAAGTCGGACTTGTCATCACCCCGCCTGTATTGCTGATCGCGCTTCTGGGGCTATTGTAAACTTCGAGTGATATAATGCGCATATTCTCCTAAAAGGAAAATTGGTTTATGAGTACTATTTTCAATCCGAAGCTCTTTACGATGCTCAAAGACGGCATTTCAAAAGAGCAGATATATTCTGATGTGATAGCCGGTACGATAGTGGGGATCGTTGCCCTGCCTCTTGCTATCGCTTTTGCGGTTGCCAGCGGTGTTTCGCCCGAAAAGGGTATTATCACCGCAGTGATCGCAGGGATCATCATTTCTGCACTGGGCGGAAGCAAAGTACAGATCGGTGGCCCCACCGGTGCTTTTATCGTTATCGTGTTTGCAATCGTGGAACAGTATGGCATTGACGGGTTATTGATCTCAACGATCATGGCCGGGATCATTCTGATTTTCTTTGGACTCTTTAAACTGGGCAATCTATTGCGCTATTTTCCCGAACCGTTGATTGTAGGTTTTACTAGCGGTATCGCTCTGGTGATCTTTTCAACACAGATCAAAGATGCCTTGGGTTTAAATATCGAGAATGTTCCATCCGATTTTTTTGAGAAGTGGACAGCGTATTTTCATCATATTCATGAAGTCAATCTCTATGCCCTGGCTATCACCGCCGCAACCATACTTATCACTGTATACTTCAAATATATCAACAAGAAAATACCGGGTTCATTTGTCGCCATTATACTCTTGACCCTTTTGGTTCAAATATTTGATTTGCCCGTCACTACCATCGGAACATTTTTCAGCTCTATCAACAGTGAAATAACGTTTGCAATACCGGATTTTAAACTGAGTGATCTAGTTACCTATTTGGTTCCTGCATTGACTATTGCGATCTTAGGTGGCGTAGAGTCCCTGCTCTCAGCTGTCGTAGCTGATGGTATGATAGGCGGTAAACATCGCTCAAATACAGAGCTTATTGCACAAGGCATAGCCAACATCACGACTCCTTTTTTTGGAGGGATCCCTGCGACCGGTGCCATAGCAAGAACGGCAACCAATATAAAAAATGGCGGCAGAACCCCGATAGCCGGCATCGTACACGCTTTGGTACTGCTTTTGATCATGCTTTTTTTTATCAATTATGCGAAGCTTATCCCCATGTCGATCTTAGCCGGGATTTTGATCGTTGTTTCTTTTAATATGAGTGAATATAGATCTTTTATTTCTATCCTGAAAGGTTCTCCGTATGACTATATTATTTTATTGACAACCTTTATTTTAACCGTATTGGTAGATTTGACCTTTGCCATTGAGGTGGGTATTGTCTTGGCTTCATTGCTCTTTATGCACAGAATGGCAAATATTGACGGAAATAAAATGATTAAAAGTGATAATGAAGATGATATAGAGAATTATGAAACTCTACCCAAAGGTATCTCTGTCTATGAGATCGGCGGACCGGTATTTTTTGCTTCAGCCAAACAATATGCACAACAACTGCAAACCATCGGAATCCAATCGCAAGTTTTGATCATACGAATGAGATATGTCAGTTTTATCGATTCAACGGCATTGCACAATTTTAAAGAGACGATCAAATTATTAAGAGAGAGCGGAATATCCGTTTTGACATCCGGCACCAATGACGATGTGTTTAAAGAATTGAAACATCACGGCGTAGTAGCATTGATAGGGGAGAGCAATATGCACAAAACCTACCAAAGAGCCGTTGCACAAGCCAGAGAACTCTTGAGCAAAGAAGCCTGATCATCTAGAAATAAATCTTTCCAGTTAATGCAGGTATGCAGCTTTGGGGACAATCCAATATTTTTGTCACCCCATAAACTGCATTACGGCAGATCTCACATCCTGACTATTGAAA
>Ga0116197_1000076_pt1 | contig 18368 bp, 22 predicted proteins | sample ZodSprsou2mmetaG_FD_94480 | JGI IMG/M metagenome (GOLD analysis project Ga0116197, IMG submission 94480) | Hot spring sediment microbial communities from Zodletone spring, Oklahoma to study Microbial Dark Matter (Phase II) - Zodletone Spring... ...
CATCAGCAGATATCTTAAAACTCATCTGCCACGGATTGTTCAAAATAGCCATTTTTATAGAGCCACCTGTAGATATCCGCCGCGATGGGGCCGGCAGTACTTCCACCGTGTCCACCATGTTCTACGAGGACTGTGACGACATACTGGGGATCCTTGTAGGGTGCATAGGTGGTGATCCATGCATGGGATCTGTGGTAATACTCCATCTCCTCCTCTTTGAGACGTTTGATCGTGGATTGGGGGATAGCGGTAACCTGCGAAGTACCTGTCTTCCCTGCTACAACGATAGGCAGATCGCTCAGGGTCCGGTATGCCGTACCTTTGCGCGTATTACTCACCTCGTACATCCCCTCTCTGATCGTCTGGAGATAGCGCTGGTGGAGAGTAATGGGTTTGCTCTCTTTTTCTACTGCTTTACCGTCAATATGCTTTGCCAGTTTCGGTGTCACAAGTTTTCCGGTCGCAAGCAGAGCCGTATGGCGGGCTACCTGCAAAGGGGTCACGAGATCATACCCCTGACCGATCGAAGCGATGACGGTCTCCCCCATATACCACGGCTGATTATAACGCTTTTGTTTCCACTCTTTATCCGGTATAACGCCTTCATACTCTTTGGGGAGGTCGACACCGGTCTTTACCCCCAGTCCGAACTCTCTGAGGTATTTTGCCATCGCATTGATCCCTACTTTGAGACTCTTGCTGTAAAAATAGACGTCACAACTCTCCCTGATCGCTTTTTTGAGATCCACCTTTCCGTGTCCCCAGCGTGACCAGCATCTGAACTTGTGATTGCTCTTTCCCAGGGTGATATGGCCAGAACAGTGCTCTTCGCTATCGAGGATACCCTCTTTGGCTTTGGAAAAAGCCAGCGCCATCCCCATCTTGATCGTGGAACCGGGAGGATAGGCACCATGTATCACCTTGTTGGTAAATGGTTTATCCACATTCTCCTGCAGTGCCTGCCAGTCTTTGTGGCTGATCCCCCCTACAAAAAGGTTGGGATCAAAAGAGGGATAGCTGACTGCGGCAAGGATGTCTCCGTTTGTACGCATGACGATCGCCACACCGGAGTCCTCTCCGAAACGGTCATGTATCATCTTCTGGAGATTGATATCGATATTGAGCTGAATGTTTCTATTGTCTTTGGGAGGAACCTTGTCGATCACTTCGATGGCTTTGTTGGTTGCCGTGACTTTGCTGACAAGATGCCCCAGCTCCCCCTGCAATACATCGTTGTACTGTTTTTCCAGGCCGCTTTTGCCGACCTTTCCTATCTCTTTGACCACCGGATCCTGATCATTCTCTTTCTGGTTTGACTTTCCGGTATAGCCGACGATATGCGCAGAGTAGACGCCGTAGGGATAGTAGCGCTTTGTCTCTGCTTCGATCTTGATCTCGGGATGGAGGCTCAAAGAGGGGTAGGCTCCCATCATATCTGCGTAATGGATAAAATCCACCACCTTGATATACTCATGGTTGTAAGGAGAGTCATGTTTGTCATAGACTTTCATCATGACCGTTTTGTTAAGATCGGGAAAGGTCTCTACGATCCTGTCGACAACCTCTTCGAGTTTTTGAGGGGTTCTCTTCAGGTGCGGGAGGATAGAGACCGAAAAACCCATCTGGTTCATCGCCAAGAGATTGCCGTGACTGTCGGTGATCTCTCCCCTTACCGGTTTGATGAACTGTTTACGTTCGATGTTTTCCTGAGCCAACTCCTCATAGTAGTAGTTCGATTTGATACTGAGATGATAGAGTCTGGCGATCATGATCGCCCATACCGCGACAAATAGCAAAAGAATAAACTTATACTTCATAGCAACACCACTATCAGAAGATCGATCACCAGCGAATAAAGCAGTATATTGTCCAGCATGATCGTGGTCTCCTGAAAGATAAAATCATAGGCCAAAAGTGACCCCAGGTAGAAAAAATCCAGCAGTGTCACCGTAATGACAGAGATACATACCTTACATTTTCTGAAATGCAACAGCGACTGGAAAAAGAGCACATAGATAACCAACGACGAAATGATCGTCAGGAAAAAAGGCAGGGAGAGGTTGATCTCCAGATTGATAAAGTAGATCAATGCCATGAATATATAGGATTTTTTTTCATTCTCTATCCCCAGTATCAGAAGGTATCCCATCACCCCGATCAGTAGGGGCAAAAAGACATAGATGGAGATCAGCATCGGATAGAAAATAACAAAGATGAGCGCAAATATCCACAGGAGATAAGGGAGTTTTAACGAACGGGTATGCTTACGCATCATTCTCCCATTCTTTAAGCTTATAGATCAATGCCACCTCGTTGCACACAGGGAAGTGGATACACTTGATGCAGTCCGCCCATATTTTATGTTCGGGTATCACCTCTTTGCTGATCTCTTTGAAGCCGAGTTTTTCAAAAAATGCGGGGAGATAGGTCAAGACCAGCACATCCTCCTCCACTTCGAGCATCTTGGCCTCATTGAGCGTGAACTCAACCATCCTCTGCCCGATATGATGGCCCCGGTACGCCTCATCCACGATAAGGCTTCTTACCTCGGCCAGTCTTCTGGAGTGAATATGCAGCGCGGTATACCCTACGACTTTGTCACCCTCTTTTGCGAGTACATAGGAGCGGATATTGGTAGCGACTTCGTCCTCGCTTCGATAGAGGATCGTACCCTCTTTCACCTCTTTGACCACCAGCGCCTGCATTTGGGGGATGTCGCTGAGTTTTGCTTTGACCAGTTCGATCATGACTCTTCTCCCGGTTCTTTGATATCAAAGATCGTTGTCAGTATCTCTTTGTGGACCCTCTCCTGTCCGCTCTTTTTGAGATTGGAGATGGTAATGGCTCCGGGAAACTCTTTTTTAAGCTTGCTTCTCTCTTTCTGGTTGAGCTTGTCTATCTTCGTAAAGACCGTAAGATAACGCTGGTCTGGACGAAGAAACTCGGAGATATACTTCTCGACATCATCATCGATCTTCGCATGCGGGTGTCTGGCATCACGTAAATGGATAAAAAGACGTATCGACACCCTCTCCTTGATAAACTCCACAAGGTTTTTCTGCCATACCTCTTTGAGCGATTTGGAGACCTTCGCATAACCAAACCCGGGAAGGTCTACAAAACGCACCGGATAGCGCTCTTCTCCATACTTATAGAGAGTCTCAAAGAAGTTGATCAGCTGTGTTTTGCCGGGTGTAGCAGAACTTTTCGCCAGGTTCTTTCGGCCGGTGAGAAGATTCAGCGTAGAGCTTTTACCTACATTGGAACGTCCCAGGAAAACGACTTCACTCATATCTTCGGGAAGAGCGTCATGGATACTTTGTGCTGATTTGATAAATTCTGCTTCTATGATTCTGGGTGCTTCCACGGTCTAACGATCCTTTTTATTATTTTATCTCTTCTGTTTCAAAAATGAACTTCACCGGTTCTTTTTTGCTTCCTGCCACATTTGCCAGACCCGACGTAAGATCAAGCTCTATCTGCTCTGCGTTGATATGGCGCCTGTTGATCATATCCTCTATCATGGCATTGCCTCTGAGTATATACTTTGACTCCAGCGGCAGATAGATCACTCTGTCGGCACTGCCTTTGTAAAAACGCTTCTCTTTTCTGAACTCAAAACGCACACTGCCTCTGGCTTCATATCTCCTGGTCTGGTTATTGTCATCAAAATAGACGACTACACGATCCCCGTGTATCCAGCTTTTATCCTGTATGATCCTGACATTGCCGATAAAATGTACCTCTTTTTTCATCTCTTCGGCTTTCATGCTATCCGAAGTGATCTCAACCTTGTCGGCAAAAAGCAAGACCGACAAAAGCAAAAAAAGCATATACCTTACCCTAAACATGAGCAGCCTTTCAAGTTTTGTTATTATACATTATTTTTCTGCGGTGTAGAGTACCGCTTTGACCTTTTGGGCTGTAGCGCTCTTCTCTTTCATCTCATACACAAGGTTTGTTCCGGTAATAATATTCTCGTTCAAGTGTGCCTCAAAAGGAGAATCTATCGTTAAAATCTGACTCTCTTTATTGTAGGTTGCCCTCTCTGCCCTGTAGTCAAATCCCTCTTTCTGATTGAGCGTCACATTGCCTTCAAGCTGGAGATAATCTCCATGGTAGGTACCTTTTTGTGCACGCAGGAGATTTACCCTGTCCGTATGATAGACGATCTCATAGAGCCGCAATGTTTTCTTTTCAACCTCACCATATCGGCTGTGTGCCAACCCCAGCATCCCTTGTGTATCAACCTCGATCAGTCTCGTATTTGCAAAAACCAGCTCCTTGGTATTTGTACTTTTTTCCCGGGATTCTGGTTCTATATCGATCAGGAAAAAACCCATCACTACCAATACTGTGACAATAGCAATGATATGTTCTAATCTTATACCCATAGCTGCAGATACTTCTCTTCAAGCCCCTCTTCTATGATCAGCCGCTCGATCATCTCCCGTACGGCACCGTCCCCGCCCCTTTGGCTGAGTACCACATCCGCTTCTTTGTCTACATATCGCGAGGCATCACTGGGCACAAAAGAGCGCTGAACCGCTTTGAGCATTCTGAGGTCATTGAGATCGTCACCGATCGCCGCAACATTTTCCATCTTCAGGTCCAGTTTTTCAAGCAAAGACTCCAGCACTGCCCTTTTGTCTTTTACCCCTTGGTAGAAATGTTCAATATGCAGCTCTTTGGCACGTCTCTCCACGATCTTGGAGCTTCTTCCGGTGATGATCGCCACCTGTTTGCCCAGTTTGCGCCATGAAGCAATGGCAAGTCCGTCCTTGACATTGAAAGACTTGATCTCATCCCCCTCTTCGCTGTAGGTAATACGGCTGTCTGTCATCGTGCCGTCAACATCCAATACGATCAGCTCAATACTCATAGTACTCCCTTGGTACTCGGGATACCTGCATTTTCATTGATCGTCACGGCCCTGCGCAGCGCTACAGCCAATGCTTTGAAGGCACCTTCAATAATATGGTGTTTGTTTTTGCCGCGGTTGTAGATCAGGTGCAGTGTCAAAGGCAGATTAAACGCAAAAGCCCTGAAAAACTCCTCTACCAGCTCCACATCAAAGTTTCCGACCTTACCGCCTATGGGGAGTTCGAAAACCAGAAATCCCCTGTTGGAGATGTCCAGGTCACAGGTGATGCTCGCCTCATCCATCACCACGGTTGCATTGCCGTAGCGTTCAATGCTCTGTACCGGATAGATCGCCTTATGCAGCGCCTGACCGATGGCGATCCCCACATCTTCCACGGAGTGGTGGTCATCAATATGCGTATCTCCCGTACACTTTACCTCAAGGTCAATATGGGAGTGTTTTGCAAATGCTTCGAGCATATGATCAAAAAAACCGACTCCTGTATCTATCTTTGCTACACCTTTACCGTAAAGGTTCAGCTTCACACTGATCTGTGTCTCTTTTGTCTCTCTGTTTACTTCAACCATGTTTTCTCCTCAAACTGCAGGCCTATTGCCTGATGATAAATGCATCTTCAAGATGGAACGATGCGATAAAGTCCCTCGCTTCAGCTTCGGACCTGAACCCCATGAGCCAGACCCTGTAGAGCGGTGCGCCGTCCACATTTTCAAATCGTTTAACAATCGGACGGTAGCGTCTGTCCAGCGATCCGTATCGTTCCTTGTAGATCTGTGCGCCCTGATAGCGCCTGAATGCACCCACCTGGATACCGAAATCGGTGATCATTACACGCTCCTGGGTCTGTGTCCTCTGTTGCTTGGCGATAATATGCTGAGGCGTGACCTTGCCGGCAAATCCCACCACCTGGATCTCTACCCGGGCGATACCCGTGCGGTCGAGCCCAAGCGTCTTCCCTGCTTGATAGCTGCAGTCGATGATACGCCCTTTCACAAACGGTCCCCTGTCGTTGATACGCACGATAGTACTTTTAGCGTTGTCAAGGTTTTTCACCTTTACCATTGTATCCATCGGCCAGGTTTTATGTGCGGCGGTTTGCCCGTGCATATCATAGCGTTCTCCGTTACTTGTCTGTTTGCCATGGAAGTTTGGGCCATACCAGCTGGAGATCCCTTTCATCTTGTCTCCCACCTCCACAAAGGTAGGATGATAACGTTTTCCCAATACCGTATAGGAACGCATCGTCGCTTTATGACGTGCTTCACTGGTATATTGTGTCGCCTTATAGGTACCGCTTCTTTGAGAACATCCCGTAGCCAGGAAGGTCAGTGACACTAAAAAAACAATAGAAAAACAAGAGATGATTTTTCGCATAGTAGTCCCGCTGCCAAATAGTAGCTTTTATTATCTCTTTATTTGACTTTATCCTAGCTTTCCGCTTGACAAAACATGGTTCGTTTTTACTGATGATTCACCACTGATTCAAACTGCTCCCGTGTCACGGGAATGATCAGAAGGCTCTCCTGCTCAAGGTTTGTATTTTGCAGATGATTGATCCGTCTGATCTCAGAGATACTTGTATGGTATTTCTCGGCGATCAGTTTCAGGGTTTCATCTGCACTCACAATATGCGAGACAAAATGGTCTCTGGGATCAGGGGCATCTGGAACAGGATGATAGTTCAGATAAAAGAGTATCAGTTTTTCATAAGGGATCGTAATGGTATACCGCTCCGAACTGACCGGCACTCTCCCTTTTTTATACTGACTGTTGAGGCCGATCAACCCGGTAGGCTCCATATTGAGCAATAAAGCGATATCCTTAAGATCCGTGCCTCCTTTCACCTCTACCTGGACAACTCCTTTCTGCTGCGCTGAATCTATCAACCCAAAATCGATCCCTTCATTCTCTCCTATCATAGCGAGCAGAAGCAGCCGTTTGATATATGCCCTTGTCTCTTTTGGCAGATACTTGGCTCGTTCATCGATCAGGATAGAAAGCTCATCAGTGCCAGCTTCTCTGATGGCTTCAGCGACTCTTCCCTCCCCGCAGTTATAGGCCATAACAGCGAGATACCATTTCCCGAATTTTCTGTAGAGCCTTTGGAGATGGAGTATCGCTGCGGCAGTTGCAGTGACCGGATCACACCGTTCATCAAGAGTATAAGCGACGGTCAGGTTGTACTCTTTTGCCGTAGAGGGGATAAACTGCCATAAGCCTTTTGCCTGTTTTGGGGACTCTATATCGGTATCAAATCCCGATTCGATCATAGGCAGATAGGCCAGAAGATCGGAGAGTTCTGCTTCTATCAGCTGTCTTTGTACCATTGGCAGCAAAAATTCTCCCCTGTTCTGGAAAATCCTGTAGAGTCGTTTGAACTGACTGTCGTGATCTTCGACAAAATTTTCAAAATCCTGGTCATAGGCATAGGATTCATCGATATCAAACTCGGAAAGCACATAGGCATAAGAGGGGTATTTTTGCGTAATCGTCATGCCATACAAAGAGTGTGTAGCCAACAAGAAGCAGATTAGTGAAAGGAGTGCTCTTTTCATTTTATAAAGAAAAAAGCCTTAGGCTGTTGTCTGTAGTCAGCTTTTCTATCTCCTCCCTGCTGATACCGGAAAGCTCCGCCATCTTGTCGGCGACCAGTGTGGTATATGCGGGTTCGTTCCTCTCCCCGCGATGGGGATGCGGCGTAAGATAGGGCGCATCCGTTTCGATAACGAGTTTGTCGGCCGGGATCTTAGGATAGACGTGGATCAGCTTGCGTGCGTTTTTGAAGGTAAGCACTCCGCCGATACCGTAATAGAAATTTTTTTCTGCAAGTTTAAGCAGCTGATCATCGGCATTGTAGCAGTGAAGCACCCCGCCTCTCTCTCCGGCATACTTCTGCAGAAGCTGCAGCGAATCCGTACCCGCATCACGGATATGTACGATCAGCGGTTTATCAAGCTCTTTTGCCCATCTGACCTGATCGATAAAGACCTCTTTCTGTAGCCTTTTTTCTGCTGCAATCGCTTCTTCGGATTCAGGCAGGCGATAGTAGTCCAGCCCGCACTCTCCGATTGCTACACATTTGGGATGTGCTACATAGGGCTCCAGATGCCTCCTGTCATAATGGGCAGCATCATAGGGATGTACACCTGCGGCAAAATAGATCCCCTCATACGTTTCGGCGATTTCTACCGCCCGGGGGAGGCTTTGGGGGTCTGCACCGGGAATGATAAACTTCTCTACACCATTTGCCCTCGCATTGGCGATCACACTATCGAGGTCTTCATAGTATCTTTCATCATCCAGGTGACAGTGGGTGTCAATGATCATAAATACTCCATAAATAAAAATTTAATGTTATTTTATCAAAATAATGTTAGTACAAAGAAAATTAGGGTAGAATGTGTGAGATGAAAGATGAGGTTAGAGATCATCATTCGTGTTTTATGTGTTACGTTAGACTATGCTGGACCCCGAAAGACTCCCCCTATTTTGATTCAACTAATAATATAACAAAGGTATAACAATGGCAGAACTAGTCCATGGTACAGTAAAATGGTTTAACGACGAAAAAGGTTATGGGTTTATAGCGCAAAACAATGGTGGTCAGGATGTATTCGTACATTTCCGCCAGGTAAACAATACAAGCGGCGGACGTGTATCACTTCAGGAAGGACAAGCTGTTACTTTCGAGATCGGTGAAGGACAAAAAGGCCCTCAGGCAGAGAATGTAACACCTCTTTAATCTGTTACCGGCCGGCTTAAGCCGGCTGACTCTTTTTTTCCTCTTCTACAAACTCCCCTTTTACCAATCCCGCTTCATGCAAGAACTGCGAAGGCTTATAATCGACTTTTTTCATCTTGTCATATTTTGCCAGTGAGAGATAGAGCTTATCCTTGGCGCGTGTTACTGCCACATAGAACAGCCTTCGCTCCTCTTCTATGGAACTCATCATTCTTCTGTTTGGGAAACGTCCGTCTACCAGGTCAACGACATAGACTTCAGGAAATTCAAGCCCCTTGCTGGCGTGCACCGTAAGAAGATTTACCCCCTCCCCTTCACTCAGTTCATTGCCTCCGAGTACCATGGCGTTGACAAACCGGCCAAGCTCTTTATATTGTCTGGCCAGGTCCCAAAGCAGTCTTGCCTTGCGCTCAATACGCTCCTTCGCCTGCGTCTTTTTCTCCGGATCTATCTCGCCGGACTTGAGCCTTGCTCTTTGGTTGGAAAGGATATTGACCACCTTCTCATAGAGCTTGGAGCGCATCGCATGGCTCAGGATCTGTGCCGGGTTTTGCATCGCTTCAACTTCCAGGATATAACGGTAAAACTCCTGAAAGAACTTCACCCCCTCCTGGGTGAGCTTCGGATGCTTCAGCAGAGGGTGTGCCATGATCTCCCTGTCCAGTCCCATATGGGCGAACCGTGATGCACTGCCGATCTCCATATCATCGTCAAAAAGCCCCAGCTGAATATTTTTGTTGGGCTTGAAGTTTGGCAGCTCAAAGATACGCGGATGCAGAACCCCCTGCATGAGGCTCCCCTGCCCAAAGTGGATGAAACACTGGAATATCTCTTTGGAGAGGGCAGAACCGACACCCGAGGCATACTCAAAGATGTGGATGAATGCCATCATGTCCTTGGGATTGAGCTGGAGGGCGAGGAGATCCAGCAGGAACTTTACCTCTTTGGTCTCAAAGAAACTGGTACCTCCCTTGCGTTTGCAGCTGATACCATATTCGCGAAGGCTCGCCTCTATCCCGTCCGCACTGGAGTTGTTGCGGAAGATCACTGCGATCTGGTCATTGGGGACGTGTGTCGTCTTGATGGAGTGTGCGATAGACTGGTACTGTTCAAAAAGATCGTTGTAGATCAGGAGTCTTGGCGGGTGGGTTTTCCCCTGGCGCCCTACTTCCAGCTTCTTGGGATAAATCCTCTCATTGCGCTCTATCACTCGGTTTGCCAGAGAGAGGATCGGTGCGGTAGAACGATAGTTGGTCTTGAGCGTATAGACCTGTGACTCCCTATAACGGCTGGAGAACGTAGCGATATTTTCAATATTTGCCCCGTTAAATGCATAGATACTCTGATCATAATCACCCACGCAAAAGAGAGACTTGGGTTTAAGCGCATCAATGAGTGCACTTTGAAGTGTATTGGTATCCTGATACTCATCGACAAGCACTTCTTCAAAACCAAGGTCATGCGTCTGCAGATGCGTTCTCATACGTAAAAGAAGGTCGTTAAAAGAGGCAAAACCGTACTCCACTTTTTCCCTTTCAAACTCTTCGGTGATATCCACATAGGCATCCATGAGTGTTTCATGCTCAGGATACTTTTCCAGGAACCATGTATCAAAACTTTCCAATGAGGCGTTTTGGTAGAGACTGTACATCTCATAAAGATAGGTTGCAGAAAAGGGCTGAGTCGAGATCGGCATCCGTGCGAAGTTCCGCTTCTCATAGATACTTCTGAAGAGTGTCTTCAACTCACCCGGCTGCTTGAGGGCAAGATTGGGATAGATCTGTTTAAGCCAGCGGTAACTTACCGCATGAAAGGTACCCGATTCGACTTTTGAGACCACATTGGCGGGAAAGTACTGACCCAGACGGGAGAGCATCTCGCCGGCCGCCTTATTGGTAAAGGTAAGTAGAAGTATTTTGGAAGGATCGACACCGGACCTGAGAAGGTGCCCGATACGTCCTACGATCGTAGAGGTTTTGCCTGTCCCTGCAGAGGCAATGATGAGATTGTGTCCCAGCGGTGCAGTTGCAGCACTGAGCTGCTCATCATTGAGTGTACTAAGCGGCATCGAGTGTTACTTGTGGCCGAGGATATAGTATGTCGGTTTACCTTCTACTTTTTCCAGTGCAATGCTATGTTTCTCTGCCCAGTGTTCTACCATCTCCGTAAATGCAGAGAGGTTGTCTGCACCCGGATCTTCGTCGCACTTGATCTTGAAATAGTCTTTGGAGTTGGACATTGCAATATATCCCTTCTCTACAGCCAATGCATCATTAAAGGTGATCAAATGTTTAGAGATATGATCAAAATTACCCGTATTGGCAATAATCCTTTTGATCTGTTCCACAGTATGTTCGTTTTGGGAGTAACCGAGTTGTCCCAGCAATGCTTCAGGCGTCAAATCTAAATGCATGTTCCTATGATTCCTTTCAATGTTTGAGAAACGCATTGTAACAAAATTTAAATTATAAAATCACCCTTTGCAGCGCTAGAAGAGTCTATCGGAGGACTTAAGCTTGGCGATCAGCTCTTTATAATGTTCAACGTTTTGAAAGGCCTTTTCATAGCGCCATCTCAGGACAAACTCTATGATATTGTTCTTACGCTCAGGCTGCAGGGCCTCTGCTTTGCCGAAATATCCCAGGGAGATATTTTTTGCTTTTTTCTTGCCGTTTTTATCCGGCTCGTAGGTAATGGCAATGATCTGGATATATTTCCCTTCGCGTACCTCTCCAAAGTCCTCCTCTTTGAGTCCGATTCCGCTCAGGTTCATTGCCTTATAGATAAAGATCTTGTCGAAATCCGGAGACTTTTCAAAGATACCCAGCATAGTATAGAGCTCTTCGAGACGCTTGATATTTTCACTGCGTACGCTGTCCGTGCCGTTTGTCTCTGCAGGCGCAGGAGTATCTTGCTTTTCTGCCGAGGGTTGATGATCCGAATCGGCGTCCCTCTTCACCTCTTTAGCGGCGTTCTTTTTCCTCGTTTTCTCTTCCAGTTTACTGCTCAGCGCTTTGAGCCTGTCCAAACTATTTGACATATAGATTCCCTCCCATGGGATATATCGTTTTTACTATGGTTTTGCCTACATCATCTAACTGTATATTAACTAATATTTTAGTGATATTAGTTAATAAAGAGATTAAATTATAGTTATAAATATCATTTTTAAAAAAATTTGTCAAAATATACAAAATATTATTTAATATATTTTTCACTCTCCTCTCAAATGTCGGTGCAGGATTTAACTTAATTTTGGCTATACTTTCTGAAATTTACATGGAAGAAAACGTATGGATTATTTGGAAATCAAAGGCGGGAAAAGGCTCTCCGGAGAAGTGACGATCAGTGGGGCCAAAAATGCGGCGCTGCCGATTATCGCGGCTACAATTCTCAGTGAAAAAGAGGTCACTCTGACCAATCTGCCCAATGTGGTGGACATCAGGACCCTGCTCAAACTCTTGACAATGCTCGGGGGTACTGTGGAGCATAGCGGCAACATCGCAAAGATCAACAACCGTACGATCTCCTCCACAAAAGCGGTCTATGAGATCGTCTCAAAAATGAGAGCCTCCATTTTAGTGCTCGGCCCGCTTCTTGCCCGCTTTGGCGAGTGCGAAGTATCATTGCCTGGAGGATGTGCGATCGGGCAGCGTCCGATAGATCTGCACCTGAAGGCTCTGGAAGCGATGGGTGCGAAGATAGAGATCAGAGGCGGATATGTCCATGCGGAAGCGCCAAACGGGCTGAAAGGCGCAAAGATCATCTTCGACAAGGTCACGGTCGGAGGGACGGAAAACATCGTCATGGCAGCAGCGCTGGCACACGGTACAACGACTATCATCAATGCCGCAAGAGAACCTGAAATTGAACAACTCTGTGAAATGATCGCGAAAGCCGGAGTAAAAATAAAAGGGATCGGAAGCGATGAACTGACGATCGAGGGGACGGGAGGGAAACTTCTGGAGTTTGAAGAGACCGAGGTGATCCCTGACCGCATCGAGGCAGGAACCTATCTCTGTGCCGCTGCGATCACCCGTTCCTCTATCACACTCAATAAGGTCAATCCGGAGCATCTGACAGCCTCTATCGATAAACTCGAATCCATGGGATGCAGTTTCGATATCAACGAAGACCGTATCACGATCTATCCTGCAGAAGAGTTAAAACCTGTGAACCTGACAACATTGGAGTATCCTGGTTTCCCTACGGACATGCAGGCACAGTTCATGGCACTTACCGTATTCGCCAAGGGCGAAAGCATTATTGAGGAGCGTCTTTTCGAGAACCGCTTCATGCATGTAAGCGAACTGAACCGCCTGGGTGCAGATATCTGGTTGAAAGGCAATATTGCGGCAGTAAAAGGAGTAGAACGCCTGAACGGGGCGGAGGTGATGGCAACAGACCTCAGGGCAAGTTCTGCGCTTGTACTTGCGGCCCTGGTAGCAGAGGGTACGACAAATATACACCGTATTTATCACCTTGACAGGGGATATGATGATCTGGAAGGAAAACTTTCCGCTTTGGGTGCAGAGATCCGAAGAAAAAAAGCGGAGAGTTAATTTACGCTTACACAGGGAGAGAAGGATCGTGGCGATCTCTGAGAAAGAGTTTGAATCACTCTGATGCACTCTTCCCTCTGAGGCAGCTTTAGTCTTCTGAAGGACCGCCTCGCAGAACATCAAGCACATTTGTCGCATAAGATCCTTTCGGAAGCATAAAGCTCAACTCATAGTGCGCTTTCTCTTCGACATATTTCCCTTTGATATCCGTGACCTGTATCCATGCATACCTTCTCGCACCATAAAGGTTCATCTCTTCGTCGAACTGAGACTCAATCACTCTGGCTACACCTGAAGCCCTTTTTGTTTTGCTCCCGGGCACCAGACCTGTCGGAGCTATATCTTTGCTCGCAAAACGTTCTGCCTCTTCTTGCAGATCCTCTGCTTCAAACAACCGTCCGTAAGGATAGTGCATCATCACATCCCCTTGCAGCAGTTTGTAGAACTGAGGCTGCTGCCTGGTCCCCTTCAGAGACCCACCGGGAAGCTGCATCAACGTTTCTGTCTCCTCCTCGCTGAATTTTTCCAGCAACAGGTTCAGCTCCATACGTTTGGAGAGCCACCGGTTAAAAAGGTAGGATTGGTAGGAGCCGATCAGAAACTCACGGGTTTTTCTGTCACGGATCTTCAGTTGTCCCTCCAGGATCTTTTTGCCGTCTATCCAGTTCGTTCCGTCTGTACCGAAACGCTGGTTTCCGAAGTAATTTGGCACTCCGTTGGTTCTGATCCACTTGAGCCCGGAGTCCAGCTTGTCCTTTTGCAGCCCCAGGACCTTTTTGAGACGTATCTGAAAACGGTTGCCCTTGAGGTGCCCTACCCTGATCTTGTTGTTGTGCCTGATCATCTCAAGGATCTTGATCTGTGGATGTTCAAACGCGGTGATCTTCTCTTCGAACTTGGCTGGCAGGGAGATCGACTGTATCGTCATCGCATGTTTGTCTTTGAGTCCTGCATATCCGATCTCCTTACGCTTAATGCCCAAAAAACCCGAAAAGATATCGATCATCTCCCAGGTAGTCAGCTCTTTTTTGCGTACTTTGAGTACAAGATGCTCCCCCTCGCCCGTAAACTCATAGAGCGGTATCTCTTCGACAGTAAAGTCTCTAGGTGATGAGTTAAATACAAATTCATTCTGGATATTCAGCGGATATAACAGTTTCATGATACTCTTTTTGGTCAATATTACGAAATGATAGCCTAACCTACCTCACAAGCCGTTTTCATCACGTTACATTCAGCTCTTTTCATCAAATATTTTTATGTAACGCAGTTGAATTAGAACGAAATTATGTTATAGTAGTTTTAATTGGAGACAGAATATCCAAGGGAAGAAAGACGGGAGAACAACTTGGATCAGGGATTGGCATTATGTTATCAACTATTGGATGCATCTGATGAGCAGATCGCAGTGATCGATACAACCTATCATTATCTTTTTGCCAATAAGGCCTATCTGACCGCACACAAGAAAGAAAAAGATGAGATCGTAAAAAGCCATCTGGGGGATGTTGTAGGCGCAGATATGTTTAACAATGTACTGAAACCGCAGCTTGATGACTGCTACCTGGGCAAAGAGGTCTCTTACGAAAGATGGATCAAAGTCCAGGAAAAAGTTTTTAGGTTTATGCGGGTACGTTATACCGCTTTGTATGATGAGCATCATCAAGTGTCAGCCATTGCTATCTGCTACCGTGACCTGACCGAGCAGAAACAACTGGAAGTATCACTGAGTGAAAGCAAACAGATCATAGAACAGATCAGTATTACCGACTGGGTCACTGACCTGCATGGCAAAATCTATTTTGATGACGTATTCCCTAAGATGATCAATATCTCCAAGAGAAACAAACAGATACTTGCGTTCGGCCTCATCAATATCGATCATTTCAAAACGTACAATGAAACATATGGCGGAAATGCCGGGGATGAAGCACTGAAAAAGATCGCAGAGACTTTAAGAAACGCTTTCAAACGTCCCAGCGACTATACTTTTAGACTGGAAGGCGACACCTTTGCGATGCTTTTCAATGTTGCCAATAGCGACGATGTAAAAGATCTTTGCCGGAAAATACATCATTCAATTGAATCACTGAAAATCCCACATGCAAACTCTCAGACAATACCTTATTTGACTGTATCTATAGGTATCAGCATTTTACAGCCGGAGCAACAAGAGAGTGTTGCATCGGTCTATAAAAATACGCAAAAAATACTATGGAGTGCAAAGAAAGCGGGAAAAAACAGAATCAGCTATACGATTCTTTAAAACGCAGGGATAAAGGATCCCCTCCTCTCCTGCACTTTTTTTCATCAAAAACCCAAAACATCACAAATGTCATTTATCGCTTCTTTTAGGGGTAAAAATCTGCTACAATGTGCAAAAACGGAGCACCAATCATGAAGATCACAAAAGATGTCCTGGTTTGTCTGGAGTATCGTATCACAGATGAAGAGGGAGAGTGCCTTAACCCAGAAGATAGCGAGCTTATCTATCTGCATGGCGGTTACGATCATGTATTTGCGGCACTCGAGACGTGTCTGGAGGGGAAAGAGGAAGGCGATCTTTTTAAGGCGACCTTTGCTCCCCATGAAGCATTTGGAGTCTACCGGGAAGATCTGCTTGTAAAAGTCCCATTGAGCGAACTGCCTGAAGATATTTTTGTAGGGATGGAGATGGAAACGGAAGATGAGGAAGATGGGGAGGAGAAGCGTATCTATCTGGTAACAGAGATCGAAGAGGAGTATGCCCTCCTGGATGCGAACCATCCCTTTGCAGGACTCACACTCACCTTTGAAGGAGAAGTGACCGAACTTCAGGTACTGAGTGAAGAGGCGATCGAAGAGATCCTTGCGCATGTGCACTGAAGCATATGCACACCTTTTTGGATTCCGAATGGCCGCTAACGGGATGAATCTTCCTTCAGCGGTACATTCTACACATCACTCCCGATTTCTGATTCCTTATTTACGCCTGCCGTTCCGGGTATCCGAAGCGTGCGAAGAGAGGGTTATGGTCGGAGATCGTATCCTCCTCTATCACCTCATATTCCAGCAGCTCCAAACCTCTGAAAAAGATAAAATCAAGATGATGCCCCATAAAAGACTTGATCTTGTCATCCTGTGAAAAGGGTACCCTCTGCAACCCCAACCCCTCGCACAAAAGGTAGAGTTTTTTCATGCGGACATTGTTCCAGGTATTAAAATCCCCGGCAATGATCATGGGCCCCTTGTGGTCCCTCACCTTCAAAAGAAAATGTTCCAGCTCCCTGCGATAGTGCCTGCTTTCGCGAAAATTGATCGCATGGATATTCAGTATCAACAACTCCCTGTCGTCGCTTAAGGGATAATAGCTGACGAGCAGACTCTTATGGGGACCAAAGAGACTCTCTCTTCCTTCGGAAAGATAGGCAGTTGCCCGTTTTGATGCAACAAGGCTTGCTGTCAGTACACCATAAAAGCCGCCATTCACTTCGATATTGGCAGCGGCATCATAGGTACAGTGTTCAAGAGCAAATCTCTCCTGGTCGCTGAACGCCGCCTCCTGCATGATACAGATATCGATCGATTTTTCCTTATGCAGGGTATGCAGATAGTGCTTAAAATGAAAATGTTTTTTGTTCTGCTTGTAGATATTCCAGCATAATACCCCGAACGTATCGGGAAGCATGGTCTTGCACTCTATCTCACAGGAGCGGTGATGAAGTTGGGAAGGACTAAACATAGTACAATACTCACCTACACTTTTATGATATTTTCTAACGCTTTTTCAGTCTATTCAAACGCTACTTATAATGCTCTGCTTAATAACATTTTAGATGATCATCAGGATCAAACCTTCTTCTCTTATTGTATCAAAATCTACTTGCTTTATGTAAAGACCTTACTATAGCGAAATTAGGGACTAATTGATATCTGCGAACAGTGCTTTAAGATTTCAAATTGTTAAATAATTGAATATCCCAAAATGATTCATGAAACAGTTGAGAGACCATTAAATTGTTTCTATTACTATAAGTTTTCATACCTGTATCAATATCCTGTAGATTATGCTATCTATGATGAGGAATTCAAAGATATTGCTTTTAACACCAAAGAAATGCAAAAAGCCCATAATGAATATAACCATGCATTGAGCGGTACATTGTTAACTATAGGGGAAATACATCCTGATCAATGTAACTTTGATATAGATGCAGTGATTGAGGAGGCAAAACAGTGAAACAGTTTAAATTCAGATATGTTTTTGCATGTGTACCAGCAAAGACCTGTATAGAGTAAGGGCTTAATCAGTTTAATGAAGATGATGTAGGTATTGAAAAAAGAAAGAATGTCATTTTGGAAGACTCCTCGCACTTTATATAGAGTGCTGAGCCTTCCAATGTAACGAATTTCAGTCTGCGCGAGGCAGCGGCAGAGCCGCCGGTCTCTTAGACAGCACCCTGGTCTATCATCGCATTGGCTACTTTACGGAAACCTGCGATATTTGCACCGAGAACGAGGTTTGTCGGATCACCGAACTCTTTTGCTGTTTCGCTGCTGTTGAGGAAGATCCCTTCCATGATACCTTTAAGTTTGTTGTCGACGGTTTCAAAGTCCCATGACTCCATACCGGCATTCTGGCTCATTTCAAGCTGACTTGTCGCTACGCCGCCCGCGTTGGCTGCCTTACCTGGGCCATAGGCGATCTTCGCTTCAAGGTAGAGGTCAACCGCTTCAGGTGTAGATGGCATATTCGCCCCTTCACTGATACAGACACAGCCGTTTTTAAGCAGCTCTTTCGCATCCGCGGCATTGACCTCATTTTGTGTCGCACTTGGGAAAGCCGCATAACACGGGATCGTCCAGACAGCGTTACGCCCTTTTGGATACTCAGATACAGGGGTATACTCCGCACTTGGATGCTCTTTGATATATGCTTCCAAAGAAGTCTTCTGTACCTCTTTGATCTCTTTGAGCGTCTCAAGGTTGATACCGTGTTTGTCATATACCATACCGCGGGAATCGCTGACAGTCACCGGTTTCGCCCCGTACTGATAAAGCTTCTCTACCGTATAGATCGCAACGTTACCTGAACCGGAAACCGTACAGACCTTGCCCTCAAGTGTCTCTCCGCGCGCTTCAAGCATATTCTGCGCGAAATAGACCGCACCATACCCTGTCGCTTCAGTACGTACCAGTGAAC
>Ga0116197_1000081_pt1 | contig 17785 bp, 16 predicted proteins | sample ZodSprsou2mmetaG_FD_94480 | JGI IMG/M metagenome (GOLD analysis project Ga0116197, IMG submission 94480) | Hot spring sediment microbial communities from Zodletone spring, Oklahoma to study Microbial Dark Matter (Phase II) - Zodletone Spring... ...
ACCAGCATTGAAAGCATTAAATCGCCCATCCTGCAAGCCATCGCGGGCATCGAGTATGCACTGGAGGCGCAACAACGCGTGGTGAACGCGTATAACGCTTTTATTGCCAAAAACCTGCTCTGGCTGCCCAATGAGCGCCCGGTGTGGAGCCAGTCCATAGATAAGCATTGGAGCGGTGTCGTCGCCTCTGTTGCGGCACTCAAGGTTGATGATCTACTCCGTGTACAGCTCGAAGCACTACGCAACCATGCGCTACAAGCAAGCGTGGTGCTCGGCTTGCTGTTGTTGTCATTGGGCTTGCGCCGTCGCTTACACGCACGCCTGCAGGCGATTGTCGATGCCTCAAATCAGGCGCGGTTTCCGGTTTGGAAGAATGCTCTGCACAGTCTGGTGCTCGCGCTGTTGTTGGCTTTGCCCATCCCGATCATTTTGTTTGGCCTCGGTGCGTTGCTGAATACAAGTAGCCAGGCCTTGCACGGTATCGTGGCGAATAACCTCATCGGTGCGGGATGGGTGTGGCTTAATGCGAGCCTGTTTTTGGTGCTTGCGCGCCCAGGGGGGCTCACGGAGAAAATGTTCGGCTGGAGTCCTCGCGCCCTTGCTGCCCTGCGCTCGGCGTTTTATCTGTTTATCTATATTGCCATTCCGCTGGATATCATTGCCTCAATAAGTTTGGAGCTTGCGAACGTTCTACGTGACGAGTCAGCGAGCGGGCAGTTTTTGTTGATCCTTTTGCTTGCAGTACTGACGTTCATCATTGGACGCCTGCTGCGTCCCGGTGGGGCATTTATCAAGCATTGGCGTGCTGCGCATCCCGCGCACGGGTTGAATCGCCATATCAATCCGGTCTTTACTTTGGCGATAGGGATTCCGCTATTTTTTGCGCTGATGACGGCGGATGGTTACACCTACAGCGCGGGCGTATTGACTCAGACCTTTGCTTCGTCGCTATGGTTGATGCTCGCACTCATTCTGGTGAATGGCTTTGCCAAGATGAGTTTGCAGCGCGCTTATCAGCGCATTGCACGCATGCGTCGGCGGCGCGAACAACAGGGTAGCGTTCAAAATGACGAGCCTGCGGATGATGAGGTTGATGCTCCCGTGAGTGTCGATGATGTTCACGCGCTGGATATCGGGCAAATCGCCACACAGAGCCGCAAGCTGCTGAGTTTCAGCCTGATGCTGGTTTTTGTGTTTGCGTTGTATTTTGTCTGGGCACCGGTACTGCCTGCGCTGAGTTTGCTCGACAATATCAACTTGTGGAGCGTGAGCGAGGTGGTGAATGGCAATAGCATCAGCAGCGCGGTCAGCCTTGGTGATGCCTTGCTGACGGGCGTGTTGCTGCTCGCCTTATGGGTGGCTGCGCGCAACTTGCCGGGCTTGATGGAGATCATGTTGGAGCAATGGACCACGCATGAAGCGGGGACGCGCTACGCCATCACCACCATCGTGCGTTACATCATTATTTCGTCGGGGATTGTGATTCTGCTCGGCGGCCTGGGCGTGCAATGGTCGCAGCTGCAATGGCTGGTGGCGGCGCTTGGTGTCGGTTTGGGCTTTGGTTTGCAAGAAATTTTCGCCAACTTTGTGTCAGGCATCATTATTCTGCTGGAGCGTCCCGTGCGCGTTGGTGACTTGGTCACCATCGGCACGCAAACCGGCACCATTCGCCGCATCCATATGCGTGCCACCGTGCTCGAAGACTTTGACCGCAAGGAGATTGTCGTGCCGAACAAGCAGTTGATCACCCAGGAAGTCACCAATTGGACGCTCTCGGATACCACCACACGGGTACTGGTGGATATTGGCGTGGCCTATGGTAGCGACACCCGTCAGGTTGAGGCGCTGCTGCTGCAAGCGGCGCAGAGCGTCAAACGCTTGCTGGCCGAGCCCGTCCCGCTGGTATGGTTTATGGGTTTTGGCGACAGTGCGCTGAATTTCCGTGTTCGCGCGTTTGTCGGCGATGCGGACATCAAGCTGGGCGTGACCAGCGAGCTGAATTATGCGATCGAAAAAATCCTGCGCGAAAACGATATTTCCATTCCTTTCCCACAGCGCGATGTGCATATTCCCGGCCTGGAAGAGCTGTCCGCTGCGCTGAAAGACAACCTGAATGCACGCCACGCTGCTGCACCCAATCCCGATCAAGGAGCCTCCGCATGAGTCCCAACCCCGCCGCCAGCATGACCGCTCAGGTACGTGCCTACCTACTTGAGCTGCAACAGCGCATCTGCACCGCCATTGAGCAGGCGGATGGTCAGGCCAAATTTATGCACGACGACTGGACACGCCCTGCGGGTGGACATTTGAGTGGTGACGGCAAAACTCGCGTATTGAGCGAGGGTGCCGTGTTTGAACAGGCGGGCATCAATTTCTCGCATGTGCTGGGCGCAAGCCTGCCGCCCTCGGCTACGGCGCATCGTCCCGAGCTGGCCGGCCGGCGCTTTGAGGCCTTGGGCGTGTCGCTGGTGATCCATCCGCGCAACCCGTATGTACCGACTTCGCATGCCAATGTGCGTTTTTTTATTGCCGAAGCCGAGGGGCAAGAGCCCGTATGGTGGTTTGGCGGCGGCTTCGACTTAACCCCGTATTACGGTGATGATGAAGATTGCGTGCATTGGCACCAGACCGCCAAAGCGGCCTGCGAACCTTTTGGCGCGGAGGTTTACCCGCGTTACAAGCAATGGTGCGACGATTATTTTTTCCTCAAGCACCGCAACGAACCACGCGGTATTGGCGGCTTGTTCTTTGACGATTTGAACGAAATCGACTTTGAGCACAGCTTTGCCGTCATGCAAAGCATCGGCGACCACTACATTCCCGCGTACCTGCCGATTGTTGAACGCCGCAAAAACAGCGCCTACGGTGAGCGCGAGCGCGATTTTCAGCTCTATCGTCGCGGGCGTTATGTCGAGTTTAATCTGGTGTATGACCGTGGCACTTTGTTCGGACTGCAATCCGGCGGGCGCACTGAATCCATCCTGATGTCGCTACCGCCTCTGGTGAAATGGCGTTATAACTACGCGCCCGAGGCGGGGAGCGCCGAAGCGCGTTTGTATGAGCACTATCTTCAACCGCAGGATTGGCTGCGCCCGGTATCAACAGATTCACGCTAAACCCGCGAGTCCGGTTATACTCACTCGCTGTAAGTAACTCATTCAATGCCCGACTATTTTACGAGACCACGCATGTTCCGTCGTACCCTCGCACTTTTACCTGTCGTTGTTTTGTTGGCCTTGGTGTCGGGATGTTCTTGGTTCCAAGGCAAAGATGACGATGCCGAAGAAAAAGCCGCCGCCAACACGCCCGCCGTTGATCTTTACGCCAAAGCCAGTCGCGCACTGAAAACCGGCGATTACGAAGGCGCGATCAAGGATTTTGAAACCCTGGAAGCACGCTACCCGTTTGGTAGTTATTCTGAACAAGCCAAGCTGGAAGCTGCCTATGCTTACTACAAATACGGTGAGCAGGAATCGGCCATTGCCACGGTTGATCGTTACCTGCAACTGCATCCGCGTGGTGAAAACGTCGATTACGCGCTGTATCTCAAAGGGCTGGCCAGCCTCAAGCGCGGATCAAGTCTCACGGATGATTTCGTGCGCCAACGCGACATGGCACGACGTGACCAAGGCGCGTTGCAACTTGCTTACAGCAGCTTTAGCGAGCTGGTGCGCCGTTTTCCACAAAGTAAATACGTGGAAGACAGCGAAAAGCGCCTATTGGAAATTCGTAACCTGATGGCTGAACACGAGCTTTACGTGGCGCAGTACTACATGAAGCGCGGGGCATGGATTGCCGCTGCGAACCGAGCGCAAAATCTGCTTGAACGCTACAACGGTGCGCCGACCATGCCGGATGCGCTCAGAATCATGGTGCAGGCGTACACCCGACTCGGCTTGACCGATCTCGCGGCTGACTCACGCAAAGTGCTGGAGCTCAACTACCCGGATGCCGCCATAGGTCTGAATTAAAGCTTCTTGCCTCCGATACCCAAAAACACGCCGCACGCTACGTCCGGCGTGTTTTTTTATGCCCGCGCCGAAGCGTTCATAACGAAAAATTCATAATTTCCGATTGAAATGCTCGGGAATATCCATAGAATGAACTTGCTCATTCATCAATAAAACTCATTAGGAGTGCATCATGGAACACAACTTCAATAACCACACCCCGTGGAAAATCGTTCACGCCGCGATTGCTGCGCTGATTGCTCTTAAATCAGTCATCGTCGCAACCCTGTTTTTGACCTTGGGTGTCGTGGCTGAGTAAGTCAACCGACGCAGAAAGCCAGAAGCATCGATCTTCAACCCCGGCATGTGTGAATGTGCCGGGGTTTTTTGCGCCCGTTTTTCCTTATAATCCCCTGCCAGTTCTTTTGGGTTGAATATTCCATGCAAGATGCCATTTGCCTTACCGAATACAGCCACGGCGCGGGCTGCGGCTGCAAAATCGCACCCAATGTGCTCGACACCCTGCTGCACTCCCAGCTCGAAGCCTTCCACGACCCGCGCCTGCTGGTCGGCAACGCCTCACGGGATGATGCGGCGGTGTATGATCTGGGTAATGGGCGCGGGGTGATTTCCACCACCGATTTTTTTATGCCGATTGTCGATGATCCGTTCGACTTCGGTCGTATTGCGGCCACCAATGCGATTTCCGACATTTACGCCATGGGTGGCAAGCCCGTGATGGCGATTGCGATTTTCGGCTGGCCGATCGACAAGCTGCCTGCCGAGGTCGGCCGTCAGGTGATTGATGGCGGGCGTGCCGCCTGTCATCTGGCGGGTATACCGCTGGCTGGCGGGCATAGCATTGATGCGCCTGAGCCGATTTTTGGCCTGGCGGTGACGGGGCTGGTGGATCTGCACAACCTCAAGCGCAATGACACGGCGCGTGCCGGTGCCAAGCTGTATCTCAGCAAGCCGCTGGGCATTGGCCTGATGACCACGGCGCAGAAATCCAAGCTGCTCAAGCCGGAGCATGCGCATATTGCGCGTGACTGGATGGTCACGCCGAACCGCTTTGGCGCGGAAATCAGCGACATGAATAAAGTCGTGGCCATGACCGATGTCACCGGCTTTGGCTTGCTGGGGCATTTGCTGGAAATGTGCGAGGGCAGCCAGGTGAATGCGCGCGTCCACATGGATGCCATCCCGGTGATTGAAGCCGCACGCGAGTACGCCGCCCTGGGTTGTTCTCCGGGGGGCACGCATCGCAATTACGCCAGTTATGGCCACAAGGCGGCGGCGATTAGCGAGGCGCAAAAGCTGATTCTCTGCGATCCACAGACCTCTGGAGGATTGTTGATGGCCGTTATGCCTGAGGGCGAGGCCGAATTCTTGCGTCGCGCGGCGGCCTTTGGTCTGGAGCTGAGCGCTTTGGGCGAGCTGGTTGAGCGTGCGCCGGGCAGCGCGCCGGACGCGCCCTTTGTGAGTTTTGTGTGAAACCATCCCTGCCGCTGGTCAGCGATTTTGGCGCGCTATTCCTGGAACAGCGTCCCTTGCTGGATGTGCGCGCCCCGGTCGAGTTTAAGGAAGGCGCCTTTCCCCATGCGACCAATCTGCCGCTGCTCACCGATGATGAGCGCCAGCAGGTTGGAACGCGCTACAAACAACAAGGCCAGGACGCGGCGATTGCGCTGGGTTATGAGCTGGTGGATGCCAAGAGCAAGGCTGAGCGTATTGCGGGCTGGGCGGCGTGGGCGAAGCAACATCCAGACGGCGTGCTTTACTGCTTTCGCGGTGGCCTGCGCTCACGTCTCACCCAGCAGATGTTGGCCGACGAAGCCGGCGTGATCGTTCCGCGTGTGGCCGGGGGCTACAAGGCGATGCGGCGCTTTTTGCTCGACACACTGACCACGCAGGTCAGCCAGACACCGCTGCTGCTGTTAGGCGGGCGTACCGGTTGTGGCAAGACCGATCTGTTGCAATCCTTGCCTAACAGTGTCGATCTTGAAGGCATTGCGCATCATCGTGGCTCATCCTTCGGGCGACATGCGCAGGCGCAGCCCGCGCAGATCGACTTTGAGAATGGCCTCGCCATCCGGCTGTTGCAACTGGCGAAGCTGCCGTTGCTGGTGTTGGAGGACGAAGGGCGCGCCATAGGGAGCCGGGACATTCCTCACAGCCTGTTTGTGCCGATGAACGCGGCACCGCTGGTTGTCCTGGAGGCCGGGCTTGAGGCGCGGGTGCAGCAGTCTTTCAAGGAATATGTGCTGGACGCTCTGCACGAGTTTCAACGCACTTACTGCCAGGATGAGGCTTTTGCCCGCTATTCGGCGCATGTTCATGCAAGCCTGGATCGTATTCAAAAGCGTCTGGGCGGTGTGCGCTATCAGGCGATGAAGATCTTGCTTGATGCGGGTCTGAGCGCCTTGCAGGATGATGATGCCTCGCTTCTGCGCGAATTCGTGCGCCGTCTTTTGGTGGAGTATTACGACCCGATGTACGACTATCAGATCAGCCGCAAGCAGGAGCGCGTGGTGTTTCGCGGCGAGCGTGAGGCCGTGCTGGAATGGCTTAAACAGCATGACAGGTTGAGTGCATGAGTCAGCGCGACCAGATTTATGCCGAACCGTTGACGACCCACGACCCGGTTGCGGCGGACGGGGGCGTGCCGCCGTTCTGCTTTGATGCGCGCGTGGCGGCGGTTTTTCCCGACATGATTCGTCGCTCGGTGCCGGGTTATGAACTGATTGTGCAATCCCTGCCCTGGCTCGCGGCGCGCGTGGTGCAGCCGCATTCCCGTGTGTACGACCTTGGCTGCTCTCTGGGTGCCAGCGCCCATGCCGTGCGCCACGGTTTGGAGGCTATCCCCGGCTGCCGCATTCTCGCGGTGGATAACTCAGCCGCCATGCTGGCACGTGCCGAGGAGTGGCTGTCGGGCTTTCGTGCGGCCACGCCGATTGAATTACTGTGCGCCGATGTGCTCAGCGTGCCGATCGAGAATGCCTCGCTGGTGATATTGAACTTCACCCTGCAATTTATCCCGCAGGAGCAGCGGCTTGAGCTTTTACAGCGCATTCGTGCCGGGATGCGTCCGGGAGGGGTGTTGCTGATTTCGGAAAAAATCGCATTGCAAGACCCAGTGCTTGCAGGGTTGATTACCGAATTGCACCATGATTTCAAGCGCGCCCAAGGTTATTCCGAGCTGGAAATTGCGCAAAAACGCCAGGCCTTGGAAAACGTGCTGATTGCTGAAACGCTGGCGGTGCATCGAGAGCGCCTGCGCGCCGCAGGTTTTGCGGCGACGGAAGTCTGGTTGCAGCACACGCGTTTTGTTTCCCTTTTGGCACGGGCTTGAGCCATGCAGCACATTCCTCTCGTTGACCTTGCCGCGTTGCGTGCCGAACTTGCGCACGACCCACTGCTCAGATGGTTGGACTGGCTACCGGCCGCGCTGGATGTGGCGCTGGATGCCGAGCGCAATGGCAACCTGCCGCGTTTTCAGCAGGCGCTTGATGCTCTGCCCATGCTTCAGGCTCAGCATGTTGATCTGAAACGCGGAGCGCTACTCATTGGTCAAGCCGATGAAATTGACCCGGCAACCCGCGAGCAGATGGAGCACGCCCTGCGCGGCCTCATGCCTTGGCGCAAGGGGCCTTTTGAGATATTTGGCATTCACATCGACACCGAGTGGCGCTCGGACTGGAAGTGGACGCGGGTATTGCCGCATCTGGCACCGCTCGCCGGGCGACGTGTATTGGATGTCGGTTGCGGCAGCGGCTACCACCTCATGCGCATGCGCGGTGAAGGCGCAGCCCTGGCCATCGGCATCGACCCTTCGGTGTTGTTCACTGCCCAGTTTGCTGCACTGCGCCAACTCGGCGGAGTTACCCATGCGCATGTATTGCCTTTTTCACTGGAAGGACTGCCCGAACCCGAGCAGGGTGGGCGCTTGGCCGCCTTCGACACAGTGTTTTCCATGGGGGTGATTTACCATCGCCGTGACCCACAAGAGCACCTGGCGCACCTGTTGGAGTGCCTGCGCCCCGGCGGTCAGTTGGTGCTGGAAGGTCTGGTGATTGAGGGCGGCGTTGACGATGCGCTCTATCCAGCTGACACCACCACCAATCCCAGCGGGCGTTACGCCATGATGCGCAATGTGTGGTGTGTGCCTTCGGCGCAGATGCTCAAACGTGGGCTGGAGCAGGCGGGGCTGAACAATGTGCGTATTGTGGACGAAACCCCGACCTCGCTTGCGGAGCAACGCCAGACAGACTGGATGCGCTATCAATCGCTGGCGGCGTTCCTGGATCCGCATGATGCCTCGCGCACGGTCGAGGGTTTTCCAGCGCCACGGCGTGCCATTTTGCTTGCGGAGCGATAAGGGCGTTGCACGCGTACGCGCCTTTGGCGCAAGAGTCCAAAAATCTTCGCTTATCGAACACCTAGTCAATCATGCGCAACGACGGATGGCTCCGCCGTAAACGGCATCTCTGCCGTCCACATTTCCTGCGCCCCACCGTCCGCAAGACTTACCACCACACTCAACTTCGCCACCCAATCACTGCGCCCAATGCTGCACACCGGCAAAATCACCTTGCCGCCAAAATCACCATTCGCCTGCTTGAGCAATGTGTAACGGTTGATCCCCATATCCATACCCACCATCACGAATTCCACACTGGCTTCCGTCGCTTGAGTGCGCACCGTCTCGGGCAGAATCAGGCGCAACTCAAAGGGGCGTAGAGGGCGCACATCGCCCGACATTTTCAAGGTCATTGCGCGCGAGCTGTCTTGCGCCCTACACCCTTCCTGCGCATGTGGGCTCAGCACCGGGTTGCAATCCGATAGAAGCGGCAAACTTACCACTGCCCCCGAAAATACAGCGGGCGGCGCTCGCAAACTGGAAAAATCCAGCAGCAAGACACCGCCCAATACCAAGGCAACCAGCGCGCTCGCCAGCCACCACATCTTCGTTTGGCGCATCAGTCGTCCTTTTTCAGACGCTGATAACGCTCGGCCAAATCCTGCTTCAATTCACTCGCTGCGCTGGCCAATTTATCCAAAGCCTCGCCACTTTCATGCTTGATCTGATCCAGCTTGGCCGACAAATGCGCCCACAACGGCTCGGTTTCCTCCCATTGTTGACGCGCCTCCATACCGAGCAAGTGCGCCTTCAATGCCAGTTCATCCCGTACCACACGCAATTCATCCATACCCGCTTCCAATGTATGGTTGATTTTGACCTTCAGGTCATCCTCGACCGGCGCAAGCTTGGCGTATTTTTCGCTTAGCTCCAGCGAAAACGTATTGAAGCGCACCCAAGTGTCATCCAGAGCCTCACCCGCGCTATTGCGAATATCCTCGGCTGCGCTCTGTACCTGTTGCCAAAGTTTTTCATTGGCCTCCCACTCGTCACGCGCTTCCATACCCAAAAGATGCAGTTTGAGCTTCAACTCATCGCGCTGCTGAGCCAAGGTTTCCAGTGTGTTATCCATCTGTTCTTTCATCATTGCCATCACCTCATCAGAAGTTATCGGAAGCTATCAAAGCACGATCAGCATAGCGCGCCACCGCGAATAAAATATTAGGACGCTGCTATAAATTCAATCAGGGCGACCAGGTTTTCAGCCGGGGCAAACCAAAATATAGTGAAAAAGTGCAGCATACGCAGGGTATGCAAGTATTTTGAGCTGTATTTTGGTGCGGCAAGCGCGACTTCAGCGGGTTTATAGGAGCGTCATTCACCACCAGGCGCGAATGGCCGCCACACCCTGTGCACCGTGTTCCTGTGCCGTGCATACCTCAGCATCACCCACCCCACCCAAGGCGTAAATCGGCAAGGCATGATCGCTGACCAACTCGGCAAAGCGCATCCAACCCAAGGTCGGCGCCCCCGGATGCGATTGCGTGGGCAGCACAGGGGAGAGCACGGCAAAATCCAGATGCAAACGCTGCGCCTGTGCCAGCTCCAGCGCATCATGGCACGAGGCCGATAGCCATTGCACCCCGGCGGGGCGTGCCTCCAAAGCCATCAAGGCATGACGATTGAGATGTAAACCATCCGCTGCTGCACCCACCACCTGAAATTGCTCTGGTGTGGTATTGAGCAGCACACGCCCGCCCACCGCATGAATGCGTGCCGTTGCGGCTTCGACCAAACTCAGCGCCAACTCGCCGCGCAATACCACTAAACGCAACCCAGCGGCCAAAGCCCGTTCAAGGCGCAGGAAAAAATCGTCGCTAGAATCTGCATCGCCAGTAATCAGGCAGCGCTCAGGCAACACCAGCGCGTTCACAATCGCCCGATTGGCTTCAGGCACCGCAAACGCATGTAGATCGGATTTATTCACCCATTGCAAAGGCTGCCCCAAACGCCCGACCGGCACGCCTTGCCACGCACTGACGCGCCAGACATGCAGCACCACCTCGCGCCCCAAGCGCGCATCGGCATAATGATGACGCACATCCATCCAGTGTTCGGCCTGGGTCGGGCGAATGCCTAATTCCTCATCCAATTCGCGCACCAGCGCATCGCGCTGGCTTTCGCTTGCCTCCAGCTTGCCGCCGGGAAACTCCCACAAACCGCCAAGATGTTGCGAAGACAAACGCTGCGCCAGCAAAACCTGCCCATCCACAGAAGCGATGACCGCACAGACCACATGCAAAGGCGAGTTTTTCATTTTGCCTGCCCTCAGCAGAGGATTAACTCCGGTATTCCGCGTTGATTTTGACGTAATCGTAAGAAAAATCGCAGGTCCACACGGTTTCGCTGGCGTTGCCACGCCCCAAATCCACGCGAATGGTGATTTCGGCGTCTTGCATAATCGCCGCCGCCTCCGCTTCGACATAGGTCGGATTGCGCCCGCCATTCTCGGCGACCAGCACCGAACCGAGCCACAAACGCACGGTATTCACATCCAGATCGGCAATGCCCGCGTAGCCAATCGCCGCCAATAAACGCCCAAGGTAAGGATCGGAGGCGAACAGCGCGGTTTTAATCAGCGGCGAATGCGCAATCGCCTTGCCGACTTTCAGACACTCCTCGGCATCCCGCCCTCCGGCCACATCAATCGTGACAAATTTGGTTGCACCCTCACCATCACGCGCCAATGCCTGTGCCAAAAATATCGCCACTTCGCATACCGCAGCATACAAGGCGACATAACCTGCGGCCTGAGCCGAATCAATCACCACCCCGGATGTGCCCGCCGCAATCAGGATAAAGCTGTCATTGGTCGAAGTATCACCATCCACCGTCACGCGGTTGAACGACACATTGCTGATTTCCTTGAGCATGGCGCGCAGCAAGGGCGCGGGCACAGCGGCATCGGTAGCCACATAGCCCAACATGGTGGCCATATTTGGATGAATCATGCCCGAACCCTTGGCAATCCCAGTCACCGTGATGGTCTTGCCATTAATTTCAAACTGCCGCGTCAAGCCTTTGGCCACGATATCCGTCGTCATAATCGCTTCGGCCGCCTTTTCCCAATGCGCTTCGTTCAAGTCGGCCAAAGCCGCGGGTAAGCCATCCACAATGCGCTCGACCGGCAAGGACTCCATAATTACCCCGGTGGAAAATGGCAACACCTGCCCAGACGCACAATGCAAATGCTCACCCAGCGCCGCACAGACCTTACGCGCCCGCGCCAAACCATCCTCGCCCGTACCTGCATTGGCATTGCCGGTATTCACCACCAGCGCACGAATCGATTCACCCGCAGTCAGAAATTCACGACACAGGATGACCGGCGCAGCGCAAAAGCGGTTTTGTGTGAAAACGCCCGCCACCTGCGCCCCTTCTGGTAAGGTCATTACCAAAAGGTCTTTGCGATTGGCCTTGCGTACACCGGCTTCGGCAATGCCAAGTTGAATACCTTTGATGGGTTTGAGGCTGCCGGGTGCGGGGGCGGTGAGATTTACGGGCATGATGTGGGTTCCTTGGTCAATGAATGGTACTAATGATGGATGGGGACTGTTACAAAATGAAGGGGGTGGACTAACGAAGCCAGCGCCGGGGATTTCGCCGAAGGCGATGCCTTCTATCCACTGTGTGGGATCGCCGTAAACGGAATGCTTGGGTGGTGTCAGCAGGCTATGGATGATCTTGCCCGAAGGGCGGCATCAAAAGAAGAAGAGAAATCCAAATCCGCACTGCGAGCAGGCGATCACAAACAAACCGTCGTTTTATAAACAACGCAGTAAAATCATAAATGTACCTTTAGCGCCGCGTAACCCCAACCCGAGGAGTCAAGTCAGCCATGCCCCTAGCCATTGCAGATATTCTCATGCTGATTGCCGCCATTCCGCTGGCCGCCGTAGGTGGAGAGGCCTTTCTCAAGGGCATTTTGGGTATTTCGGCATGGTTACGCCTGCCAAAAATGCTCGTGGCTGTGACTTTGGCTGCATTCGCGACCTCCAGTCCCGAACTCACCGTTTCCAGTCTCGCCGCCTTGGCAGGCACGCCAGAAATCGGCTTGGGCGACGCACTCGGCAGTAATGTCGTCAATGTGGGCCTGATTCTCGGCCTAGCGCTGCTATTTGGTGCCTTGCCGGTACATTTTCCCGAAATCAAACGTGACTTCATTCTCGCGCTTAGCATTCCCGTACTCACGTTGCTGCTCGCGCTGGATGGCAACCTCTCGCGAACCGATGGGCTGGTGCTGCTCGGTGTGTTCGCAATTTGGATAGCTCTCGCCATCCGCCAAGCACTCATCATTCGCCACACAACCTTATCGGATCCCTCGGTCACGGCGCACCCACTAAAAGCCGGGTTGTTGATGCTGTTGGGCTTGGTTTTTCTTGTTGTCTCCGGGCGACTGTTTGTTAGCGGCGCGAGCGGCATTGCCATAGCGCTGGGTATTCCGGACTATGTGATCGGTGCAACCGTGGTCGCCATGGGGACGTCCTTGCCGGAGCTGGTGACCACCCTGATTGCACGTTTGCGTGGGCATGACGAGGTCGGTATCGGCACCTTGCTGGGTAGCAATCTATTCAACGGCATGGCGATTGTGGGTGTCGCCGCCAGCATTCACCCCATCCACACACCTTTAAATGAAATCGGTGTAGCAATCGGTTTTGGTGTTCTGACGGTGCTCTTGCTACTACCCTACAAAAAGCACCTCTCGCCTCAACGAGGTTTGGCGCTGTTGGCAGCCTATGCGGCTTTTATTACGGTAACGCTTGCCATTTGAGAATCGCACACCATGCAAACCAAGCCAACGACGACCATGTGGCACACACAAACCACGGAACAGGTCTGCGCCCAGCTCGCGGTCACGCCCGCCCAGGGGCTGGATCACGCAAGTGCGGCCGAACGTCTGCAGCATTTCGGCGCCAACAAGCTCAAGGAGAAAGCGCCGCGACCGGCATGGAAAAAATTTCTCGACCAGTTCAAAAGCCTGTTAATCATCATCCTGATTGGTGCGGCACTGCTGGCTGGCGCGATTGGCGACATGACCGATGCCATCGTCATTCTGGTTGTGGTGCTGTTCAATGCGAGCCTCGGCTTTTACCAGGAGTACCGTGCCGAAGCCACGCTGGCGGCGCTGAAAAAGATGTTGGCACAGCGCGCCCGCGTGCGGCGCAATGGCGAAGTTCATGATATCGCCGCGACCGAGCTTGTGCCCGGTGACATCGTGTTGCTGGAGGCCGGTGAGCATGTTCCCGCCGATGCCCGCGTGCTCGAAGCACACAATGCCCTGGTCGCCGAAGCGGCGCTGACCGGAGAGTCTCAGGCGGTGGGCAAGCGGGCCGAGGCGCTGAGCACAGGTGAGCATCCTCTGGCCGAGCGCGACAACATAGTTTTCATGAACACCGTGGTGACACGCGGTCGGCTGGAAGTCGTGGTGGTCGCCAGCGGGATGCACACTGAAATGGGGCGCATCAGCGGCTTGCTGGAATCGGCCGAAGAGTCGCCCACCCCGCTGCAGATCCAGCTCGATGGACTGGGCAAACGTCTTGCGCTCATTGCCAGCATGGTGGTCGCGCTGATTTTCGTGCTCGGCCTTGCGCAGGGTGATCCGCTGGTGCAAACCCTGATGACCGCCATTGCCCTGGCCGTGGCTGCCATTCCCGAAGGCTTGCCTGCCGTGGTCACGGTCACCTTGGCCATCGGTATGCACCGCATGGCCAGGCAGCGCGCCATCGTCAAAAAACTCTCGGCGGTCGAAACGCTTGGTGCGACTTCGGTCATCTGCGCGGACAAAACCGGCACCTTGACGCTGAATCAAATGAGCGCACGTGCGCTGTTTTATCGGCAAAAGCGCTATATGGTGTCCGGCCAGGGTTATCGTGGCAAGGGTGAAATCACGGACACCACGGGCGGCGAACTGCCTGATTTTAAGCCGTTACTCATCCCCGCTGCGCTGTGCAATGAAAGCCGCATCCGCGACGGCGAGCTGATTGGCGATCCGACCGAAGGCGCTCTTTTGGCGCTCGCCATGCAAGGCGGCATTAACGCGGAAACGCTCGCTGAACATAGCCCGCGCATAGCCGAAATTCCTTTCGATTCCGCGCACAAATTCATGGCAAGCTTTCACCACGATGGCGAGAACGTGCGCATGTGGCTCAAAGGCGCACCTGATGTCCTGCTGGCACGCGCCACACATTACCTGGCAGAACATGGCGAACAGGCACTCGACGCGGCAACGCATGGCGAGTTTGCGGCTGAAAATGCTCACCTTGCAAACGATGCCATGCGCGTCCTCGCCGTGGCTCGCCGCGACATTCCGGCACAGGACTTTGACCCTGCGTTTGACTTGATGCAATGGGCGCAGCAACTCACCCTGGTCGGCCTCGTCGGCATGATCGACCCTCCGCGCCCCGAGGCTCGCGATGCGATCCAGCTCTGCCAGCACGCTGGCATCCAGGTCAAAATGATTACCGGCGACCATGCCCTCACCGCCGCCGCCATTGCGCGTGAGCTCGGTTTGCAAGGCAGTGTTCTGAGCGGCGCTGAACTCGATGCGATCGACACCACAGAGCTCTCACGCCGTATCGAAGATACCGCTGTCTTTGCCCGGGTCGCCCCTGAACATAAAGTTAAAATCATCAAGGCACTGAAGGCGCGTGGCCATGTTGTTGCCATGACCGGCGATGGTGTCAACGACGCACCCGCGCTCAAACATGCCGACATCGGCATTGCCATGGGCATCACGGGTACCGCCGTCACCCAGGAAGCTGCCAGCATGGTGCTGACCGATGACAACTTCGCCACCTTGGTGGGTGCGGTCAAGGAAGGCCGCACCATTTACGACAATATTGTGAAGTTCGTGCGCTTTCAGCTCTCGACCAATATCGCCGCCATTCTCACGGTGCTCGGCGCACAGCTTGTGGGCCTGCCCATGCCCTTTACCGCCATCCAGATTTTGTGGATCAACATCATCATGGATGGCCCGCCTGCCATGAGCCTGGGCGCGGAGCCGGCACGCTCCAACATCATGCAGGACGCACCACGCAGCCGCGAGGCACGCATTCTTTCCTTGCCGCGCTTGCTGCGCCTTATGGCCTACGGCAGCATCATGGCGCTGGGCACGGTGAGTCTGTTTGCCTATGATCTGGCGCACAACGGCCTCGAACACGCCTTAACGCTGGCGTTTACGACCTTCGTCCTGTTTCAGTTTTTTAATGTGTTCAATGCCCGCGCCGAACACCGCAGCGCGTTTAATCGCCAGTTTTTTGCCAATCGCAGCTTATGGCTAAGCTTGATTGGCGTGGTGGGCTTGCAAGTGCTAGTGGTGCATTGGCAACCCGCACAAAGCATTTTCCACACCGTTGACCTGAGCCTCATGGACTGGGGGCTGGCAACGCTGGTCGCCTCCAGCGTGCTAGTGTTTGACGAAGCGCGTAAGCTCGCTATCTTCTTGGCGCGTAGTATTAAACCAACAGAGCCTAAGTAAAAGGCAATCTGTAAATTCACATCTTGTCGCTCCCGCGGAGGCGGGAGTCAGACAGGCTGCTGGTACCATTCACGCATTGGATTCCCGTATTCACGGGAATGACGAAATGAATTGAACTGCCCTAAAGTCGCATGATGAACAAGGATATGGAAAAACAATGACACGCGCTATGCGAACGGCGGCTGCACACGGCTTCACACTGATTGAGGTCATGGTGGTGATGGTGATTATCGCCATTCTGGTCACGGCGGTGAGTTTGTCACTCAAGGGAGACCGCGTGGGCGATGCATTAACGGAAGAGGCCAAGCGCTTGGCGGCCCTGTTGAATCTGGCGCGCGAAGAGGCGGTGATGCGTGATCGTGATCTTGGCTTGGTGCTGGCTGATGATGGCTATCTTTTTGTTCAACGCGATGAGGAGCGCGCTGGCGAGGATGCCGCAGCGGAGTTTGTCACGCTGGCCGACGATGCCATGTTTCGTGTACGCGCCTTGCCCCCCGGTACGGAGCTATATTTTGAAGTGCGTGCGAACCCGGCGCGTGCCCAAGCTGCTGCGACAGCCACGACCAGCCCGCTCGCACCGCGTGTACTGGTCTTGGCCAATGACATGTTTTTGCCGCAAGGCGTGTTGATCTTGCGCAACCCGGCCACGCCGAGGGTGGAGCGCATTGCCATTGAGCAGGACGGCGCACGGGTTTTTCCGGATGAGGCCACGCCATGATGCGCCGAGCCGCCGGTTTTACCTTGCTGGAAGTGCTGGTGGCACTGGTCATTCTGGCGCTTTCGATGGGGGCGCTGCTCAAAACAGCGGGCGATCATGCTCTGTTGGTGTCTGACCTGGAAACACGCACGCAGGCTTTTCTGGTGGCGGAAAATCAATTGCATCGACTGCAAGCCGCCAAACAATGGCCGGAGGCCAGCGAGCAAAAAGATGTACTGGAACAAGGCGGGCGGCGCTGGGCGTGGCAGGTGCGCTTTGAAAATACCGCCGACCCGGATTTGAAACGCGTGATTGTGGATGTGCGTCTGGCCGATGCCCCTGGGGACAGTGGCGGCGTGCAGGCAAGGGTGATTGGATTTTTGGCAAGGTTGTTATGAACAGGGCACCGCACGGTTTCACCCTGCTGGAATTGCTCGTCGCCATGGCGATTTTTGCCTTTATCGGCATCATGGCTTACGGCGGTTTGGCGGCGATGATTAAAAACTCTGAAGGCTCACGCGGGGCGCGCGAGCAACTCGCCGAGGTGCAGCGCGGTTTGCGCGTGCTGGATGATGACTTGAGCATGGTGATCAATCGCCCGGTGCGCGATGGGCTGGGTTCGCCGCATTTGGCCTTGATGAGCGGGCGGGATGGCTCGACCTTGCTGGAGTTCACGCGTACAGCACGGGTGCGTGAAGGCTTTGCCCCCTCGCCGTTTTCACGTATTCGCTACCGCCTGGAGGGCGAGGCATGGTTGCGCGACGAATGGAATCCGCCTGATGCGGCACAGTTGGAGCCCGATCAGGTCATAACGCTGTGGCCGAACGTGGCGCAGGTGAATTTTCGTTTTCTGGAGGATGGGCAGGACATGGCGACGTGGCCGCCAGCCAACGCACAAAACATGAGTTTGCCACAGGCGATAAGTATGCAGTTACTGCTCAAGGATGGACGTGAAATCACGCAGGTGCTGTTGTTGCCTGATGCCGGCTTGGGTGATGCGATGAACGCGACCACACCGGCCACGCCTGACGCCGAGGCGCAAACCACAACGCCGCCCGCACAAGATACGGACAGACAATGAAAAATCAGCAGTCTGGAATAGCACTGATTACCGCCTTACTGGTGCTGGCGTTGGCTGTGGTTCTGGCGTCCGCCTTGGCGCAGGACGGTGCGATGAGCATGCGTCGCACCGAGAATCTGTTGCACCACGCGCAAGCCAAAATGTACTTGCAAGGCGCAGA
>Ga0116197_1000083_pt1 | contig 17500 bp, 13 predicted proteins | sample ZodSprsou2mmetaG_FD_94480 | JGI IMG/M metagenome (GOLD analysis project Ga0116197, IMG submission 94480) | Hot spring sediment microbial communities from Zodletone spring, Oklahoma to study Microbial Dark Matter (Phase II) - Zodletone Spring... ...
ACGGCGCGTCTTGAGCCGCTTTCAGGGCAGGCTGAAACAGGGAGAACCAAAGTCCCAAGATCAGGGTGATCGTTCTTTTCATCGACGTTCCTCCAGAGGTGATCAAGCGGGATGCTCGCGGCCACGTCGAAAGATATCGCCCTCAGGGCCGGTCGGTCAAGTGCGCGCGACGAAAACGGAGGTCTGGGAAGGACGCCAACATGGCTGGCGCGCAGGCGAATCCTTAAAGGCCTGATATTAAACAAGATAAGCGACGATAGATATTCTATATAATTGATAATAAATAGCTTAAAATGAATGTTTGAACTAAGGACCAATGGGAGTGCGCAGCACGATAAACAGCAGGGGAGTGGCGGATGTTGAAAAGTCAAGCTCCTGGGGACGCGGACGCGCTGGTCGATTCCAGGATCACCGGCTAGTCGCCGAAAATGCCTGACCTTGTGGCGAAAATAGGTGCTTAGGCGGACGATTGAGGACATGTGAGTGTCGATCAGCTTCGAGAGCCTGCCCTGGGCGTTTCGAAAATAATCAGATCGTCCAGGCCAGGGATGGTCATTCAGAAGGACGTCGGAGATCTCTCGATACATTGGTCTAATGAGGCGGCTATGAGGTCCGGACGGGCGATTCCCACATTTGCCCTGATATTGAGCAGTCGGGATATCCACAGGATGTGGGAATTTATAATTGGAAGATAACAAAAAAGATCGGGGCGCCCTGGATATTGAGTCGCATAACGTTTATTATGTCAACTAATATATCAATTGAGATTGATACCGACGGAGAGCGCTTATGGCGGTCGTTGTCGGGCTCGCTCAGCCCTTGAGGGTCAGGTCCTCGTCCTTGCTCTTGAGTAATTCGATCGTTTCCTCTAGGACCTCGATGATCTCGCGCTTGGAAACGGTTTGCTTCTTGAACTCCAGCCTCAGACGGAACCGATCGGTGCCTTCGGGCACGAAATTGTAGACGAAGTATCTGAGCTTCTTGGTCTTGCCCTTCATGTACTTGGCGAGGTCGCGCGTGTCCTCCCGAGTCAAACGCCTTTCGGCGATGTCCCGGGCGAATTTGATCATATCTTCTTCGGATTTGAGCTTGGCGATCTCGACCAAGGTCGATCGGCTGAAGCCGCCGGCTTCGGCGATGATATCGCGGGCCCGCTGCGGGATACCCGCGATGGACAGGATCTCGGTTATCGTCGAGCGGGCTTTGCCGATCTTTGACGAGATCTGCTCGTGGTTGTAGCTGTGGATATCGGCCAGGGCCTTGAGCCCGTCGGCCTCCTCGAAGATGTCCAGGTCCTTGCGCTGGAGGTTTTCGATGAGCGCGATCTCCATGGCTTCGCCGTCCTCGACATCCATGTCGATGCAGGGCAGCTCTTTGAGGCCGATATTCTTGGAGGCCATGAAGCGTCGTTCTCCGGCTATGATCTCGAATCGGCTGCCTCTCGCCCTGACGAGAATGGGCTCGAGCACGCCCTTGCTTTTGATCGAATCCTCAAGCTCTTCGATGTTGCCCAGCTCACACCGCGCCTGATGGGGGTTCGGGTCGATCTTACTGATGGGGATCATCCTGATGCGCGGCCCCAAGGACCGTGACGAGATCAGGTCCACAAAATGGCCATCGTGTTTCATCGAGATGGATGTTGGCAAGCCCGATCGCTTAGTTTTTTGCACGGCTCATCAACTCCTCGGCGACTTTACGGTATTGTTCGGCGCCGATCGAATTTGGCGCGAACGTGAAGATCGATTCCTTATAGGCTGGGCTTTCCTCGAGCTTGACGCTCTTGGAAATATGGGTTTTGAAGACCTTGTTGCCGAAAACCCGCCGTATCCTTTGAACGACATCCCGGGCCAGGTTCGTGCGCTTGTCGAACAGGGTGATGATGACGCCCAGGACCTTGAGCTGCGGATTGGCGATCCTCTTGACCTTCTCGATGGTCTCGAGAAGATCGTCCGTTCCCTCAAGACAGAGATACGAGGACTGGATGGGAATGAGCACGAAGTTCGCCGCGACCAGGGCGTTGAGTGTGATCAACCCTAGGGTCGGCGGTGTGTCGATGAGGACGTATTGATACCGGCCTCTGATCTGTTCAAGAGCGTCCTTAAGCCTGAAGTGAGCATCGAATTCGCCGCTCAAGGCCGGTTCCAGCTTGGCCATTGATATCCGGGTTATGGCCACGTCGAGACCCGGAACGTTCGAGCGGGTGATGATCTCCTCGAATTTCTCGTTCTTGCTCATGAGCACGTCGTAGAGCGATTTGTCGTATTTCTCCGGATTGCTGACAGTGGAGATCGTGCTGTGGGCCTGAGGGTCCATGTCGACGAGAAGGACCTTCTTGCCCATCAGGGCTATCGCCGCCGCGACGTTGATGGATGTCGTGGTCTTGCCGACTCCGCCCTTTTGATTCGTAATGGCGATGACCAAGGGCCTCTCTCCCTCCTCAATAGTGCACGAAGATCATGATGTTCTTATAGACCAATAGCGGAGGAATTGCAAGAGATATATCCGAACATAAACCCATCATAATTAGCCGTGTACGGATCGGGTCATGACAGAATGTCGGCGTGCCGACATTTCCTATAAACTATTTGTTAACAAATAATTAGGCCATTTGGTCCGGTTTTTGGACGGGCCGACACGTCGGGGCTGAGAAAATCGCCAGCTGCCGACGAAGCAGCGTAGCATACTCGGTCCCGGTCGATACGAATGACTGTCGTCCGTGAAAAGAAAAATGCAATATATCGAGTAACAAATAAGACCGTTTCGGTGAAGAGCGATTGACAAGAAATTCCAGATGGATCGAAATGGGAAAGGATACGAAGACTTTGCGAATTGGAGACGGAAGCATGAGTTTGTTCGGCCAGCTCCCCTTCGAGATCAACGACGCATGCGGACAAATACGATCCGTTCCTAAGAATTCGTAAGCAGTTGATAATAAACAAATTATACTAATATCGCAAGCCATTGAAAACAAATGAATTAGAACCGGGCGAGTGCGGCTTGGATTGACGAACGGAATTCACGTAGAATGGTAACTGATATGGACACGCCCCCGGAGCTCGAGACCGAAAAAGGGTTCCTCAGGAAACTGGGCCTGCTCGATACCAGCTTCCTGGTCATAGGCGCCGTCGTAGGGTCAGGTATCTTCATGACCCCGGGCATTATCGCGGCTGGCCTGCCTTCGCCGGGTTTGTTGCTCTCTGTCTGGCTCGCCGGCGGTTTGATCACGCTTTGCGGAGCGCTCACCTTCGCCGAGCTCGGGGCCATGTATCCGCGGGCCGGCGGCCAGTACGTCTATCTGCGCGAGGCTTACGGAGCCGGGGCTGCCTTTCTGTTCGGCTGGGCCTTCTTCGGCTTCGTCATGGGCGGCGGACTGGCCGCGCTGGCCGTTGCCTTCGCCGAGTTCCTGGGCTCCTTCCTTCCGGCCCTGTCGACGGGGCGCGTCCTTTTCGAAGCCAAGATCCTCGGCCTGTCCTACAGCCTTTCGAGCGGCCAGATCGTGGCCGCCCTGGCGATCTCCGGCCTCACCTTGGTCAACTCCTTCGGCATCCGTTCGGGAGCGTTGGTCCAGAATCTCCTGACCATTGTCCGTCTCGGCACGGTGGCCGGACTCGTCGGCCTCGGTCTGCTCGTAGGGACGAAGTCGGGAGGCGGGAACTTCCATCCCCTCTTCCCTCCCGGCCCCGGCTTCCCCGGGATTCTGACGCCCATCGGCATGGCCTTGGTCGCCGTTTTCTGGACCTACGATGGGTGGTATTCCGTCAACTGCACGGCCGAGGAGGTCCGTGACCCGGGCCGGAATATCCCGCGGGGGCTCATCCTCGGGGTTCTCTCCATAACCGTGATCTACGTTCTCGTGAACCTCGTCTATCTCCTGGCCTTGCCCCTCGAGAGCCTCCAGGGCGTCGTCCGGGTCGGAGAGCTGGCGGTTTCGGCCCTCTTCGGCGGGGCCGGGGCGACCCTCTTCTCGGCGTTGGTCATGGTCTCGATCTTCGGCTGCCTCAACGCCAATCTCCTCTTCGGGTCCCGCGTCTACTATGCCATGGCCCGGGACGGCCACTTCTTCCGGGCCATGGGGCGCCTCGGGCCAAGGAGCCGGGTTCCCAACACGGCCCTGTGGGGGCAGGCGGCCTGGTCCGGCTTCTTGTGCCTCACGGGGACCTATGAATCGCTTTACGAATATATGGTCTTCGCCCTGGTGCTTTTTTTCGCGGCGACAGGGCTGGCCGCCTTCGTCCTACGGCGCCGAGCGCCCGGACTAAACCGCCCCTACCGGATCTGGGGATTTCCCGCCGTTCCCGCCGTCTTTGTCCTGGCGTCGCTCGGCGTCTTCGCCAGCATCGTCGCCAACCAGCCGCTGAAGTCGCTGGCCGGGTTCGGGCTTCTCGTGACCGGGATCCCCGTCTATCTCGTCTGGAGAAAGGGCGGTGGTCACGTTTCCGGGGGAAAAAAGCGCTTGCCGTGAGCCGCTTTTCGATTATGATGGGCCCTGGGCGGACGAACAGAGAGACATGACCGAAACATCCTTCGTGGTCGAGGTCCTCCCCGACGGGATCAAGGCCAAGGCCAAGACCGGCGAGGCCCTGGCCGATGTCCTCGTGCGCGCGGGCGTCCCCTTGAGCCTGTACTGCCGGCAGAGAGGCGTCTGCGGCAAGTGCGCCGTCCGGATCGTCAACGGCCCCCTCCCCTTCCCCGCCGCCCGGGAAGCCGCGCTCCTCGAGAAACGCGGGTTGGGGCCGGATCACCGGCTGGCCTGCCTTTACACCGTCCGGAGCGACGTCACGGTCGAGATCCTGCCCGGATCGAGGCTCGAGAAGGTCGGCGTTCTCGAAGCCGGCCCGCCCTCGGCCGCCTACGTCGATCCGGCGGTCAAAAGGCTGTCTTTCACCAAGGATAAGCCCTCCTTGGCTTCCCCGACCGCGGTGGCCGACTCGCTCCGGGACCGGCTCAATGCCCCCGGGCTCGTCCTGAGCCTGGCCGTGCTCTCGAAGCTCGGAGGGGCGGCGCTGGGCTCTTCATCCGCACTCGCGGCCGTGGTCTATGACGACCGGGAAGTCCTCGACATCGAGCCCGAAGAACCGGACCGCGAGTTGTTCGGGTTGGCCATCGACCTCGGCACGACCACAGTGGCGGCCGAGCTCGTCGATCTGCGGACCGGGGCCATCGTCGACAGGGCCGCGGCCGTCAACGCCCAGAGCTCCTACGGCGCCGACATCGTCTCGCGCATCACCTTCGCCTTCGAGAACCCCGACAATCTCGGGCGCCTGAGAACGGCGGCGCTCCAGCTGCTGAACGACATGATCGGGACGATGTGCCGCCGCGGCGGCGTCCCCCGGCATCGGATCTACGATGTCGTCGTCGCCGGCAACGCGGCCATGAACCACATCCTCTGCGGGGTCGCCGTGGATTCGCTGGCCTTGGCCCCGTTCCACGCCGTCTTCTCGGTCCTACCGCCGCTCGCCGCGGCCGAGGTCGGCTTCGCCCTCAACCCGCAGGCCCGTGTCTACATCGCCCCCAACGTCAAGAGCTTCGTCGGCGGGGACATCACCGCCGGGCTCGTGGGCTCGAAGTTCGCGGAGGGGCCGGGCAATGCCCTGTTCGTGGATCTCGGGACCAACGGGGAGGTCGTCCTCAAGAAGGGCGCCGAGCTCGCGGCCACATCGACCGCGGCCGGCCCGGCCTTCGAGGGCATGAACATCAGCTGCGGCATGCTCGCGGTCCCCGGGGCCATCCATAGGGCCGAATGGGACAACGGCTTCAAGTGCCGGACGGTCGACGACCTCCCGCCCCAGGGCGTGTGCGGGTCGGGGCTGATCGACATCCTCTCCGGCGCCCTGGCCCGGGGACTCCTCGGACGCGACGGCCGAATCACCGGCCCCGAAAAGCGCATCCGCTTGACCGAGCGTCTGGCCCTGACCCAACAGGATGTCCGTGACATCCAGCTGGCCGTCGGCGCGGTCCGAAGCGGGATCCGGCTGATGCTCAAGGAATTCCGCCTCGACGTCGCCGACCTTGACCGGGTCCTCGTCGCCGGGGCTTTCGGCGGCTCGCTCGACATCGCCAACGCCGCGGCCCTGGGGCTGCTGCCGGACCTGCCGGCCGGCAGGATCGTCTTCGTCGGCAACGCTTCCCTGGCCGGGGCGCGGCTGCTCCTCGTTTCCCGCCCGTCCCGGGCGGCGGCCGAGGGATTGGCGGCCAGGATCGCGCATGTGTCCCTGGCCACGCGCTCCGATTTCCAGGACGAGTTCGTCAGGGCCCTCGAATTCGACTGCTACCCCAAGAGGCCGACATGACCCACCCGATCCTCGAACTCGCCCGGTCCCGGACCGTCCTCTTCGACGGCGCCATGGGCACCGAGCTCATGGCCCGCGGGCTCGCCCCGGGAGCTCCTCCGGAGCTCTGGAACGCCGAAAGGCCGGACGCCGTTCGCGAGGTCCACGCGGCCTATTTCGAGGCCGGGGCCGACATCGTCTCGACGAACACCTTCGGCGGCACCCCGGTCAGGCTGGCCGCGCACGGCCTCGAGGCTCGGGCCTTCGAGCTCAACCGGGCCGCCGCCCGGCTGGCCCGGGAAGCGGCCCCGCCCGGACGCTTCGTGGCCGCCAGCCTGGGCCCGACCGGGAAGTTCCTGAAACCCCAGGGACCGGCGACCGAGGATGAGCTCTCCGCCGCCTACGCCGAGCAGGCCCGGGCCCTGGCCGACGGCGGGGTCGACTTGTTCCTCATCGAGACCCAGTACGACCTGCGGGAAGCCTTGGCCGCAATCCAAGGTATCGGGAGCGTCTCAAGGCTTCCGGTCTTTGTCACCATGACCTTCAACGTTTTCCCGAGAGGTTATTTCACCCTGCTGGGTGATTCCGCCGCCCGCGCGGCGGCCGAGCTGGAAAAAGCGGGTGCCGCCGCGGTCGGGGCCAACTGTACGCTGACGAGCGAACAGATGGTGGGCTGCATCGCGGCCCTGCGATCGGCCACGACCCTGCCCCTTGTCGCCCAGGCCAACGCCGGCCAGCCGGCCGTCGGGCCCGACGGGAAGGTCGGCTATGCCCAGCCCGTCGAGGCGTACGTCCGGTCCGTGCCGGACCTCATCGCCGCCGGGGCCGGTTTCGTCGGGGGCTGTTGCGGGACGACGCCCGATCACGTCCGGGCCATGGCCCGGGCCATCCGCCGCAAGGAGGCATCATGACCAAGGACGAGATCTATTCTAAGATGAGCGAGGCCATCGTCGCCGGGGACCGCGAGGCCGCCCGCGGGCTGGCCGAAGAGGCCGTGCGGTCGGGGCTCGACCTCCTTGAGGTCGTGGACCGGGGCTACGTCCCCGGCATCCAGAAGGTCGGCGAGCTCTGGGAGCAGGGGGAGTACTTCCTGCCCGAGCTCATCACCAGTGCGGAGGCCATGAAGGCGGCCATGGGCGTCCTCGAGCCCGAGCTCAAGAAACGGAACGCCGGGTCGCGCGCGGGAGGGCGCGTGGTCATCGGGACCATCGAGGGCGACATTCACGACATCGGGAAAAACCTCGTCGCCTCCATGCTCCAGGCCGGAGGCTTCGAGGTCCACGACCTGGGGGCCGACGTCAAGCTCGAGCGCTATATCGAAACGGCCGAGGAGGTCGGGGCGGACATGATCTGTCTCTCGGCCCTGCTGACCACGACGATGATGAACCAGCGCCGCTTCATCGGGCTCCTGAGGGAGAGAGGATTGCGCGACAAGTACAAGGTCCTGGTCGGCGGCGCCCCCGCCAACCGGGCCTGGGCCGAGGAGATCGGCGCGGACGGGTTCGCTGAGAACGCCGTCGCCGCCGTCAAGCTGGCCAGGTCCCTGGCCGGCCGGCCCTGAGACCGGGTCGCCGGAGGGACGGATGACGAAAGGGGTATCGAGATGATCGCAACGCGAAGGCCGAAGCTTGAACTCCTCTCCGAGGCCCTGGTCGAGAGGGTCGTCGAGGAGGGGCTGGCCCTGCTCGAACGCCACGGCGTCCTGGTCGAGAACAGGGAGGCCCTGGGCCTCCTCTCAGGCGCTGGGGCCGACGTCGATCCCGCCACGGGCCTCGCCCGCATGGGCCGCGAGCTCGTCGAGGACTGCCTGGCCGCGACGCCGGCCTCCGTCACGCTCTTTGACCGGACGGGGACCAAGGCCTTCACCGTCGGCGGCGACGAGGTCCATTTCGATCCCGGATCGGCCGCGGTCACCATCCTCGAGCATGCCGGAGGGACGCAGCGCAAGGCCATGACGTCCGATGTCGCGGATCTCTACAGGCTCGTCGAGACGCTCGAGCATCTCCATTTCCAGAGCACGGCCCTGATCGCCTCCGACGTCCCCTCCCCCATCGCCGACGGCTTCCGGCTCTACCTCGGGCTCATCCTGTCCGAGAAGCCGTTCGTCACCGGGACTTTCCGGATAGAGGGCTTCGGGCCCATGAAGGACTTCCTCGCCGCCGTCCGCGGCGGCGAGAACGAGCTCAGGGACAAGCCCCTGGCCATTTTCGACGCCTGCCCCTCCCCGCCCCTCAAGTGGAGCAACTTGACCGCGCAGAGCCTCATCGACGCGGCCCGGGCCGGCATCCCCTCCGAGCTCATCTCGATGGGCATGACCGGGGCGACCTCGCCGACGACCATCGCCGGGACCCTGGTCCAGCATGTGGCCGAGAACCTCTCCGGCCTCGTCATCTGCCAGCTGGCCGGCCGGGGCGCGCCGGTCATCTTCGGCGGCTCGCCATCGAGCTTCGACATGCGCAAGGGCACAACGCCTATGGGCGCGATCGAGACGATGATGATCGACGCCGCCTACGCCCAAGTCGGCAAGCGCCTGGGGCTGCCCACCCACGCCTACATGGCCCTGAGCGACGCCAAGATCAACGATCCCCAGGCCGGCTTCGAGACGGCCTTCGGGGCGGCGATCGGGGCGCTGGCCGGCGTCAATGTCATTTCCGGCCCGGGCATGCTCGATTTCGAGAGTTCGCAGAGCCTGGAGAAGCTGGTCATCGACGACGGCATCTGCGCCATGGCCTACCGCCTGATCGACGGCATCGCCCAGCGCGACGATCCCATTGCCCTGGGCCTGTTCGAGGGCTTGGCGCCGGGCATGTCCTTCCTGACCCACCCGCACACCCGCCGGTGGTACCGTCAAGAGCACATCCCGGCCGGGCTCGCCGACCGGGATCCCTACGAGGCCTGGGTCGCGGCCGGGCGGACCTCGATCGTCGATAAGGCCCACGCCGACGTCCAACGACGCCTGGCCGCCCATGCCGCGCCGCCGCTGGCCGCGAACGTCCGCGGGGAGCTCGACAGGATCATGATCGCTTACGCCCGGTCTTCAGGCGTCGACGACTGGGCCCCGCCCCGGATCTGAGCTCCGGCCGGCCCGTCGGGGCCTCAGTCGAGGTCCCAGACCTCGAGATATTCGGGCACTTCGACCGTCCAGCCCCGCTCACGCCGGACGCTCTCCGCGAACCTGGCCGCGACGTCCGCGTCCCCATGGGTGACGAAAAGGCGCCGCGGCGGTTCGGCATAGCCGTCGAGCCATCGATTCAGGCCCTTGCGGTCGGCGTGGGCGGAGAAGCCGTTGATCTTGGCCACCCTGGCCTTGACCGGCAGTGTCCGACCCAGGACGCGGACCTCCTTGGCGCCCTCGAGAATGATACGGCCCAGGGTTCCGCTGGCCTGGTAGCCGACGAACAGGAGGGTCGACTCCTGCCGGGCGATGTTCTGGGCGACATGGTGCTTGATCCGTCCTCCGGTGATCATGCCCGATCCGGCCATGATGACGGCCGGTCCCCTGGCCTTGTTGATGGCCTTGGATTCCGCGGTGCTCCGGGTGATGGACAGGCCGGGGAACTCGAACGGATGCCGGCCCTCGGCGATGAGCCGGCGGGTCTCCTCGTCGTAGAACGCGTCGTTGCGCTCGAACGCCCGCGTCACCTCGCGGGCCATGGGGCTGTCGAGATAGATCGGCATGGCCGGGATGGCCTTAGCGTGGACGAGCCGGCTGAGGTGATACAGCAGGTCCTGGGCCCGTTCGATGGCGAAGGTGGGGATGACGATGTTGCCGCCCGCCGCGGCCGTCTCGCGGATCACCCGGCCGAGGAGCTCTTCGACGCTCCCCTGGTCCTCGTGCTCCCTGTCGCCGTAGGTCGATTCCATGACCACGTAGTCGGCGCTCTCGAAGACGGTGGGATCGCGGACGAAGGGCATGTCCCATTGACCCAGATCGCCCGAGAAGACGATCGTCCGGGTCCTGTCGCCGTCCCTGATGGTCAGCTCGATCATGGCCGAGCCGAGGATGTGGCCCGCGTCCATGAAGCGGGCCGACGCGGACTCTCCCAGCTCCAGGACCTGGCCGTAGCCCGCCTCCTCGACCAGGGGCATCGTGGCCTGGACGTCCTCCGTGGTGTAGAGCGGGGCGACGGGGTGGTCGACCGTCCGGCCCTCCTTCTGATGGCGCCGCCTCTTATAGGCCGCGTCCTCCTCCTGGATCTCCGCGGAATCCATGAGCGCGATCGACAGGATGTCGGCCGTGGCCGCCGTGGTCAGGATGGTCCCCGCGAACCCGTCGCGGACGAGGCGAGGGATGAGCCCGCAGTGATCGAGATGGGCATGGGTGAGCAGGAGGACGTGAAGATCCTCCGGCGGGACCGGGAAGGGATCCCAGTTGCGGCCGAGGAACGGCCGCTCCTGGTAGAGCCCGCAGTCCACGAGGATGCGCAGAGAGCCGGTGTCGACGAAATAGGAGGAGCCCGTAACCTGCCGGGCCGCCCCGAGGAACGCCAGTTTCATCAAGCCTCTCTTTCCCGTCTAGGTTCAGTAAGGATGGGACCTGTAGAACTCGGCCTGGGCGGCGACGAAAAGCGTCCTGATCCAGATCCGGAAGAGGATATAGGCCTGCATCCAGACGAGCCCGGCGGCGAGGGGGGCGACGCCGGGCCCGCCCAGGAGGCCGAGCACGGTATAGAAGACGACCGCGCCGACGATCGTCCCGAGGACGATGAGCAGATAGATAGCCCAGGCCCGCCAGAAGCGCTTCTTGAGGAAGGTCAGCGCGTGGCGCAGGGCCTTGAGGACCTTGCGCTCCGCGTCGGCGACCACGGCGATGCGGGTGTAATCGACGACCATGTGGACGATCGACAGCAGGAGCAGGGCGATGAGGAGATGGAGGTTGGAGAGGATGAACGGTAGCCACTCGGTGACGGCGCTCTCCGACAGGGGCCTGAACAAGGCGGAGACGAGCCCCATGACGACGCCGAGGGTCAGGACATAGAAGACGAGTGCGATGGCGAAGAGGCGCGCGAACCGCCAGACATAGCGGCCGCAGTCGCCGGCGAAGGCCGGCAGGGTCGCCGGGCCTTCCCGGTCGAGGAGACGTCCGACGATGCCGCCGTAGAGAAAAACGTGGAGGGCCAGATAGAAGAGGCCGAACACGGCCAGGCTTGCGGCGATGGCGGGCAGGGCTTCCTGGTGCTCGAGCACGGCCTCGCCCAGCCACATGGGGTCGAGCGGACGGACGGACGCGCCGAGGAAGGAATGCTCGAGATCGGCCCGGACGAGGGCCAGGAGCGGGACCGCCGCGATGACCGCGAAGACGAGATTGACGACGTAGAGGATGACCAGGATCCGGGCCTTCCGGATGGTCGTCCCCATCCCTGCGAGGATGGCTTTGATGACGCCCATGTCCGCCTCCCTAGCTCCATGAGCCGAAGAAATGAAGGACGCACTGCACGGCGAACAGCAGCTGGGTCATCAGCTTGACGGTGTTCCGTCTTAGCCCGCCCACCCGCCGGCTGTTGTTGGCCAGGTCCTCGTCGATGAGCCAGACGCCGCGGGGATCGATCTGGGCGCTCACGGCCCGGGCCGGTTTGACGAATTCGAGCCGGGCCCACCGCCCTTGGCCGTCCCAGGTCCGGGTCTCGACCGTCCCGTCCTCGAAACGGACGACGGCCTCGACCCGGTCGCCGCCGCCGAGGCGCGCCTCGCCGTAGCGTCTCAGGACGACCGTCGTCCGGTACCGCCCGGGACCGTCCCCGGCCTCGGCCGCCGCGGCCTCGAACGCCTCGACCTTCTCGGTCGTCCATTCCTCGCGGGCTCCCCCGGCGTCGAAGACGCCCCGCCGCTGGACGGGCACTTTGACGGAGGCGACCGAGGCGACGCCGTAGTCGAAGGACCGGGTGCCTTCGAACAGCTCGTCGAAGAACCAAGTCATATCCCGGCCGGCGATCTCGTTGACAACGGCGGCGAAGTCGGCCTTGGTCGGGTGGCGGAAACGGTAGCGCGTGGCGTAGGTCCTCATGATCCGCGGCCAGGCCGGCTCGCCGAGAAGGCGTTCGAGGGTGTTGAGGAGCGTCGCCGCGCGCATGTAGACGTTGGCCCCGTAGCTCATCCGGTCGTAGAACTTCCAGGACCAGGCGGTCACGGGATCGTAGCGGACGACGTTGATGGCCGCGACACGGTCGGTCTCGAAGTCGAAGATCTTGGGGAGGCGCAGGAACCAGTCGAGAGGCCAGCCTTTGAAGCGCGCCGAGAGGGCGCCCGGCCCGTAGGCCGCGGCCAGGACCCGGCCGGTCGAGTAGGTGTTGAAGCCTTCGTCGAGCCAGGCCGCTTCGAACTCGTTGCTGGCCACGAGCCCGTACCAGTAGCCGTGCCCGAACTCGTGGACGATGACGCCCTCCGGGGACAGGACGTTGCGGCTCGGCAGGACGCTCGTGCCGGCGGTGAAGAGCGTCGGGTACTCCATGCCTCCGCTGCCCGTCCGGAAGGGCGGGTCGACCATGGTCACGGTCTCATAGGGATAGGGGCCGTACCAGAGGCCGTAGAACTTGATGGCCGCGCGGAGGGCCCGGAAGTGCCTTTCGATCTGCCCCTTGTGCTCCGGGGCGATGAGCAGGGTCATTTTGACGTCGGGCAGCCTGACCTCTTCGAGCGGCAGGCCGAGGAGCGCGGCCGCCTCGTCGTACTCCTTGGCGGTCACCTCCCGATCGGCGACGAAGTCCCGCTCGATCTTTAGGTAGCGGGGGCTGGCCGTCCAGGCGAAGTCGTGGACCATGGCCTGCCGGTAGGTCGTGGTCGTCGTGCCCGCGGCTTGATCGGTCCGCGTCTCGGCGGCCTTGCCCGACGATCCCAGCACGAAACCCGTCGGAACGGTGATGTGGACGACGAAATCGGCGAAATCGGCGAAGAACTCCGAGTTCAGGTGATAGGCGTGGCAGTTCCAGCCCTTGCCCTCCTCGTAGACGCCCGGCTTCGGGTACCATTGGCCGATGAAGAAGGAGTCCCTGTAATAGCCGGACCGGGCCACGGTCCGGGGGATCTTGCTCTTGAACTCGAGACGCAGGTGGACGCTCTCCCCCGGCTGGACGGGCGCGGGGAACAGGATCCGGGCGACGGTCTGATCGCCTTCGGTCTCGGGGCCGTCGGGGGTGACGAACGTGAGAGCCGGCCTGAGGTCCGACCCGTCCGCGAGCCGGATGTCTGTGACGTCGATCCAGCCCCACTCGCCGTCCTCGGGCGAGCCGCCGCGGAGAAGGCCGGTTTCGGCCGCGTTCTCCCGCATGTAGACGCTGGCCTCGTTCTTGAACGCGTTCCAGTAGAGATGGAGCAGCATGTCCGGGACGGCGTCCTGAGTGGGATTGGTCCAGATGATCTCCTCCTTCCCGAGCAGCATCTTGCCGTCCGGGTCGAGCTCGATCCAGATCTCATAGCGGAGGCCGGGCGCGCCGGCGGGCGGGGGGCTCTCGGCCTGGCCGCCGCCCGCGGCCGGCGGTCCCAGGACAAGCGAGACCCCGAGGAGAAGACATGCGGACAGGCCGGTTGCTCTCATGGCGAACCTCCGGGATGGAACTTGCTCAACCCCTCAGCCACTCCTCCCAGACGGGCTGACGGGGAAAGTCGATGAAGGTCAAGGCGAGCGAAGCGATTAAAAGGGCGTAGAAGTCGGCGACGTACCCGCCGAGAAGGAACAGGGCCAGGCCGAGAACGGCCGGTATCTCCCCTAGGAGCAGGACCGCGAGAGAGGCCCGCTGGAGCCTGGCGAGTACGGCCGACCGGTCCTCGCGACCGCCCTTGCGGAAGAGCCGGTGTCTCAGGACGAGGATGAGCATGATGACGGCGGCGGCCAGTCCGAACACGGCCAGGCGGAGAGGCTGACCCCCGACATCGCCGGCGAAGCCCCCGAAGGGCCTGCGGGCCGACCGAAGCGCGGTGACGAGCCCGAGGTAGATCGCCAGGCTGGCGAAGATGCCCCAGGCCACGATCGTCACGGGCTTGAGGTGCTTTCGGATGTCTTCCCGAGGGTCCATGTGGCGGCCTCCTCCCTGTAAGGATCGACCGAGCGGCCGGCTGGAGGGGATTATAGGGGAATGGGCGCCGTCTGGCAAACCGAGCCCGGGGCCCCGGCCCGCAAGGGTACCGACCCGGTCAATCGACGTAGAGCAAAAAGCCCTTCAAGTAGTCCGTTTCGGGATGGTAGACATTGACGGGGTGATCGAGGGCCTGCCGGTGCCGCTGGAGGATGCGCGCCCGCCTCCCCGCCTCGGCCGCGGCCTCGAAGACGACCTGCCGGAAGAGACCCTCATCGACGAAATGGGAACACGAGAAGGTCAGGACCAGCCCCGGGGCCCGGACGCGCTTAAGCGCCAATCGGTTGATGTCCTTGTAGCCGCGGCAGGCGGCGACGACATCGGCCCTCTTCTTGGCGAAGGCCGGCGGGTCGAGGATGAGGAAGTCGTGCTCGAGGGTCGGCTCTCGGAGGAACTCGAAGACGTCGGCCGTGAAGAAGGTCCCGGATTCCGATCCGAGGCCGTTGAGATCGAAATTATCCTGGGCCAGGGACATCGCCGCGGCCGAGGAATCCACCGAATCGGCCCGGACGGCGCCGCCGAGCAGAGCGCAGACCGAAAAAGACCCCGAGTAAGCGAACATGTTGAGGACCTTCCGGCCCGCCGCGTGGGCCCGGACGAGCTGGCGGGACTCGCGCTGGTCGAGGTAGAAACCCGTCTTCTGGCCGCCGGCCAAGTTGACCCAATAGGGAACCCCGTTTTCAAGGACGCGGACCCTGTCGACCGGCTCTCCGGCCAGGACGGCTTCGACCTGGTCGAGCCCCTCCTCCCGCCGGGCCGGCAGGTCCGATCTCTCGAGAATGGCCCGGGGCTTGAGCGCGCGGGCCAAAGTGTCGACGACCAGCGGCTTGAGCTTGTCCATCCCCAAGGTCGCGCTCTGGAGGACGAGGACGTCGTCGTAGAGATCGGCGACGAGCCCGGGCAGGCCGTCCCCTTCGGCGTTGACGAGCCGGAGGGCGTTGGTCACGGCCGGGTCGAAGAAGGTCCGGCGCAAAGCCAGGGCTCTCTCAAGGTTCTCGCGGACGGCCGCTTCGGGGGCTTCGCTCCCGAAGCTGATCATCCGGCCGGCGATCGAGCTCCGGGGATTGAAGAAGGCGTGGCCGAGAAGGTCGCCTCCGGCGTCGCGGACGGGCAGGATCTCGCCGGGCTCGAAGTCGGGCAGGTCCCGGATGGCGCCCGAGAAGATCCAGTGGTGGCGGTTCCGGACGGCCTTGTCCCGGCCTGGCTTGAGGACGGCCGCCTTCACCTCCCCTCCCCTATCGGCTCCCGCCGGTCCGGCTTCGAGAACAGCGTTTCGTCCATGTCCGCGGGCTCGAGCCAGCCGATCTCGTCGTGATCGGTCAGGCGCAAGCCGTCCGATAAAAGCTCGACCCGGAAGACCATCAGCTCGAAGCTCGTGCCCGTCCCGTCGAACGGGACCGAGCAGACGAGCCCGCCGACCCGGGCCGCGACGCCCAGCTCCTCCTCGAGCTCGCGCTCCAGACCTCGCCGGGGATCCTCGCCCTCTTCGAGCTTGCCGCCCGGGAACTCCCAGAGCCCCCCGGCCACGAGCCCCGGCCGCCGCCTGGCGACGAGGACCTTGCCGTCGCGCTCGACGATCGCCGCCGTGACGACCCGCCGGGCCTTTCTCTTCAGGGTTTCCATGTCCCGCGCTCCTGATCATCTTAAGCCAGGGGGCGCAAATAATACAAGGTCTCCTCTAGCGGTGTTTGAGCCAGGCGTCTTCGAACTTTTCCCATGAGGGCGAGTGGGAACCTCCTCGGCGCGCTTCGGGGAAGGTCCCTTTTGTGCTAGAATGGCGGGACCATGAAAGTTGCTTTCCTCGCCTCCGAAGTCATCCCCTACGCCAAGACGGGCGGCCTGGCCGACGTGGCCGGGGCCTTGCCCAGGTTCCTGGCCGGCCTCGGGGCCGATGTCAAGGTCTTCCTGCCGCTCTACCGGGCCGTCCGGACAAAGGGCCTGGTCCTCGAGCCCGTCATCGAGGCGGCCTCCCTCGAAATGGGCGGCCGGTCGCTCGACTACGCGGTCCATGCCCATCGGGCCGACCGCGTCACGGTCCTGTTCATCGACCGGCCGGAGTTCTTCGACCGGGACGGCCTGTACGGGACGGCCGCCGGCGACTACCCCGACAACGGCGAGCGGTTCGCCTTTTTCAGCCGCGCCGCCCTGGAGACCATGAGGGCCCTGGATTTCTCGCCCGATATCATCCATGGCCACGATTGGCAGTCGGCCCTGGCCTTCGCTTACCTGCGGCACGTCTACGGCGGCGATCCGTTCTTCGCCCGGGCCCGCACCCTCTTCACCATCCACAACCTCGCCTACCAGGGCTTGTTCGAGCAGGAGGTCCTGGCCCGGGTCGGCCTGCCTCCGGCGCTCTTCAACATGAACGACCTCGAGTACTTCGGCCAGGTCAACGCCCTCAAGGCGGGCATCCTGTACGCGGACGCCGTGACGACGGTCAGCCCCCGTTACAGCCGGGAGATCCAGACGCCGGAGTTCGGCTGCGGGCTCGACGGCCTGCTGCGGTCCCGGGCCGGCGTTCTGCACGGCATCCTCAACGGCGTCGATTACCGCGATTGGGACCCGGCGACCGATCGGCACATCCCGCGCAACTTCACGCCCGCCGACCTCTCGGGCAAGAAGGTCTGCCGCGAGATGCTGGGCCTCGAGTTCGGCCTGGCCGCGCCGGAGGACCGGCCCGTCGTCGGCATGGTCACGCGCCTGGCCGGCCAGAAGGGCTTGGACATCGTCTGCGAAGCGCTCGACGATCTCATGGGCCTGGGCTTGACCCTGATCATCCTGGGCACGGGCGAACAGAAGATCCAGGATTTCCTTCTGGCGGCCCGGAAAAAGCACTCCGACAGGTTCGGGCTCAAGATCGCCTTCGACGAAAGGATCGCCCACACGATCTACGCCGGCAGCGACATCTTCCTCATCCCCTCCCGCTATGAGCCGTGCGGTCTGACCCAGATGTACGCCATGAAGTACGGCACGATCCCCGTCGTCCGGGCCACGGGCGGGCTCGAGGACAGCGTCCAGGAGTATGACCCGAGGGCGGGCGAAGGAAACGGCTTCAAGTTCCTCGAAGCCGAAGCCGGGCCCCTGGTCGAGGCGACCGCCCGAGCCCTGGCCGTCTTCAAGAAGCCGGGCTCTTGGCGGAAACTTGTAGGCAACGCGATGGCC
>Ga0116197_1000088_pt1 | contig 17005 bp, 17 predicted proteins | sample ZodSprsou2mmetaG_FD_94480 | JGI IMG/M metagenome (GOLD analysis project Ga0116197, IMG submission 94480) | Hot spring sediment microbial communities from Zodletone spring, Oklahoma to study Microbial Dark Matter (Phase II) - Zodletone Spring... ...
CTTTTATTGTATAAGATACTTTTTGTGATATGGCTTAGTCAAAACCCCAGATTCAGGTATATTTTCGGAAAAAAATGGGGAATTTACAAAAAATTGCAAAATACTATTGACAAACCAAACCCTTTTGACTATAATTGCGGTCCTTATTCAAGCAGATTGTTTGAAAAGGCAGTTCGGAGTGTAGCGCAGTCTGGTAGCGCACCTGGTTTGGGACCAGGGGGTCGAAGGTTCGAGTCCTTTCACTCCGACCATTTGTTCTTTAAGAAAGTAATAGTAAAATCATCAAGTTTATGGTGGATGTAGTTCAGTTGGTAGAGCACCAGTTTGTGGCACTGGGTGTCGCGGGTTCGAGCCCCGTCATCCACCCCATTGATAGTAGAACCACCTCATGAAGCGCTAGTAGCTCAATTGGATTGAGCATCAGACTTCGGATCTGAGGGTTAGGGGTTCGAGTCCTCTCTGGCGTACCATCAAGTATGACTTCAGCAGTCGGCTCACGTAACATGTTACGTTAAAAACTATATGATGATTTTATTATTATGTGCGTTCGTAGCTCAGCTGGATAGAGCACTCGCCTTCTAAGCGAGCGGTCTCAGGTTCGAATCCTGACGGACGTACCACTTTATATATGCGGATGTGGTGAAATTGGTAGACACGCCAGACTTAGGATCTGGTGCCTCACGGTGTGAAGGTTCGAGTCCTTTCATCCGCACCACCTTTATGTAATTCCCTCCTCAAATACAATCAATCAATGTACTTTACAAACTCAAGGTTCTTCCTAACAAAAAAAAGCACTTCTTATTTTCTCTGAATTTTTGTATAATAAGCACCAATATGTTACCTATAAAAGCAAGGGGATAGGATTATGGATAAAAATTTACTGATATTCATTGCTGTGGGTTTGGTATTTATGTATTTTGTGACGAATTTTGTCAATGATCTTCAGGAAGAAGATGAACAGCTTCAAAGTACTGCATACCAGAAAAAGCACAGTTTTGATAAATTTATGAAAACAGACAGTATAGGTCAGACCATTCTGGATGTAGCAGGCGAGAGTTCAGAGGTGCAGATCTCAGCATGGAACCAGTCAAAACTGAAACATGAACTGATAGAGTATTTCCCTGACTTTGATACGATGAAACTCTTTGCAAAAGAGAGAGTAAGGGGTGAGATACTCCATAGCAAACTCTATCAGCATATCGACAGTGTGGAAAAAAGATTCTTTTCAGGAGAGATAGATGCCGAAAAGGCGAAAAAAGAGCTGGAGACCCTTAAGTAGGAAAAACCTACTTAATAACAAGGGTTGCTCATATTGTTGCGGTCTGCATAGAGGTAGACTTCAACACGTCTGTTGAGCGCTCTGTTTGCTGCACTGTTATTGTCTACAAGTGCTTTGTCGTATGAACATCCTTTGACCTTCGGATAGCCGTTGACTGCGAGGATGTCTGCGACACTTCTTGCGCGTCTTTCTGAGAGGCGCTGGTTATACTCGTGACTACCACGGTTGTCCGTGAATCCTGCTACGCCGACAACGGTTTGAGGATATCTCTCCAGAAGCTGTGCGATCTTCTGTACTTTATATCGTGCACTTGACTGAAGATTTGCCGAGTCTGTCGCAAACATCATCTTGTCTCTGAACATAATATGTACATAGGTCGGGGTTTTGGATACGACGATATCTCTCTCCGGATCCAGCTGTGCCAATGGGTCATTTGATACACCTGTACCCAGTGCTCTTGCGACTTCATTTGCCTGCTGATCCAGACTGTATCCTATCGCACCTCCTGCAAGGGCTCCCAAAGCTGCACCTATTGCTGCTCTCTGCCCTTTGTTGTGTCCTTTGGTGTTGTATCCGATCATGGCTCCTGTCGCTGCACCTGCAAGTGCTCCGGTTTTTGTACGGTCATAGCTGCTGTCCTGTACCAGTCCTGGTTGATTGTAGCACCCGGTAAGCAAAAATGCTGCCAGGGTAGAAGCGAGTAGGGGTTTAGTAAATTTCATGATTTTCTCCTTTGATCTTTTTATTGCCAGCCGCCGTCTTCTACAGGCTCTGGATTTCGGTTATCTACGGCATTACCTATGGCACCGCCTGCCAATGCGCCTGCAGCGGCACCCAAAGCTGCATTTCTGCCTTTGTGACGGCCTGATACATTGTAGCCTATGACTGCGCCTGCTACTGCACCTGTGGCTACACCTGTCTGTGTTGCATTGCGTGGTACAGCTTCTGTACCGGTACATCCGCTTACTATTACTGCCGCTGCCATAGAGAGGGCAGCAGTTTTCACCATCTGTTTCTTCATTCCAGATTCACTCCAATGATATATTTTAAAGCAATTATAGCATAAGAGTGTGGTGGAATTGTGTTATTTGGAGGGAGGGGTGACAATTTTTTCATGCCACTCATAGAGGGTCTTTTCAAAGCCAATCTGTTGGGTATGGTAGAAGGATTTCGGACGGACAAGATACTCTTGGGGAACCCATCCTCCGTAGCTGTGCGGATAGAGGTAGTGTTTTGCATGGGTTTTGATGTGGTCAGGGATGGGATCGATATCTCCTTCTTTGACTGCCTTCTGTGCACGGTTGATCGCTTCATAGGCACTGTTTGATTTGGGTGAAGAAGCGAGGTAGATCACCAGTTGGCTCAGCGAGATGCGTGCCTCCGGATACCCGATATGTTTCACGATGTTGAGGGTGGAGCTTGCGAGGTTGAGTGCATGGGGATTGGCATTTCCGATATCTTCAGAAGCAAGTATCGCCAGCCGTCTGGCGATAAACTCTGCGGGTTCTCCCCCTTCAATGAGTCGTGCCAGATAGTAGAGCGCTGCATCGATATCCGAACCCCTGATACTCTTGATCATCGCCGATGTCAGCTCATAGTGGCTTTCGCTCTCGCTGCTTCCGGCCTGCATCGCATGCGGACGGATCTGCTTGAGCACCTGAAGGGTGATCCCTCCGGCGATATGAGCGCTTTCAATAAGGTTGAGCGCGGCCCTCAGGTCTCCGCCAGAGGAGAATACCGCATACTCCAATGCCTCCTCATCGATGGCGATATCCTCTTTCCGGATCACCTGGCGCAGGTAGGCTTTCATCGAGGCAGGATCGATAGAGCTTAGTTCAAAAAGGTGCGAACGTGAACGCATCGCCGCGGTGAGCGAGTAGTAGGGGTTTTCCGTCGAGGCACCGATGATCAGCGCCGCCTGGGCCTCCATAAAGGGGAGAAGTACCTCCTGCTGGTTCTTGCTCAGTCTGTGGACCTCGTCGATAAAAATGAGGGGTTTCTGCAAAGCATGTGCATAGGTCTTAAATATCGTCCGAAGCTCTTCGATCTTCATTGTGGTGGCATTGAGCTCATAAAAGGGTCTCTCCAGTGCAGAGGCGATGACTCTGGCCAAAGTGGTCTTGCCGCACCCCGGGGGTCCATAGAGAAAGATATGCGAGAGTGCATCGTTTTCGATCATTTTGCGAAGTATGGCATTCTTGCCAAGCAGACGCTCCTGTCCAATGATCTCATCTAAAGTTTTGGGACGGTAGTTCAGTGCAAGTTTCAACATTATTTAAAGCGCTTAAATGCCTCTTTGACCTCTTTTTTAAACTCGGAAAGTGAATCAGATGCATCTTTCTCTTTTTTGCCTTTTTTGCCCTGTTTCTGCGTATTAAACTCATTTTTTTCCGCAATGATCGCATTTTTCTTTTTACGCTTCATAAACTCGTGGAGGTCATCATACTCCTTGCGCGAGAAGTAGCGTGTTTTGTTCTCGGGAAGATTGTTGAGATCCACCCCACCGTAGGAGACACGTTTGAGGTCCAGTATTGTCGCGCCGAAGTGTCCAAAGAAACGTCTCAGCTCACGGTTTTTCCCCTCCTTGATGGTCACGCGCAGTTTGGTAAAGTTCTTCCCCTGGCTGCGTATCTCATAATACGCAAAAGGGGCAAACTCCATCGAGGTGATCTTGCTCTTTTCGTGGGCACCTGCACGGGCATCATCAAGAACAAGACCCTCCTGCATCGCCTGCATCATCTCTTCTGTGATCGGCTTGTCGATCTTGATGTTGTAGGTACGGTCGAGAGGACTCTCCATCAGGGCCTGCGCGACCTCCGGGGAGTCCGTAAGCAGCAAAACACCTTCTGAAGCATAGTCGAGCCTTCCCACAGGGATAAAGTGTCTGTATTTGCCCGGAAGCTTGTGGTAGATCGTCGTTCTGCCTCTGTCATCCTTTTTGGTCACCAGTACCCCTTTGGGCTTGTTGTAGACAACCATGGTGACTTCGCCGGTCTGGCGTTTTTTGAGCAGTTTGCCCTTGATGTAGATCTTGTCATCCTCTTTGACCTCATAGGCAAAGTCTTTGATGATTTTTTTATCCAAAGTGACTTCGCCTTCTTCGATCAGTTTGTCGGCTTCCCTTCTTGAGTATCTGGTATTGTGTGAAATGTATTTGTTGAGTCTCATAGTGTTTTCCTTATGGCCTCTACAAAACAAAGCTCTGTAGAGTATGCTGGGGCTCTCTCCTCTCTGGCATTAGCCTTTGAGAAGCAGCCGTTTTTAGTTACTTTTAATGCCTGCATTGACAAGATCATGGATGTGAAGTACACCGATGATTCTGTTTGCGTGATCAGTGATGGGAAGCAGTTGGATACGTTTTGTCTCGATAATCTCGAGCGCATCGCTTGCAAGCAGTTCCGTATCATGGTAGCTTGTGGGGTGCAGTGTCGCATAGGTGATCGCAGGGTAGTTCAGGTCAAAATCTTTTTTCATAAGCGCGCGCCTAAGGTCGCCATCGCTCAAGAGGGCTTTGAGCACGCCATTCTGATCGACGATCAGCACGGTCCCCATTTTCCCTTCGCTCATCACGACGACGGCCTCTTTCAGTGTTGTCTCTTCGCTGATGACCGGCAGGTTCTCTGTCTGCATCAGGTCCCTGATCTTCACAAAAAGTTTTTTGCCAAGAGTTCCACCGGGGTGAAACGAGGCAAAATCCTCATGCTTGAATCCTCTTTTTCTCATCAGTGCCACGGCGAGAGCGTCACCGATGGCCATAGTGAGGGTAGTAGAGGTGGTCGGTGCCGCACCCAGGGGGCAGGCCTCTTTTTCTACTGAGATATCCAAAAAGACATCGCAGTAGTGCCCCAAAGAAGAGTCAGGATTGCCCGTCAGGCCGATCAGCGGGATATCAAAGCGTTTGATATGCGGGAGTATCTTGGTAAGCTCTTCGCTCTCACCGCTGTTGCTGATCGCCAGCACGGAGTCTCCGTAACTGATCATCCCCAGATCACCGTGCAGTGCCTCTGTAGGATGAAGAAAGAAACTGGAGGTTCCTGTACTTGCAAACGTGGCAGCCATCTTTGCGCCCACCAGCCCGGATTTGCCCACACCGGTGATAATGAGTTTTCCCGTGGTGCCGTAGATCAGCTCGATAGCATCCAGAAAGTGCTGATCAAGACGCTTGGATGCCTTTAAGAGTGCATCTGCTTCGATCTGAAAAGTCTCTTGTGCAATTTTGATAAGATCCATACTACTACTTTTGAAGATTTTATAGGATTATAGCATATTTAGACCTCACGAGGAGGTCCGGTTTATACGATGAAGATCGTCGGGATGATGAGAGGATAACGTTTTTTCGTACGGATCACGTGTTTTCTGATCACATTTCTGATGTTGTTCTCCACATCTTTGTGGTTCTTGAGCGATTCGGGCTTGAGATTGAGAAGCACGGTTTCGATCAGCTCTTCGATCTCTTTTTGGAACTTTTTGCTCTCTCTTTCAGATACTAGTCCGTGCGTGGTAATGACCGGTTTGCCGACGACCTTCTGGTTCTCCTGCGAGATCTGCGCTGCCACGTTGATGATCCCGTCTTCAGCCAGTTTCTGTCTGTCGAGTACAACATCATCCTCGATCTGCAAATTGTTCTGGTTGTCGATATAGGTTTTGCCGCTTTTAACCGTTTTGACCTTCTTGAGGTACTTCGGCGTGATCTCTATCTGGTCTCCGTCGCTCATCAGAAGGATATTTCTCTCATCCACGCCGCACTCTACGGCTGTTTTCGCATGTTTGGCGATATGGTTGTACTCTCCGTGTACCGGCAGGAAGAACTTTGGCTGAACCAGTCTGAGTATCAGTTTTTGTTCCTCCTGTGAAGCGTGTCCGGAGACATGGATATCGCTGAACTCTTTGTAGCGTACCGTACAGCCTGCTTTCATCAGTTTGTTCATCAGGCTTGATACTGAGGCTTCGTTGCCCGGGATCGCCGAAGCGGAGATGATGACCGTATCATTGGGCTTAAGCTTGATATGGCGGTGCTCATCGGTAGCCATACGGTTGAGCGCAGCCATCGTCTCTCCCTGGGACCCTGTCGTGACGATCAGGATCTCGTCATCCGGGTACTTTGGGATCTCATGTACTTCGATGAAATGTCTATCATCGATATCCACATATCCAAGCGCACGGTTGGTTTCAACGTTGCGCTCCATAGACCTTCCGATCACACAGATCTTTCTTCCGTACTCTACAGCACGCTGCATCGCCTGGAAGATACGGTGGACGTTGGAGGAGAAGGTGGACATGATCACCCTTCCTTTAGCCAGGTCGAAGAGGGTGTCAAAGGTTTTTCCTACGACGGTTTCACTCTTGGTAAATCCCGGTTTGTGCGAGTTGGTGGAGTCTGAGAAGAGACAGAGTACCCCTTTCTCTCCATAGTGGGCGAAACGCTGCAGGTCTGTGGTAAATCCGTCTACCGGCGTATGGTCGATCTTGAAGTCCGCAGTGTGTATCAGGATCCCCGCCGGTGTCTCGATAGCAATTGAGCAGGCATCGATAATGGAGTGTGTGACGTGCATCCACTCGACCTTGATATCACCGATCTCATACTGTTGTCTTTTGGTGATGTAGCGGAAGTAGCTTCTATCTGCCTTCAGCCCATGCTCATTGAACTTGTTCTCGATCATTGCCAGCGCAAGCGGTGTTGCATAGATAGGGAACTTCAGCTCTTTGAAAAGATACGGTACTGCACCGATGTGGTCTTCGTGGCCGTGCGTGATGACGATCCCTTTGATCTTGTCTTTGATGGTATGCAGGTAGCTGAAATCAGGTACGAGGATATCTACGCCGTGCATGCTCTCATCCGGGAAGCTCATCCCCACGTCGATGATGATCGCCGATGTCTCTGTCTCGAGTACGGCCATGTTCCCGCCGATCTCACCGAGTCCTCCAAGCGGCGTAAACCTTACCTTGTTCTTGTTGCCTAGATCGATCTTTTTCCACGGCTGCATTCTCTGGTGCTGCAGTCTCATGTTTTCATCGATAGATGCACGCATCTCCGCATTGACCGTAGTAGGGTTCTTTCTTTTATTGTTTCTGCTCTTCGCGCTTGGTTGGCGGTTTTTTGCCGGGCGGTTTTTGTTCTGTCCCTCTTTTTGCGGTTCACTCTCTGGGCGGGCCGGTTTATTGGATCCTGGTCTGTTGTTTGAGCCCGGTCTTCTGCCGGAGGTGTTTCTCTGCTGCGGTCTTCTGTTTTGGGTTTTCTCTTCAGGCTTGTCGGCTCTGTTGCCATCTACCTCTCTGGGGGCCTCATTTCTGTTGGGCTGAGGCTTCTGCTGGTTACCCTGTCTATGGGGATTAGGCCTTCTGTTTCTCTGTGTTGGCTGACCTTGCTTTTGATTGTCGTTGTTTTGGTTCTCGTTCATCTAGATTATCCTTCAATGCATTATATAAGTGATGATAAATAGATGTCTCAACTTCATGAGGCCGTAGATTGGAGTCTAGTTCCTGTTGGATAAAAGTTTCTGCTACCAATGCCTTGGAAAAACGAGCTGTGAGGTTTTTTGAGAGCTTTTTGCGGGGCTGTGCGAAGGCAACCCGTAAAAATGCTTCAAAACCCTCATCATCTCTGGTTTCGTTTTTCTCTATTAAAAGTACTGCCGAGGTCACTTTCGGCGGCGGAACAAATGCTTCGGGCTCAACCTCGAAACATACGTGTGCATCCCCCACGCTGTCGGCCAGGACGGAGAGGGCAGAAAATGCTTTCTCCCCGGCCTTTGCCGCAAACTTGTCAGCGACCTCTTTTTGAACCATGACCAAAATAGATCGGCAGTGTTCATCTTTCAGTGCTTTTAATATGATATTGGTGGCAATATAGTAAGGCAGGTTTGCTACAAGATGATAGGGTTCATCCAGAAGCTTCCCCGACTCCCAACGCTCAAGCACATCCCCACAACGAAGTTCAAAGCGACCGTCGTGGATCGACTCTTTGAATTCATTGTTCAGATGCTCGCATAATCTTTTATCAACCTCAAATGCTGTGACATTGCGAACTTTTACAAGTTCTTTGGTTAAATCACCTAATCCAGGCCCGATCTCTGCGACTTTTAAGTCGTCATCGGGCATCGATTGGATGATCTTGTGAATATAGATATTGTTCTTTAGAAAGTTCTGTCCAAACTTTTTCTCGGCAAAACCAGCTAAGTCTTCATGAATCATACTATAATCAACCTTTATATTTCCCTATTACTCTTAGAGAACTTTCTTTCTTTTTGATAAAAGGTGAGAAAGGAATTCCCACTTTGAGATAATTTTTGTATAATTCTACCATAATAAAGGATAATATGATGGATTATTTTGCAAAACGTATTTCTATCATTACAGAACGCCTGATGAACAAAGTCCATCAGACTACGCTGACACTGTGTCCACTTCAGCAGTGGGCTCATGCGACTGGTCGCATTTAATTTTAAAGGATATTGAGTGGATTATTTTGCTAAGCGTATTATTCCCTGCCTGGATGTGGATGGCGGCCGTGTGGTGAAAGGGGTGAATTTTGTGGGCCTGCGCGATGCAGGTGACCCCGTCGAAGTCGCAAGGCGTTACAACCAGGAGGGTGCGGATGAGATCACATTTCTGGATATCGGTGCAAGCCATGAGGGCAGAGATACGATCGTAGATGTGGTGAAAAAAGTTGCCCGCGAGGTTTTCATCCCGCTTACTGTAGGGGGAGGGATCCGGGAGCTTCAGGATATCTATAACCTTTTGAACGTAGGATGCGACAAGGTGAGTGTGAACTCCGCGGCGATCAAGCGTCCTGCGTTTATCGAAGAGGGCGCAAAGCGTTTCGGCTCCCAGTGTATCGTGGTCGCGATCGATGCAAAACAGGTAGGTGAAGATCAGTGGCATGTCTTCACACACGGCGGACGTAACGATACCGGTATCGATGCAGTGGAGTGGGCCAAAGAAGCCTATAACAGGGGGGCGGGCGAGCTGCTTGTCACCTCGATGGATGCGGATGGTACCAAGGCCGGATTTGACAATCGCCTGAATGCCAGGATCTCCGATGCGGTCAATATTCCCGTCATCGCCTCAGGCGGGGCAGGGACGATGAAGCATATCGAAGAGGCCTTTACGATCGGACATGCCGATGCGGCACTGGCGGCTTCCATCTTCCACTTCAGGGAGATCGATATCATGGACCTCAAGCGCTACCTTAAATCACATAATATCCCGGTGAGACTCCAGTGATCATTTGTGCAGGAAAGATCGAGACGTTTCACTTTGCTACCCCGGTAGGAATAGGCATGACCGATGTCTCCATCAACCTTACAAGGCTCTGCATAGAGAAGAGGCCGGAGTTTCTTCTGTTCATAGGAAGTGCAGGAAGCTACGGCGAAAAAAAGATCTTTGAGATCATCGAGTCCAGGAGTGCGTGCAATATAGAGAACAGTTTTCTGGACGCCCACTCCTATACACCGATCGACAATGTAGTGTCTGCTGCTGAAGATGTTTCACGTGAAACACGTCAAGCAGACGACAATAGTTTGTCGTCTGTAGTGTTGAAACCGGAACGGTGGAGCGAAGCGACCCGTGAAGGCAGGGGAACACTTGTGAACTGCTCCAACTATATCACCGCAAACAGTCGCTATGCAAAAGAGTATCTGAAAAAAAATATCCATCTGGAAAATATGGAGTTTTATGCCGTCCTGAAAGTGGCGGAGAAGTTCGGTATTCCCGCAGGAGGGGTGTTTGTCGTGACCAACTATTGTGATGAGCATGCCCACGAAACATTCAAAAAGAACCATAAAGAGGCGACGCAGAGACTTGCCGCCTATATGAATCATAAAAATAAAGAGTTGAGAATATAACCATGCAAGAAAAGAAGATCATCCAGGACTATACCAAAGAGGAGCTTGCCGATTTTATCAAGCCGGCATTCCGTGTCAAGCAGATCTATACCTGGATCTACCATAAGTATGTAGAGAGTTTTGAAGAGATGAAGAATCTTCCCAAAGAGATGAGAGAACAGCTCGATGCAGAGTATACGCTTACCCCGCTCAAGACGGTGATGGTCCAAAACTCCAAAGACGGCAGCCGTAAATACCTCTTTGAACTGCATGACGGGCATACGGTCGAAGCGGTACTTCTTTTGATGAGAGAGAAAGAGTACCATGAGGATGGGAGCTTGAAACACCACGAACGCTACACGGTCTGTATCTCTTCCCAGGTAGGGTGCAAGGTGGGGTGTGCTTTCTGTCTGACCGCAAAGGGCGGATTTATGCGCGATCTGACACCCGGAGAGATCGTAGAGCAGGTGAGGCTGATCAAAAGGGATAATGATATAGATGCCAACCGCCGTGTCAATCTTGTTTACATGGGAATGGGGGAACCGCTTGACAACCTTCCGGCAGTTGCCAAAGCTGTCAAGATATTTGCCGATCCCGACGGGATGGCGATCTCGCCGAACCGGCAGACGATCTCCACTTCAGGCCTCAGCTCCAAGATCGAAAAGCTGGGCAAAATGGACCTTGGCATCAACCTGGCAATCTCGCTGCATGCGGTGGATGATGCCCTGCGTCAACAGCTGATGCCGATCAACAAGGCGTACAATATCAAGTCGATTATCGATGCGGTCAAAAACTTCCCTGTCAATGCCAGAAAACGGGTGATGTTCGAGTATCTTGTGATCAAAGATGTCAACGATGACATCGAATCAGCCAAGAAGCTGATAGCCCTCCTGGAAGGGATCAAGGCAAAAGTAAACCTAATCTACTTCAACCCGTACGGCGGTACGGAGTTCAAGAGGCCTGAAGAGAAAGATATGGTCGCCTTCCAGGAGTATCTGACCAAACGCGGACTGCTCTGCACGATCAGGGAGTCCAAAGGACTGGATATCTCTGCGGCCTGCGGACAGCTCAGAGAGCAGGAATTGGAAAATAACAGTAAAGGAGAGTAGAGATGGGTATGTTGGATCTGGCATTATTGGGGATCATTATTGTGGTAGCTGCGATCGGCGTAGGCTGGTTTATTTATGAGTCGAGGAAATAGGAGAATAGGAGAATAGGAGAATAGGGAGCAGGGAGAAATTAGAAATTAGAAATTCGTGTTTCGTGTTTCGTGTTTCGTGTTTCGTGTAGGTCGGGGTGTCCCCACCCCGACAACAATCTCGTCATTCCGGACTGGATCCGGAATCCACAGTCGCAAAGCGACATCACCCATCACCCATCACCCATCACCCATCACCAATTTCTAATTTCTAATTTCTAATTGGCAGCCCAAGCTGCGCTCACTGCTCCCTATTAAACCGTCTCTCTTCTTTCGGGTGGATATACTTTTTCATCGCTTCAAAATCCACCTTGCTTTCGATATGAAACCGTGCACCATATTCCAATGTCAGGCTTTGTGCATGCAGCAGAAGGCGGGAGGCACCATGCTCCACCAGACGTTCTTCCGGGGTCTGTATAAAGTCAAGATAGTTGCTGGTAGCCTCAAAGGTTGCTCCGTAGATCGGGTCACCCAGAATGGGATGTTTCACGTGAAACAAATGTATCCGTATCTGATGTGTTCTTCCGGTATGGGGATAACAGGCGATCAGCGTTGCATCCAGTTTTTCATCATATTTCAGCGGGACAAAATCAGTGTGGGATGGCTTACCGTGTATTTGATCGACAAAGACTTTATGCTTGGTGACATCATAGTTGCCATTGACCAGGATCGGTTCTGTGACACTGAAGGGTTCGGTAAGTTTGCCGTCAGCCCAGGCAAGATAGGATTTTTTGATCGTTTTGTTCTCAAAAGAGCTTTTCAGAAAGGTTTCTGCCTCTTTGTGTTTGCTTGCCAGCAGCAGCCCAGAAGTTTCCATGTCGATACGGTGTACGGCATTGGCATCATCCCCCGCATGCGCTCTGATCTCATCCAGCATGGAGTAGGGGGTAGACATGGTATTGGGATGGACCAGAACGCCTGAAGGTTTTTCAAATACCATAAAATCCTTGTTGTGAAAGAGCGGCGTTTCTCCCTGTGGATCAGGACGGAAAAAGACCATCTCTATCTCTCCCTGAATGGTGGTTCCGGGGCGGTACATCGACTCGCCGTTGATCAGGATACGTCCTTTGGAGATGTGTCTTTGTGCTTCGCCCTGGGTATAGCCCAGGGTACGCATCACATAGACAAAGGCTTTGGTCGGTTCATCGATAGTGAATTTCTCTTTTACAAATGGCATAGGATATTGCTCGTCATTCTGAACTTGATCCAGAATCTCCTCCAGTCAAGCAAAGCTGCGCTGAAGGTGTCTAATGAGATCCTGAAACGAGTTCAGGCTGACGGCTCCATTGAATGAATTTAGACGAATGTAACTGCAATTTTGATAGAATAATACCAAAATTTCAGAGCAGGATATTTGTAATGGTAGAAAGATACGCAAGACCGGAGATGGCAGAGAAGTGGACACAGCAGGCACGCTATGCAGCATGGCTTGAAGTAGAAAAAGCAGCAGTAAAAGCCTGGAACAAGCTTGGGCTGATCCCTGACGAAGATTGTGAAAAGATCGTAAAGAATGCTGCGTTTTCAGTCGAGAGGATTGAAGAGATCGAGGCGGTTACCAAACACGACCTGATCGCATTCAATACCAGTGTATCCGAATCATTGGGTGAAGAGTCGAGATGGTTCCACTACGGTATGACCAGTTCGGATGCGGTCGATACCGGTGTGGCGCTACAGATGAGAGACTCGTTAAACCTCATTATTGAAGATGTGAAGATGCTGATGGCGTCGATCAAAAAGAGAGCCGAGGAGCACAAGTTCACACTTATGGTCGGAAGAAGCCACGGGATTCATGGTGAACCGATCACCTTCGGTTTGACATTGGCGGTCTGGTATGATGAGATGGCAAGACACCTCAAAAACCTTAAGGAGACAATGGAGGTGATCTCTGTGGGGCAGATCAGTGGTGCCATGGGGAACTTTGCGCACGCGCCGCTTGAGCTTGAAGAGTATGCGATGGCCGAACTGGGACTCAAACCTGAGCCTTGTTCCAACCAGGTAGTGCACAGGGATAGATATGCAAGACTTGCGACCGCTTTGGCACTCATGGCCTCTTCTGTTGAAAAGTTTGCCGTGCAGGTGAGACATCTGCAGAGGACCGAGGTCTATGAAGCCGAGGAGTATTTTGCAAAAGGGCAGAAAGGCTCTTCTGCGATGCCGCACAAAAGAAACCCGATCCTGACAGAGAACATCACCGGCCTTGCAAGAATGATCAGAGCATACGCTATCCCTGCGATGGAAAATGTCGCGCTCTGGCACGAAAGAGATATCTCCCACTCTTCCACGGAGAGATTCTGGCTGCCTGATGCATTTATCACTGCAGACTTTATGCTTCACCGCATGAACAGTGTGATCGCCAACCTTACGGTAATGCCTGAAAATATGATGAAAAACCTGAACCTGACAGGCGGGCTGGTATTCTCGCAAAGGGTACTGCTTGAGCTTCCAAAAGCGGGTGTCAGCAGAGAAGATGCCTACCGGATCGTACAGAGAAATGCGATGAAGGTCTGGGAAGAGATCCAGCACGGAAAACCGACAACCAATGAAAACGGAGAGTCTCTCTACCTTGGACACCTTTTGGCGGACGAGGAGCTCAGAAGCAAACTCAGCGAAGCGCAGATCAGAGAGTGTTTCAACTACGACTACTATACGAAAAACGTTGACGCGATCTTTCAAAGGGTCTTCGGCAAATAGGCCGTAACAGGGGAATCATATCCCCCTGTTACGGCCTAGAGATCTCTCCGGGAAAACGCTCCGGATGATGATCTTTTCTTCTTTTTTATTCCCCGTTTTTTCCCTCTTTTGTGCGTGACTGCCTGTTTGGCGTGAAAAGGAAAAAGTATCATCAAAGCTTATAAAAAAAATGCCTAAAAATGATACATGGTTTCATAGTTCTGCAAGCACAAATTGAGTAAAATCGGATTTAATATTACTGCACAGCACAGAACTCTTTTTAAGAAAAAACATGAGAAGACCATGTGTTGTCAATTACTCTGTGTTACCTCAGTTACAGTAAAAAAGTTAAATATTTCAGGAGTCAAAATGGTCAGAGTTGTAAAACGAAACAGAAGAGTAGAGACACTGGATGTATCGAAGATCCAGAAGTATACATCTGCAGCGATCGAAGGGCTGGACGGTGTGAGCCAAAGCGAGCTGGAAGTGGATGCGAAATTACAGTTCCGTGATATGATCCATACAAAAGAGATCCAGAAGACACTGATCAAAACGGCAGTTGACAAGATCGATATTGACAGGCCGAACTGGACCTTTGTGGCTGCCAGACTTTTCCTCTATGATATCTATCACGTCGCAACCGGCTTTACAGGATATAACCACCTTCGCGAATATTTTGAACGGGGAGAGAGAGAAGGGCGTATCGTACTGGGATTGAAAGAGAAGTATGACCTTGATGACCTCAATGCCTATATCAAGCCCGAACGCGACCTTCAGTTTACCTATCTGGGGATCAGGACGCTCTACGACAGATATCTGATCAAGGACAGGGAGGGCAATCCTATCGAGCTTCCGCAGCAGCTCTTTATGGCCGTTGCGATGTTCCTTGCCCAAAACGAGTTTGACTGTCAGACATGGGCAAAGAAGTTCTATGATATCCTGAGCAAGTTCGAGGTCATGGCCGCAACACCTACGCTCTCAAACGCACGTACACCGAGACACCAGCTCAGCTCCTGCTATATCGGATCGACCCCGGACAACATCGAGGGGATCTTTGACGGATTCAAAGAGATGGCGCTCCTCTCAAAATTCGGCGGCGGGATCGGTTGGGACTGGTCGCTGGTACGCGGCATGGGATCCTATATCGACGGGCATAAGCATGCGGCAGGGGGTATCGTGCCGTTTTTGAAGATCGCCAACGATGTAGCGATCGCGGTAGATCAGCTCGGTACACGTAAAGGTGCGATCGCTGTCTATATAGAGCCGTGGCATGTGGATGTGAAAGATTTCCTCGATCTCAAAAAGAACTCAGGGGAGGAGCGCCGCAGGGCACACGATCTCTTCCCGGCACTTTGGCTGAACGACCTCTTTATGAAGCGCGTGGAAGAGGATGCACAGTGGACGCTCTTCGATCCTTTTGAAGTTTCGGAGTTGACAGAACTTTACGGAGACGCGTTTGAGGCACGCTATATCGAACTGGAAAACTCTGATGCGAAGATCACCAGGGAGGTGATCTCGGCAAAAGGACTTTGGAAACATATCCTCAGAAGCTACTTTGAAACCGGAAGCCCTTTCCTGACATTCAAAGATGCTGCCAACAGAGCGAACCCCAACAAGCATGCAGGGGTGATCAGAAGCTCCAACCTCTGTACGGAGATCTTCCAGAACACGGCACCAAACCACTACAAGATCAAGTTGACCTTTGAAGACGGTACTGTGGCGACCTATGAAGAAAATGAGATAATCACTGTTGACAGTGGGATGACAAAGCCTGCCAAGAAGGTAACGGCGATGGACAGCCTGAATGGAAAACAGGTATGGATCACGGATAAAGAGAAGAGTGACGGGGATACCGCTGTATGCAACCTTGCCTCGGTCAACCTCGGACGTGTCAACACCCCGGAAGATATCGCTAGAGTCGTCCCGACAGCAATGCGTATGCTTGACAACGTCATCGACCTGAACTTCTATCCTTTGGCAAAAGTGAAAAAGACCAACCTGAAAACAAGAGCGATCGGCCTTGGTGTGATGGGTGAAGCACAGATGCTTGCCGAAGCGGGCGTACACTGGGGAAGTCATGCACACTTTGAGAAGATCGACGAGGTGATGGAGGCGATCTCCTATCATGCGATCCGCGCCTCTTCCGATCTTGCGCTGGAGAAAGGGAAATATCCGCTGTTTGAAGGTTCGGACTGGTCCAAAGGGATACTTACGATCGACAAAGCGAACGAAGCGGCATGCAAGCTGGTAGACAGAGGAGGGCTCTTCGGGTATACCTTTGACTGGGCAGGGCTGAGAGAGAAGGTTAAAACAGACGGTATGCGAAACGGATATCTGATGGCCGTTGCACCGACCAGTTCGATCTCTATCCTGACAGGGACGACCCAGGCGATCGAACCGGTCTACAAACGCAAATGGTTCGAAGAGAATCTCTCCGGGCTGATCCCCGTGGTCGTGCCAAACCTCTCTCCCGAGACCTGGTCATACTACACCCCTGCCTATGATCTGGACCAGAGGGTTCTGATCCGTGCAGCGGCGATCCGCCAGAAGTGGATCGATCAGGGGCAGTCGCTCAATATCTTTATCACGCTTGACAAGGCGAGCGGCAAGTATCTCAATGATATCTATATGGATGCATGGAAGTTTGGCCTGAAGTCGACCTACTATCTGAGATCCCAATCTCCGGAGTCCTCCAATGATGTGGAAGACAGATCGCTGGAGTGCGTGGGGTGTCAATAGGAGATAGTAAGTAGTAGGGAGCAGGGAGCAAAAAATAAAGCCCTGACCCTACACATCCATTTTGCCGGCAACCATATCGCGTAGGGTGGGTTTGCCAACCCACTGGAATTCAGGGAATGGTTGCATCAATCAGAGGTTGGTCCCGTAGAACGAATTTAATCACTGCGTGGGCTTGCAAACCCACCCTTGTATAATGCCAAAGTAGACAAAGAAGTTCTGAAAAGAGATAAAATGTCTACAAAGGATTAAGGGTAAACCGTCCCACCCTAAAGCATTGAAATAGTCAAAGATACTAAA
>Ga0116197_1000089_pt1 | contig 16926 bp, 6 predicted proteins | sample ZodSprsou2mmetaG_FD_94480 | JGI IMG/M metagenome (GOLD analysis project Ga0116197, IMG submission 94480) | Hot spring sediment microbial communities from Zodletone spring, Oklahoma to study Microbial Dark Matter (Phase II) - Zodletone Spring... ...
ACCACTGTAACAGCATAGAACCACTTGCCCCCGTTTTCTGCCGTAACCACAATCTGCGTGGTAATGGCTTCTCCTGCGGATACGTCAATGGTACTGTCTCCCTCGACCGACAGTGCATACTCACTGTTGGCGATCGCGGTCAGCCTGACCTCTGTGGTACCCTCCGGCAAATCCAGGGTGTACTCCATTATATCGGAATCGAATTCCGGGGTCAAAATGGCTTCAGCCACATCGTATTCCAGAGAAGCCAGCGATGCATCCGTATCCGAGACTTTCACCACACTCATTTCTGCTCCCAGCATCCTGCTGATCTCGTTCCAGTACACCTGCTGTCCTTCGTCGGTCAACGGGAAAAAGTTGGATGCATAGACATTGTCATTCCCCAAACCGAAAAAGGTTCTCGGTCCGGCAGGAGCGTCCACAGCACCCGGGTAATATTCAATTCCGGCTTCCCACCTTACGATCAGCGGGCTGGTTTCATTGAATACAGCCACAAAATCCCCGTTGTTCGCCGAATCCGCATTCTCGATAAAGTCATGCGGAGGCAGGCAGAATGGCAGCGAATCACCTTCTACCAGGGTTACATTGGAGAAGATGACGTCATCCTCCATTTCAGCAACGGCATACGCTACTTCAGGACCATCGTTCATGTGATAGGCACTGGTGCTGTTGAACATGTTGATCCGGCTGCTCCGGGCCACCCACTGGGAGTTGATGATCAGCGGAGGGGTCAGCGCGTTCCACACTTCCTTGTCCGGTGATTCGAAATCACCACTGTTCGGACTGCGTCCCACGATGATCAGTTCCGCCATATTCAGCATATCGATGGTATCCTGTCCGGCTGCTGAAAGCAACCCGGGATAAAACTTCTCTACGTGGACACCATTCTTCCTGAGCCAGTTAAACTGCGGGTCATCTTCCTCATCATCCGTGATAAGGATGGCACTGAAATCAGCCGCGGCGTACTTCATCTCAGGTACTTCTTCCAGGCCGATCATCCTGCAGATCTCTGCCACATAGACCTTCTTGGCCTCCTTTGTAAGCGGGAAGAAGTTGGGCCAGCCTGCGTTGTCATTCCCGAAACCAAAATAGGTCCTTGGTCCGGCAGGTGCATCGCCGGCACCCGGGTAATATTCCGTACCGGCATCCCATCTGACAATCAGCGGACTGGTTTCATTGAATACGGCCACGAATTCTCCGTTGTTCGCCGAATCCGCATTCTCGATGAAATCATGCGGAGGCAGGCACCATGCAAGTGAATCGCCATCCAGTGTGAGCCCGTCGAAGATGGGATCAAGTGGATCCGAAACCACTCCGTAAGCCATTGCGGGACCATCGTTCATGTGATACGCATTGGTGCTGTTGAACATGTTGATCCGGCTGCTGCGGGCCACCCACTGCGAGTTGATGATCAGCGGTGCGGTCAGGTTGTTCCATGCAGGCTTGTCATCTCCGTCAAAATCGCCGCTGTTCGGGCTCCGTCCCACGATGATCAAATCGGCCGCATTCAGCATGTCGATGGTATCCTGTCCTGCCGCGGAAAGCAATCCGGGATAGAACTTGGTCACATTGAATCCCTGTCTCTGAAGGAATTCGACTTGTTCGTCGTCCTGTTCGTCATCCGTGATCAGTGTAATGTGATAATCCACTGCATCATAAACGATCTCGGGGACATCTTCAAGACCAACCATCCTGCAGATCTCTGCCAGATAAACCTGCTTGGCTTCCCTGGTCAGCGGAAAAAAGTTAACCCAGCCTGCGTTGTCATTCCCGAAACCAAAATAGGTCCTTGGTCCTGCAGGTGCATCGCCGGCACCCGGTTAATATTCCGTACCGGCATCCCATCTGACAATCAGCGGACTGGTTTCATTGAATACAGCCACGAATTCTCCGTTGTTCGCCGAATCCGCATTCTCGATAAAGTCATGCGGAGGCAGGCACCATGCAAGTGAATCGCCATCCAGTGTCAGCCCGTCGAAGATGGGATCAAGAGGATCCGAAACCACTCCGTAAGCCGTTGCGGGACCGTCGTTCATATGATATGCATTGGTGCTGTTGAACATGTTGATCCTGCTGCTCCGGGCCACCCACTGGGAGTTGATGATCAGCGGTGCGGTCAGGTTGTTCCATGCAGGCTTGTCATCTCCGTCAAAATCTCCGCTGTTCGGGCTCCGTCCCACGATGATCAGGTCGGCTGCATTCAGCATGTCGATGGTATCCTGTCCGGCTGCTGAAAGGGCTCCGGGATAAAATTTGGTCACATCGAATCCCTGTCTTACCAGGAATTCATACTGTACATCATCCTGGTCGTCATCCGTGATCAGGATAACCTTGTTATCAGCAGGTGCCACCACAGGTGGGACAATTGCTTCTCCGATCAGATTGTGGATCTCGGCAAGGTACACAGCCTTTGCTTCTTTTGTCAGGGGGAAGAAATTCGGGTTGTCATAATCCAGATTGTCATTCCCCAGGCCGAAATAGAGCCTTGGTCCGGCAGGGATATCCCCGGCACCCGGGTAGTACTCCACGCCGGCCTCCCATCTGACCACCAGCGGACTGGTTTCGTTGAATGCTACCACGATTTCCCCGTTGGTCGCCGAATCGTTATTCTCAAGGAAATCATGCGGCGGATAACACCATGGGAGCGAATCACCTTCCAGTTCCACAAATTCAAAAACGGGATCGGTTGGATCCGCAACCATACCGTAAGCCACCGCCGGGCCATCGTTCATATGGTAGGCGCTGGTGCTTTCAAACATGTTGATCCGGCTGCTGCGGGCCACCCACTGGGAGTTGATGATCAACGGTGCGGTCAGGTTGTTCCATGCGGGCTTGTCAGCTCCGTCGAAATCACCGCTGTTCGGGCTCCGTCCCACGATGATCAGGTCGGCCGCATTTAACATGTCGATGGTATCCTGTCCGGCTGCTGAAAGGGCTCCAGGATAAAATTTGGTCACATCGAATCCTTGTCTCAACAGCCATTCATACTGCGCATCATCCCGGTCATCCGGAGTGACCAGTATAATGCTGGGTGCCTGTGCAATCAACATGGGGATTGCAAAAAGCATTGCAAGTAATACGGTAAAAATTCTCTTCATAGTGATCTGTTTTAAAGTTTAATTAAGTCAAGATGTATTGAAAAATTTTAAATAATGTATCTAATTACTGAAATTCTTCTCAATCCGATGTTTAAATATTATTCAAGAACCGTAGAAAAATTGTTATCCGGAAGTGAATTTATGACTATTTTTGCTTATTCACAAATCAAGAACCCCCCTTTTCGCTCGAAGCAATTCCTTATAAAACTCTGTTTATCAGTTATATTAATGAGCGTCACCCGGATCGCCGAATGGGATTGATCAGACGCTTTCACCGATTTCGGTAAATTCCACGTTTCCTTCTCCTGCAATCTCGCTGATAATGGACCTGTTTTTCGAATCCTGCCAATTCTCTGAACGGACCAGAATGTGTTCGGTTTCCGATCCGTCCACCCTCAGGAAGGTCTCATCATTTCCTTTAACCTTGGTAATCTCAGCTCCCGAAACGTTGGTCAGGTTCAAAGTGGGATGTTCCTCGGTTCTTACGATCACATTGTCCAGGACCAGATCTTTCGCAAACAGACACTGAACGCCCATCAGGGTGCTGAATACGGAATTCTCAAGGGTCAGTCCGCTGACCGGCATCTCGGGCAATCCCATGATGTTCAGCGCCCGCTCAGCTCCCAGGCACTGGATCCCGCTGATGGTGATGTTCCTGAATTCCGGAGTTTCTTCAGATGCCTCAGGGGCGGAGGAGATCAGCCCTTCAACGGGATTGTCCCCCATTTCGGTGGGTGCCAGGCCGGCATAGAACAGGTTGAATATGATGGCATCGCGGGCAATGCCGTTCATCCGGATGTTTTCAATATGGATGTTTTCCACAACACCTCCCCTTCCCCTGGTGCTCTTGAACCGCAATCCCACATCGGTGCCCAGGAAAGAACAGTCACTGACCCAGATGTCACTTACGCCGCCGGACATCTCACTGCCCACGACAAATCCTCCGTGTCCGCGCTGCACCACACAGTTGCTGACCTCCACAAAACGGGTGGGCATTCCCCTTTTCCTGCCTTCTTCGTTTTTACCCGACTTGATGCAGATGGCATCATCGCCCACATCAAAATATGAATTTGTGATCCGGACATTCGTACAGGATTCCACATCGATTCCGTCGCCGTTCTGGGCATACCAGGGATTTTTTACCCTGATGTCGTTCACCGTCAGATTGGTGCACATCAGCGGATGGATGCACCATCCGGGAGAATTCTGGAACAACGGCCCTTCCAGCAGCACGCGGTCGCAGCTGACCAGCTGCACAAGCGCCGGCCTGTAAAAAGCTTTGTAGTTATCTTTATCGGGAAGGGTCCCCAGGATGGACCGGTACCTGTCCGGATCAAGCGACACCCTGTAAGCCTGTTCGTTCGGCCACCAGGTCTGTCCGTCCCCGCTGACAACACCCCCGGACCGGACCAGCTCCTCCCACTGGTCCTCCGTGGTTTTCATCTTTTTTACGGGACGCCAGGCATCCCCCGACCCGTCGAAGATCCCTTTCCCGGTGATCGCAATGTTTTCAAGCGTATCCCCGTAAAGCGGAGGCATCGCCCTGAAATCCCGTCTCCCTTCAAAATAGGTGTAAATGAAAGGATAATCATCAAAATCGTCACTGAAAAGGACCACCGCCCCTTCATCCACATGCAGGTTCACGTTGCTCTGAAGCCTGATCGGTCCTGTGATCCATACCCCTTCGGGGATGACCACTTTGCCTCCCCCGTTGTTGCTGCATTCTTCGATGGCCCTGTTGATCGCTTCTGTGTTCATGGAAATCCCGTCATTGACCGCGCCATACTCGGTGATCAAAAACTGGCTGTCGGGAAATGAAGGAACTTCGATATCAAACCTGCTGGCAGGATTGTCTGTTTTCACCGGCCCTTCACCGGTGCAGCCTGCGAGGATGACCAGCAGGATCGCAGGGACTTTTATAAAATTGTGGCTGATTGTGCTCATTTACGGAAAAATATGGTGATACACCAAATGTAAATGATTGCAGGTGTACGAATGTTTAATAATTATTCAAACATGCGTGATAATCTGTTACGTCTGGCTGAACTGGTACCGGGAAGGGGAGACACCATACTGTTTCTTAAAACTGGTGCTGAAGTAGCGGATGTCGTTGTATCCGACCATATACGCCACTTCTGATACCGTAAATTCGCCCGTTTCAATATACTTTGCGGCTTTTTTAAGGCGCATCATCCTGATCAGCTCCACCGGCTGGTACCCGGTGATCCCTTTGATCTTTTTATAAAACAGTGTCCTGCTGATATAGGTTTTCGCAGCCAGCTTTTCCACATTAAATTCAGGATCGCTCAGGTTTTCTTCTATGATCCGGATCACCTTCTTAATGAACTCTTTGTCCTTGGGAGCGACACGGACTTCGTCGGGTTTCAGTTCGATCCGGCTCTCAAAAATCTCCCTGATCCTTTTCCTCTGGGAAAGAAGCGACTGCACCTGGGATATCAGGAGCTCGGTATGGAACGGCTTGGATATATAAGCTTCGGCACCTGTCTGAAGTCCTTCCACCTGGCTCTCGACCTCCGATCTGGAAGATAACATGATTACCGGGATGTGGCATGTTTTGAACTCATCCTTGATCTTTTCCGTGAGCTCGATCCCGTCCATTCCGGGCATCATGATGTCGGTGATGATCAGATCAGGTGTCAGCTGGAGCGCTTTGTTCCATCCGTCGATCCCGTCCTTGGAAATATGGACCTGGTAAACAGGTTCAAGCATGCCCTGCAGGTACCCGCACATTTCCAGGTCGTCCTCAACCACAAGGATGTGTTGTCTTTTCTCACCGTCCACCCTTTTTCCGGCCGGCATGTGCAATTGGGGCACCGGGCTTTCCTCGGGCAGGACTTTTGGGGTATAGCTGTACGCTTCCCTCTCCTTCACGATCACATCATCCTCGAAATGTGCATTTCCCGTCAGCAGCCGGAGGATAAAATCCGTTCCCTTTCCCTTCGTACTCTCCACCTGTATCTCTCCTTTGTGTAATCTGACATACTCCTGGCAGAGAGACAATCCGATGCCGGTTCCCTGGAACAGGTTATCCCCTTCTGTATGCGAAACGAAAAACCTGTTGAATACCAGGTCCAGCTTGTCCCGGTCGATTCCGATCCCGGTATCACGGACCAGGATCCTCACGCTGCTTTCCGGTTCAAATTCCCGGCTGACGATGATGGAAATGTTCCCGTTTTCCTTTGTGAATTTAAAAGCATTGGACAGCAGGTTGAAAATGACGGAATCCAGTTTCTGGATATCACCCCAGATCTTCAGATCCTCATCGGCGCGGTCAAAGATCAGCCTGAAATGGATCTGCTTTTGCCGGGCCAGCATTTCAAAACTCTCATAGATCTGCTGCAGGAAGGGGATCAGGGAAATCTCCTGGATCCTGAGCTGCATCTGTTCGCTCTGTACCTTTCTGAAGTCCAGAAGCTGATTGACCATCCGCAGCAACCGCTTGGTATTCCTGTGCACCATCACCAGCTGCTGCCGCACGTCCGCCCGGAGGCCCTTCTGTGAGATCAGGTTGTCAACCGGACCCAGGATCAGTGTCAGCGGGGTGCGTATTTCATGGGATATATTTGTAAAAAACCTCAGCTTCGACTCGGCCACCCTTTTTTCAACCTTCAGGTTGTTCTTCAACCTGACAAAGCGGCGTGCAATCCTGTAGGAAAAGTAAAGCAGGAGGAAAAATACCAGCACATACAATATGATTGCGGGTTTTGTTCTCCAGACCGGAGGCAGAATGACCACCTGCAGGGATGCCTCGGTGCCGTGTTCGGAAAGATCGCTGTTCAGGCCCTTCACCCGGAAGGTGTAACTCCCGGGAGGCACGTTTGTAAAGGTGGCTTTGTTCTGTGTTCCGATATAATTCCATCCTTCGTCGAATCCCTCGAGCATATAGGAATAATGGTTGCTTTCCGGTGACTTGAACGAGAGCATTGAAAAACTTATCGCAAAATTGGACTGGTGGGATTTCAGCCTGAGTTCCTGCATGTAGGAGATGGAGCGGTCCAGGGGGGAGCCTTTTGCCCCGGGGGCGATTTCAACATTGTTCAGTTGCAGGCCCGTCAGGCAGATGGTTGGATTCAGGTCCTCGGTGGTGATCCTGTCGGGAGAAATGGCGTAAAATCCGTTCACGGTCCCGAAAAGCACCCTGCCTGAAGGGGAGCTGGTTGAGGTCCTTTCGGAAAAAGAGACTTCCGGAAGCCCGATCTTCTTGTCATAATTGGTAATATCCCCGCTGACCGGATTGTATCGCGAAAGCCCGCTTGCGGTCCCGATCCAGATAAACCCGTAGATATCCTCCGTCAGGCTGAGGATGTAATCATCCTTCAATCCGTCCTTTTCCGAAAAATGATTGAACCCGAACCGATCCCCGGAAGGATCCGGAATGACATCCACACCGCCTCCTGCGGTTCCCAGCCACAGATGTCCGTTCTTATCCTCCATGATCATCACGATGTCATTGTAGGAGAGCGTGCCTGATCCCGGTGACCCGGATAGGATGTTCCCGATGGCCATCTGGTTTTTTGATTCCTTATAAATATCTATATAGTTGATTCCCAGGGTGGAAGCGAGCCAGAGCCTTCCGTTCCTGTCTATGTGCAGGTCCCGCAGCTTATCCGAGGTCAGGTTGCTGTTCCCTGTGGTGAATTGCGTGAAGATGTGCCGCCCGTTCCCGTCTGTCTCGATCAGGTTCAGTCCGCCGCCGTAAGTGGCCACCCATACCCTCCCCAGATCATCCAGGGCCAGGTCGTAAACATTGTTATTGTTCAGGGAATTCTCAGTGGCCGGATCATGCTGGATGGTTCCGAAGGTCATTCTTTCATAATGCGGGGACACCTCCTGGACCGGCTGTTCGGAGAAAAAGATCCCGGCCCCTTTCGTGCACAGCCAGATGATCCCGTTCCGGTCCTCCACAATGGAATAGACATTGTATCCGGAATAGTTGACCCCGGGATCCTCTTCAAGAATGTGGACGGGATTGAGATCAGGATCGTAGATGTATATCTGGCCGCTTTTGGTCCCCGCCCAGGTATATCCCTTCGAATCCACATAGATGGATCTCACCACATTCTGCAGCCTGGTTTCGGGTCTGGGAACGGGAACGATATAATCGAACGCCGGATCGATGGTGATCATCCGGCTGAGTCCTTTCCCGAACCAGTTGGTCCCGATCCACAGGTTCTTCTCCCGGTCCTCCATGATGCATTCCACGATGCTTGACTGGAGGGAGGAAGGATCTGAAGGATCATTCTTGAAAGCAATGAACAGGTCTTTTTCACGGTCGTAAAGCTGTATGCCCAGGTTCTGACCTCCCACCCAGAACTGGTTTCTGCTGTCCTCGTGAATACGGATCCTTTCATCATCCGTCAACCCGTGCAGCCTTTCCGGAGTCAGGGTGTAGTGACAAAACTTTTCTGCGGCAGGGTCAAACCTTGTGATGCCGAATTCATCGGTCAGCAGCCATACCTGCTCGAACCGGTCGCAGTAGATCTGCCGGATGACTTTGCCGGCTCCGGGATGTGTGATGTTGAATTCGCTGAGCAGCTCATTCTCCGGATCATAAGCCAGCAGCTGACCCAGCGAGGTCCCTGCCCAGAGCCTGCTCCCGTCTGATGTGAGGGAAGTGACCTCAGCCGGGCTTTCCTTCCCGTTTCCCGATCCCGTGCCGAATGAATCAAACCGTCCGGTCGACGGATCATACCGGATGAGTCCCTTTTCCTTGCCCACGAACCAGAGGGTACTGCCCAGTACCTCATAGTCAGAAAATGACGCTTTCCGGTCATTTCCGCCCTCTTCTGTAAAAAAACTTTCCACCCGGGGCTGATCCTTCCCGATCTCCCCTTCATGGATCCGGTGCAGTCCGCGATCCGTCCCCAGCCAGAAGTACCCGTTCATATCCCGGGTCACAAACAGCACATTGTTGCTCGAAAGGATCCTGTCTTTTCCCGGAACATTCAAAAGGTGGTAAATCTGCAGCTCATCACCCATGTCTTCAGAGCGAATGAAAAACACCCCTGACCGGTCCGTGGAAAGGCAGACATCACCGGTTTCGGAGAGGAAGAAATGATTGCACCTGGTCTGCTCCGGACTTTTCCCGGCCGGCGGGAAAGTGATTGTTTTTTCGGTGGCCGGATTGAAATACTGGTATTTCCCGTCATAGGTCTGGACCCAGAGCTTCCCCTGCTGATCTTCCATGATGGACAGGATCCGGTTGATTCCCGCCTGGGAACCTTCAATGTCATTGAACTTATATATCTTGAAACTGTACCCGTCATATTTATTCAGGCCGTTGAAGGTCCCGAGCCAGAGAAATCCCAGCCTGTCCTGGTGAATGCAGGTGACCGAATTGTGCGACAGCGGATTGATGGAATACACTTCCTCAAACCTGATCTCCGGCTGTGCCCGTGCCCACACCAGGCACGAAAGCAATACCAACATATGTGAGATCCTGTACATCCTCTCCTGTCCCCTTTCGGTTCTCTTTGCACGATACTTCCTGCAAAGATAGGGTCAAATTATTTATTTTAATATTGTACTTTGTGTTTTCGATCACCCGTTCACCCGGGAACAGCCCGCGTGGCGGCTCAGATCATGTAAATATTTCATTCTGCGATGGCTGAACGAATCATACAGTGGGGAATGATCGGCTGCGGGGATGTTACCCGGAAGAAGAGCGCCCCTTCATTCAACAAGATCCCTTATTCCAGACTGGTGGCCGTGGGAAGCCGCACCCCTGCAAAAGCGAGGGACTATGCCCGACGGAACGGTGTTCCCGCATGGCATGAAGATCCCGTGGATGTGATCACCGATCCCGCGGTGGATATCGTGTATGTGGCAACCCCTCCCGGATCGCATGCCCGGTATGCCCTGCATTCCATCGATGCGGGGAAACCGGTTTACATCGAAAAGCCCATGGCCCGTACCGGGGAAGAATGCGACCTGATCAACCAAAAGGCTGAAGAGAAGGGGATTCCCGTATTCGTGGCCTACTACCGCAGGGCACTGGACTACTTTCTCCGGGTGAAGGAGATCATCCATGCGGGAACCCTGGGCCGGATCCTGACCGTCCAGCTGCAGCAGTGGTTCACCGCCAGGCCGGAGGATGCCGACCGGGAACATCCGCCGTGGAGGGTCATTCCGGAGATATCAGGAGGAGGTTATTTTCATGATGTGGGATGCCATGCCCTGGACATCCTTTTTTACATGCTCGGTGATCCGGTGGGAAGCTGCGGTACGGAAACCAATCTCGCAGGGCTTTATAAGCCCGGGGATACCCTCTCGGCGGTGGTCACCCTTCCGCGGGGTGTGATCCTCACCGGCAGCTGGAGCTTCATCATGCCGGTCCCCCTGCAGAAGGACATGGTGGAGGTGACAGGGGAAAAAGGCAGGCTCACCTTCTCAATGTTCAGCTTCGACCCGATCGTTCACTTCGACGGGAAACAGGAGACCCGGTACACCACCGTGCAGCCGGAGCATATCCAGATGCCCTTTATCAGCACCATTGTCTCGCAGCTCAGGGGAGAAGACAGCTGTCCCTCCACAGGCCAAACCGCGGCCGTCACCAGCAGGGTGATGGATCAGATCCTGGCGGGATGCTAGAACAGCATCATCTTTTTGGTGAACATTTTGCTTTCCTGCGCTGAGCGGACAACCATCCTGCAGAAGTAGATCCCTTCCTGTACCCTGTTGCCTGCATCATCCCTTCCGTCCCAGCTCTCCAGGTATGATCCGGCGGGATGTGTTCCGCTCACCAGTGTGGCAATTTTCTGTCCCATCAGGTTATATACGGAAAGCTCCACCACCGATTCGGCAGGCAGGGTGAATCCGATGTGGGTCATCTCCGAGAAGGGATTGGGATAGTTCTGTCCCAGGTGATAGGCGGAGGTTTCCCTGACCGGTTTTTCCACAGCCGTCTCCTCCGTGTCGTCCCGCCCGGGAGAACCGCCGATGTGGTGTGACTGCCTCCAGAGTGCGGCATCGTTCTGATCATCTGGCGGGTTAAACTCGAGTGGCACCAGGGAATGTCCCAGCCCGTCGGCCATCAAAGGCCAGGGGGACTGGTCACGGTAACGGACGGCACAGAGGGTGTCCTCACCGGGACCCGCCAGCACAACCCATTCTCCGTTGTTATCCAGGTTGCCGCCGTATTCACCGGTGGGCAAAAAGCCATACCGTTCGTAAAACCAGAGCCGGTCGGATGCCAGCACGGCAAAACCTCCCGGCTTCAACCCGGTTTCCGGCGGAAAAGTAAATTCGATCCCGTCCAGAAAGGTCACTCCCCCCAGGTCAAGGGTGGACTGACCCACGTTCTTCAGTTCGATGAATTCAAATTTGTCCTGGTCGATGGTATCTTCGGGGAAGGGATGATAATGGACCTCTGTGATCCGTATGTCGTGAAGGTCCTCGGGAAATGTGAAGAATACATTGACCATGGCACTCCACTCCCCTTCCAGGAAGGTCCGTGCCATGAAATGACCGGAGCGGTCCAGGACCAGCCCTTCCGAATACATGACCGCCTCCGGGGAGATCCCGGAAGAAAGCTGATCACCTGAGATGAGTTCCGCCATGCACAGGAAATCCGAACTGGTGGTCTTTGCATTGAGTGCATGGATCGCCAGCAGGTTCTCCCCTTCTTCCAGCAGTCCGATGTGGTCAGAAATGTTGAACAGTCCGGCCGCTGTGGCTTCATGGGTATCCGTGGAAGCGGAATTCCACACCGGTTCGGCCGGCGCATTGGCCCCGGCCACCCTGGTCCCGTTCAGGTACAGAACGAATCCGTCGTCATACCGCATGCGCAGGTACAGGCTTTTCATGTCCCGGATCTGATCCGGCGCTACCGTGAACGGGATCCTGATGTAACAGGAGTTGTTGGGATCTGCAGCCGTCTGGTACATGGCATTTTCAAGATCGAGCGTGATCAGATCCCCGTACCCGGTTTCCACCTCATACCCGACCCCCCCCGGCGATCCCTGGCAAACCAGCCAGGATCCGTCGTTGTAGTCCGGGTCGGTATACCACAGGTCCCCGATCGCAGAGCCAGGGACCAGTACATGCTTCAGCGCGTCCTCCGGAACCAGGACCGTCTCATTTCCCTGATCCCCGGCCATCCAGATGGCGGGATCCTCTCCGCTGGTAGTGAAATAAACGACTCCTACCGCCGAGGACATGGTCAGCACATCTCCCCTGGAAACAGGCTCCTCGTACAGGGATTCCCCGTTTACCAGAAAGACCGGGGCATCCACTTCAGGATAGAGCCCCGCAGACCGCAGCTGATTGAGAAAAACTGAGGTCCGCTGCGGAAAATAGGTGTTCAGCATGAAATCGCTCTGGACAAGCCAGTGATCCTCGTAATTGTACAGATAAAAAGGTCCCACGGTCTGGTACTGGTGCACATCCCTGCGGTAATCGCCCCACCTGGCCGATTCCACGGGAATGACCGGCTCCACCTGCTGCATCCGGAAGGTCCACCTCCCGCGGGTTGATTCCGGCGTGAGGATTCCCCCGTGGAAACAGTGTTTCTGCACCCGGTCGGCAAAGAGCCTGCGGAAGGCCTCGTTCTGCCTGAGCTGCTGAAAAACCCTGCTGGGGCATTGATCATTGTTCATCGACAGCACGTTCCCCGTAACTGTTTTCACCATGTGTTCCGCATCCCAGCAGAGAAATTTGAATCCCGTCCCGGGTTCCACCCTGTTCCTGACGGCTGCCCAGTTGTGATGGTCCCAGTCCGTATTCCCCCCATAGAAATTGATCAGCATGTAATCTGCCAGGTTTACCACATCCACCATCGCCTCAATGGCGGGATCGGGGGTCCCGTCCTCCCGGTGGCCCTGTATCCGCTGGTATGCCTCATTGCTTTCCAGTCCGTCGTTGGCCATGCTGATCAGCCTGTTCCAGGAATCGATCTCCCCGTCAATCACATCCTGGTAATCCTTGATCAGGTCAAATTCATCCTTGCTTCCCTCCAGGTAGTCTTCCGCAAAATCGCTGTCAAGTCTCTCCGAAAGCGCATATACGCCCCAGTAGATCCCGTTGATGTACAGGTGCACGTATTCCGACCGGCTGGAGGGATGTCCCATCGCCCGCTGTGTGTCCTTGGTCCAGATGTCCCGCAGGTACTGCGCCCGCTGCCTTTCATCGTGGCTGTGGTGGATCCAGGAGTTCCCGAAGCCCGCCCTCAGAATGACCGTGTTGAAGCTGCCGGCCGCACCGGGACCGAAAAGCGGGTATCTGAGCCGCGTGGGACCGTATTCATTCTTGAAAACCAGACGGAAAGAGTGCTTGGGCGACTTTTCCGGCCGCCTGGAATGCCCTCCCTGGATCCTGATCCCGCAGTTTTCCTGGAACGCCAGGGAGCCATCCGCACCGAAGTATTCCACGGAACCGGGTCTTTCCCAGCCCTTCCCCAGTCCGTCTTCGGTCCGGCTCAGCGGGGGACCGGTATAAATGTAGATCCCCCCGGTATCCGGATCGGTGGAATGGGAAAAAAAGTAGCCGATATCCGACACCAGCGACATGGTGGGAATGGATTTCAGCGCCTCGATCACCTCGGCGGCAAAAGCGGGATCCGACATCATTTCCGGATCCATTTCGTAATCGGCGATGGCCGTTCCCGAAATGGCCGTATAAGGACCCCACTCTGAAGGGTATCCCGGGGGCTGGTTGTTCTGCCGGATCACATCTTCCAAAAAGAGGTATGTGCGGGTGACCACCCGGCTGGGCAGGTGCCCCTCCTTGACTGCAACGGCCCGGACGACCATGGTGGTTTCGATTGTCACCGGGCCGGTGTAAAGAATCCCCGATGCTTCATCCGGGGTATTCCCGTTGGTCGTGTAGTAGATGCTGGCTCCCGCCACCTCCGATGTGATCTCCAGGGCGAAGGGGGCTTCAAAAAAGCCGTGCTGCATGCCAGGCACAGGATCGGGGAGAATGGCACCGGAGCCCATGTTTTCAGAACCCGGCGTGGGCACACCGAAGACACAGTAATACCCGTCAAGGAATCCATATGAGAGATCGGTCTGCTGGATGGGGAATGCCGGATCAAATGCGCTTACCGGGTTACCGGCGGGACTGACCAGGGCCAGGTATTCCCCGTCTCCGTCAAGACTGAAACCGGTGTGCAGTTCATACCCCGCTATATGGCGGTCCTTCCCGGAGGCGAACACGAGCAGGTACCCGCCGGCCGGTAGGGTCACATCCGGGAAGATCCATTTTCCCGGTTCGGCCGGATCGTCGGTCAGGCACCAGCCGGCCAGCGACTGGTCCGCCGTCCCTTCATTATATAACTCGATCCAGTCGGCATACGTCCCGTCTTCATCGGCCAGGGTGGATTCATTCAGGGCTATGAACTCATTGATCCGCACAGAAGTCTCCTGACCCTGAACGGTTTTTATAAAAAATAAAATCGCTACCACCAGGAAGGCAGCACGGATAAAGCCTGTTTTATTTGATTCCTGCATCCGGCAAAACTAATAAATAGATAATAAACAGATGTTGATAAATCGTCCGCCTTTGTTAAAATCTATCCCGATATATCATACGGATCAGGCCGGTTCCGGTTAGGATAAATGCCCAAAAACATACATTTTTATGGTCAGAAATGAACCCGTATCACGCATCCTTTTTATTTTTTTTCAGTCATTATTATAAATGCATAAATCATTCTTTGAAGTGAATTCACTGTACACCATCATTCTCGGGGCGGAGGGAGAGCTGGGCCGGGCCATGGCCCGTGAAATTGCCCGGCGGGGCTGCAACCTGATCCTCATTTCCACCACAAAGTGCGACCTTCAGCGGTTTGCCATCGGTCTGCAGCTGAATGAGGATGTACAGGTGGAAGCTTTCAGGCTGGACCTTTCGGATCACAAAGCCATCCGTGAATTCACCTCAAGGATGCAGTCGAATTATGAGATCCGGGCCCTGATCAATAACATTACCTGCGACTGGTCGGTGACCCTGAACAGATGCATTCCGGAATTCTCAAGGGAAGGTTTTCTGGCCCGGTTTCGCGGAGCCGCCATCTTCACATGGGGATTATTGCCGCATATGGTGAAGCTTTCCTCTTCCTTCATTCAGCACATCATTCCCTTCCCGTTCAGTAAGGAGCAGTTCATCCCGGAAATGCAGGAATCGGTGAATAAAATGTCTTCGTTTGCGAAGGAACTGGAGAAGGAGCTGAAACATTCATCCGTTTCGGTAAGCCTGATGCATCCTGCGCCCATCGGGAATTTGATGAAGGATCTGGATCTCTCGGAAGATCTCCCTGATCATGAGCGTGCGATGACTCCCGGCCTGATTGCCGAGAAAGCTGTCGACGGAATGTTGCGGGGCGACAGGCTGATCATTCCGGGATTCCGGAACCGGGTCCGCTTCTTCCTGAGCCGCCAGCTGGTTTCCTGGTTCAGATCCGGTCCGCCGTCTCTTGACCCGGACCTGCAGCCCTCGGTCTGAACCTGTTCCCGCTCCGTTTTATACACCTCCGTGTTCCCGAACAGATGGACCCCGGAGCTCCTAAAGGATGACCACCTGCACCAGGTAAAGAATATCTTCCGGCTATTCGTATCTCAGGGAATCGGACGGATTCTGGCGGCTTGCTTTCAGGGCATGGAAACCCACTGTGGCAAGGGCGATGACAAATGCAACCAGTCCCGCCACCGGGAAAACCCACCAGGGGATCCCCACCCGGTACGCAAATCCCTCAAGCCAGTTTTTCATGGCCAGCCAGGTGAGCGGCCAGGCGATCAGGTTGGCCAGCAGGACCCATCGGGTGAAGTCGATGGAAAGCATCTTAAGGATATTACCGGTTGTCGCCCCGTTGGTCCTGCGGATCCCGATTTCCTTGGTCCGACGCTCCGCCATGAAAGAGGCCAGTCCGAACAGTCCCAGGCAGGAAATGAAGATGGCTATGGCTGCAAAGATGTACAGAAGGGTGCGGGTCTGCTTTTCATTGTGATAGATCCCCTCATAATGCGCATCCAGAAACGCATAATCAAATGGGATATTCGCAACATACTGGTTCCACTTCTTTTCGAGGATCCCGATCGTTTGTTCGAAATCCGCACCCTTCACCCTGACAGACAGGTACTGGGGAACCGTCCAGTCCAGGTATCCGTGATGCATCAGTCCGTGCGGCCTGATCAGCCTGTGTTTCGATTCGTAAAAATAATCCTTCACCACCCCGATCACCTCCAGGGGCAGGGTTCTGTCACCCCACAGGTAGGTTATTTTACCGATCGGATCCTCATAGCCAAGCAGCTCCACGGCAGTTTCGTTCAGAACGATCTTGCTTGTATCACTACCGAATGCTTCAGAAAAATAGCGGCCCGCCACCAGCTCCATTCCCATGGTTTCCATATAATTTTCATCAGTCAGGTTTACATTGAGACTGAAATTCTCATCCACATCCCGGGCCCCGAATCCCCAGTTGATCAGATTGTTTCCCGGCACATCGTAGGAAGCGGACACATGGCTGATCTCCGGTACCTGCAGCAGCTCTTCCCTGAAAACTGCAAGGTTGTCCCCAAGGTAATATGCATTGTTCACAAAAACTACCTGCTCCTTATCAAATCCCAGTGATTCCTCGGTAAGCAGGTCCATCTGCCGCTGAACGATCAGGGTGCCCCCGATCAGCGAAATGGCCACCGAGAACTGGAACAGGACCAGGATATTCCGGAACCAGCTTTTTGACTGCTTCACCCCTTTGAATCCCAGAGAATCAACCGGTGAAAAACCGCTCATGAAAATGGCGGGGTAGCTTCCAGAAAGCAGTCCCACCAGGATCGCCAGCGCCAGCAGGCCGGGAATGATCAGGAGATTGTCC
>Ga0116197_1000091_pt1 | contig 16888 bp, 10 predicted proteins | sample ZodSprsou2mmetaG_FD_94480 | JGI IMG/M metagenome (GOLD analysis project Ga0116197, IMG submission 94480) | Hot spring sediment microbial communities from Zodletone spring, Oklahoma to study Microbial Dark Matter (Phase II) - Zodletone Spring... ...
ATCATCTGGCGGAGGGTGAGCACGTCCTGCAGGCCGTAGTCCATCCAGGCATCCGCCGGCTGGCCGTCGCGCCCCGCCCGGCCGGTCTCCTGATAGTAGGCCTCGATGCTCTTGGGCAGGTTGAGATGCGCGACGAAGCGCACGTCGGGCTTGTCGATGCCCATGCCAAAGGCGATGGTCGCGACCACGATCACGCCCTCCTCGGCGAGAAAGCGCTCCTGGACCTGGCGGCGGTGCTCGGCGGACAGCCCGGCGTGATACGGCAGGGCGACCAGGCCCTGCGACGTCAGCCACTCGGCGGTCTGCTCGACCTTCTTGCGCGACAGGCAATAGACGATGCCCGCCTCGCCGGCGTGCTCCTCGCGGATAAAGCGCAGCAACCGGTCACGGCTGCCGCCGCTGCCCTGGCTGATGCGGTAGCGGATGTTGGGCCGGTCGAAACCGGAGACAAAGCGCCGGGCATTCGTGAGCCGCAGGCGGTTGACGATCTCCTCGCGGGTCGCCTCGTCGGCCGTGGCCGTCAGGGCGATGCGTGGCACGCTCGGGAAATGGTCGGCCAACTCGCCCAGGCGGATGTACTCCGGGCGGAAGTCGTGACCCCACTGGGAAACGCAGTGCGCCTCGTCGATGGCGATCAGGTTGATCGGCAGGCCCGCCAGCCGCTCGAGCGCGGCCGGGGTCATCAGCCGCTCGGGCGCCAGGTAGAGCAGATCGAGCTCGCCGGCGTGCAACTGGCGGATCACCTCGCGGGACTCCTCGGCGGACAGGCTGGAATTGAGAAAGGCGGCGGCCACTCCCAACTGGCGCAGCGCGGCAACCTGGTCCTGCATCAGGGCGATCAGCGGCGAGACCACGATGGCCGTACCGGGACTCGACAGGGCCGGCACCTGGTAGCACAGCGATTTGCCGCCGCCGGTGGGCATCAGGACCAGGGCGTCGCGTCCCGAGGTGACCGTCTCGATCACCTCGCCTTGCGGCGGACGGAAGTCCTCGTAGCCGAAGACGCTGTTCAGGATTTCGCGGGGGCATTTCGACATGGCGGCTATTGGGCCAGATTCGCCTGATGAAAGGAACCGCCACGACCGACAATGGACGGTCACGATGGTCTGAGCTAGGGTCGCCAGGATGACGACGTGACAGGATGACAGGCGCAGCGACATGGATCTCAACGAAATGGCCACATTCGACCAGGTTTCCCGTTCCACCCGGCAAGAACTCCTGCGCTTCGGCCTGGCGTTGCTGTTCGTTATCGGCGTCGCCCTGTTCACCTGGATCACCCAGGGCCACGTCAGCATGACGATGGTGGTCGCCGCGGTGATCGGCGCCTACATGGCGATGAACATCGGCGCGAACGACGTGGCCAACAACGTCGGCCCGGCGGTGGGCTCGAAGGCCCTGACGCTGGGCGCGGCGATCGCGATCGCCGCGATCTTCGAGGCCGCCGGGGCGCTGATCGCCGGCGGCGAGGTGGTCACGACCATCAAGAAGGGCATCATCGATCCGGCCATGATCCCCGACCCGACCACCTTCGTCTGGCTGATGATGGCGGCCCTGCTGGCCGCGGCGATCTGGCTCAACCTGGCCACGGCACTGGGCGCGCCGGTCTCCACCACGCACTCGATCGTCGGCGGGGTGATGGGCGGCGGGATCGCGGCGGCCGGCTGGGGCATCGCCAACTGGGGCACGGTCGGCCAGATCGCGGCCAGCTGGGTGGTCTCGCCGTTGCTCGGCGGGGCGCTGGCTGCCGGCCTGCTCTACCTGGTCAAACGCAGCATCACCTACCAGGACGATCTGGTGCGCGCCGCGCGCAAGCGTGTGCCCTGGTTCCTGGCTCTGATGGCCTGGGCGTTTGCGACCTATCTGGCCGTCAAGGGTCTGAAAAGGGTCCTCGACATCTCCTTTCTCGGCGCGGCCGCCATCGGCCTGGTGGTTGCCGCGCTGGTGTTCGTCGCCGTCCGCCCGCTGGTCGCTCGCGCCGCCGATCGCATGCAGGAAAACAGCAAGGCCAACGTCAATCGCCTGTTCACCCTGCCCCTGATCTTCGCCGCCGCCCTGCTGAGCTTCGCGCACGGCTCGAACGATGTGGCCAACGCCGTCGGCCCGCTCGCGGCGATCAACGACGCCCTGGTCGGGGGCGGCACCGCTGCCGAGGCGGCCATCCCGCTGTGGGTGATGGCGATCGGCGCCATCGGCCTCGCCGTGGGCCTCGCGCTCTACGGGCCGAAGCTTATCCGCACCGTCGGCCACGAAATCACCGATATCGACCCGATGCGCGCCTACTGCATCGCCCTGGCCGCCACCCTGACCGTCATACTCGCCTCGCAGCTCGGCCTGCCGGTCTCGACCACCCACGTGACCATCGGCGCGGTCTTCGGCGTGGGCTTTCTGCGCGAACACCTCAAGTCGAACTACGACCTACTCGAGCAGCAGGTCCGCGATCTGCACCCGGATAGCGACGACGACGAGGTGATGCAGGAATACCTCGAACGCTTCCGTGCCGCCTCGCTCAGTCAAAAGAAGCGGCTGCTGCAGGAACTCAAGAGCAAGAGCACGCGCCGCGAAGTCCACATCAGCAAGCGCCAGCGCAAGGGCCTGAAGAAGATCTACAAGCGCGAGCTGGTCAAGCGCTCGCTGGTCTTGAAGGTCGCGGCAGCCTGGGTGATCACGGTGCCCGCCGCCGCGCTACTCGCCGCGATGTTCTTCTTCCTGATCCGGGGGATGATGGTCGGCTGATGCCTCGCCGGGCAGGGGCGGAGTCGTACAATCCTCGCCATGACTACCCCCACTCCCCGCGAAGGCGACCTGCGCGCTACGCTCGAGGTCGCCCTGTCGGCCTGGCGCCGGGCCGGCCACCGTCTCCCGATCCTGATCACCGGCTCGCCCGCCTGGGCTCGGGCTACGGCAAGCGCCCTGGTCAATCAGGACACGCTCTGGGTCGGTCCCGACGCCCCGGCCTCGGTGCGCTCGCTGAGCCTGCGCCGCGCCCGCGAGTCGCTGGGCGGGGAATGCGAGCGGGTGGTCGTCAACGCCCTGTCCGGCTTCGACCCCGACGCCCTCGGTGCGGTCGCCGGGCTGCCGCGCGCCGGCGGCTGCCTGATCCTGCTCGTCCCGCCGCTGGCCGACTGGCCCGAACGCGACGACCCGGAGCTCGCGCGGATCACGCCCTACCCGTTCACCCCCGCGGATGCCGGCTCGGCCTACCTCCGCCGGCTCACACGCCTGCTCGACCAATCGCATCCCCTGTGGACGATACGCGAGGGCGAGCCGCGGCCGAGGGTACCGCCGCCTGCCGAGCCGGTCGCCAGCCCCGAGCATGTCGCCGCCCCCTGCCGCACGGCCGACCAGGCCGAGGCGGTCGAAGGGATCCTTCACGTGGCGCGCGGCCGGCCACGCCGCCCACTGGTGCTGCGCTCGCATCGAGGCCGCGGCAAGAGCTCCGCGCTCGGCATCGCCGCGGCCCGCGTGCTGGCCGAAGGCCTCGGCGACGTGCTGGTGACCGCGCCGCGCCGTGAGGCGGTCGAACCACTGTTCGCGCGTGCCGCCGAGATCAGCGGGGCCGAGATCGACAGCGACGGGGCGCTGCGCGTCGGCGCGCATCGGCTGCGTTTCGTCCCACCCGACGTGTTGATCGAGCAATGCCCGCCGGGGCGCCTGCTGCTGATCGACGAGGCGGCCGCCCTGACCGCCGGGCTGCTCGACGACCTGTTCGCCCGCTACCCACGCTGCGTGTTCGCCACCACCGAGCATGGCTACGAGGGCAGTGGTCGTGGCTTTGGGTTGCGCTTTCTGCCGCGTCTAGAATCGCGGGCCATCTCGGTGCATCACCGACAAATGACGACCCCGATCCGCTGGGCACCGCACGATCCGCTCGAAACGTTGATCGACCGCCTGCTGCTTCTCGATGCCGACCCGGCCGACCTGCCGACCGTGCGCGAGGCAATGCCTCCGCGGCGGCTGGACCGCGACGCGCTGGCCGATGACGAGCCCCGGCTGGCCGAGCTGTTCGGCCTGCTGGTCGGCGCCCACTACCGCACCACACCGCGCGACCTGCGCCAGATGCTCGACGCGCCCGGCACCGACCTGTGGGCGATCGAGGTGGCCGGCCGGGTGTTGGCGACCGCGGTGGTACAGGACGAAGGCAATCTTTCCCCGTCGTTGGCCGAGGCGGTATTCGCCGGCGAGCGACGCCTGCACGGTCATCTGCTGCCCCAGACCATGGCCGCCCACGCCGGTCAACCCGACTGGCCGACGCTGGCCGGCCGGCGTATCCAGCGGATCGCCGTCCACCCGGACGCTCGTCGCCGTGGGCTGGGGAAACGACTGGTCGCGGCCATCGCCGAGCAGGCCCGCGCCGACGGGATGGATTTCCTTGGCGTGAGCTTCGGCGCCGCGGACGAACTGGTCGATTTCTGGCAGGCCTGCAATCTCGTCGGCCTGCATCTCGGTCAGCACCGCGACCCGGCCTCCGGCGAGCAGGCCATGGTCATGGTGACGGGGATATCGCCTGCCGGAACACAAGCCGTCGGGCGCGACGCGCGGTGGCTGGTGGCCACGTTGGCCGACCGAGCCGCCGGACCGTTACGGCACACCGATCCCTGCCGGATCACAAGGCTGCTGGCGAGCACGACGGCGTCCGCCCTGCCGACTCTCGATGAGAGCGAATGCCGCCAGATCGAGGCCTGCGCCCAACGTCGGCACCACCTGGATGCCGCACTCGGCCCGTTGCGACGCTGGCTGCCGGTGGCCCTGACGCAGCCGACGGTGATCGAAACCGTCACGCCCGCCAATCGCGCCCTGCTGGTCGGACGCTTCCTGCAGCTTGCCGAGGACTCCAGACTGGCCACCCACTTCGATCTCGCCGGGCGAAGCGCCGCCGAGACCGCCTGCCGAGATGCCTTGGGACAAGTCCTCGCGGCCACAAGAAAGCCTCCGCACGAATCGATAGTGTCGTAAGCGGGCCCGGGCGATTGTCACGGGGGGATCGAAGACATCGCCCCCCGTTCCCGCTACGCTCTGGGGATGGCCCACTGGGAAAGGCCTACTGAGTAAGGCCCACCGACTAAGGCCAACTGGGAAAGGCCGAGGAGGAACGCATGCGCCCGGAAACCATCGCCCTACACGGCGGCTACCAGCCCGACGACCAGCACGCCGTCGCCGTGCCGATCCACCAGACCACGTCCTTCGCCTTCGACGACGCGCAACATGCTGCGGACCTGTTCGATCTCAAGGTCAAGGGCAACATCTACTCGCGGATCATGAATCCCACCTGCGGGGTACTCGAGGAACGCATGACCGCACTCGACGGCGGGGTGGGCGCACTGGCCACGGCGACCGGCATGGCGGCGATCACCTACGCCATCCAGACGGTCGCACAGGCGGGCGACAACATCGTCTCGATCAGCGAACTCTACGGCGGCACCTACAACCTGTTCGCGCACACCTTCCCGCGCCAGGGCATCGAGGTGCGGATGCAGGACAAGGACGACTTCGCCGGCATCGAGGCGGCGATCGACGAGCGCAGCCGGGCGATCTACTGCGAGTCGATCGGCAACCCCTCGGGCAGCATCGCCGACCTCGAGCGGTTGGCCGAGATCGCCCATCGTAACGGCCTGCCCCTGATGGTCGACAACACGGTGGCCACGCCATTTCTGCTCCGGCCGATCGATCACGGCGCCGACATCGTCATCCATTCGGCCACCAAGTACATCGGCGGGCACGGCACCACGCTCGGCGGCGTGATCGTCGATTCCGGCAACTTCGACTGGGCCGCTCATCCCGAGCGATTCTCGCTGCTGATCGAGCCGGACCCCTCCTACCACGGGGTGAGCTACACCCGCGATGTCGGCGCGGCCGCCTTCATCGCGCGGGCGCGGGTCGTCCCGCTGCGCAACACCGGCGCGGCCCTGTCGGCGCAAGCCGCCTGGAACCTCCTGCAGGGGCTGGAGACACTCTCGCTGCGCATGGATCGCATCGGCGAGAACACTCAGGAAATCGCCGAGTTCCTGGACGGCCACCCCCGGGTCGGCTGGGTCCAGTACGCCGGCCTGCCCGACCACAAGGACCATCGACTGGCCCGCAAGTACCTCGACGGGCGGGCCTCGGGCATTCTCAGCTTCGGCGTCAAGGGAGGCCGCGAGGCCGGCGCCCGCTTCTACGACGCCCTGCAACTGATCCTCCGCCTGGTCAACATCGGCGACGCCAAGTCCTGCGCGGCCATTCCCGCCTCGACCACGCATCGGCAGCTAAACGAGTCGGAGTTGCGAGCCGCGGGCGTTCGCGACGACATGGTGCGCCTGTCGATCGGCATCGAACACGTCGACGACCTGATCGAGGACCTGGACCAGGCATTGAAAGCCAGCGCCTGAACCGCGGCCGGGTCATGCCTGGCCCCCGCCGCTTGGCTCGCGCCCCCATCCCCTCGCCGGCATCTCGGCCCCGAGGCTGACAAACCCCCTACACATGTTTGACAATCATTCGCGTTTGCAATTACATTCCCTTCCGCAGACGATTGCGAACGACATTCCCCTACCAGCGGAGCCCCCTCCCTCATGACTCATCGACTCACCCCGATTGTTGCCGCGCTCGGCCTGTGTGGCCTGTTCGGCCAGACGGCCCTGGCGGATCAGTCAGCCGATCGAATGGCCGACCTGAACAAGGTCCTAGTCACCAATGCCGATATCGCCCACGCCGTCTATGCCGATGCCGTCGATACCGCCGAGGATCTTCAGGCGGCCATCGATCGCCTGATCGAGTCGCCGACCCAGGCCAATCTCGATGCCGCTCGGGCCGCCTGGCTGGTCGCCCGCGAGCCCTACGGCCAGTCCGAGGTCTATCGCTTTCGCGGGACACCGATCGACGACGACCCGACCACCAAGGCCGCCGAGGACGGCCCGGAGGGCGCGATCAACGCCTGGCCGCTGGGCGAGGCGCTGATCGACTACGTCGAGACCGGCGGGGACTTCACCCAGGCCGAGGTAGGCGTCACCGAACACCAGACCGGCGTGGACAAGCCGATTCCGCCGCATAACCTGATCGCGGCCACCGACATCCCCATCGAGCCGGCCCTGCTGGACAAGACGGTCACCGCCGAGGACGAACGCGACGTGCTCGCCGGCTATCACGCCGTCGAGTTCCTCCTGTGGGGACAGGACCTCAACGACGAGCGCGGCGTCACTCACCGTGACGATCGCAGCAAGGCAGTCAAGACACACGGTGCGCCCAACATCGCGACCGCCGGCCAGCGGCCGGTAACGGATTTCGACCCGGCCAACTGCTCGAGCGGCAAGGCGGCGGCCGAGGCCGTGATCTGCGAGCGCCGCGGCGCCTACCTGCAGCTGGTCACCGACCGACTGGTCAGTGATCTCGCCTCGGTCCGCGACCAGTGGGCCCCGGAGACGGAAGGCAACTATTACGCCCGTTTCACGCAGCCGGCGGACATCAACGAGGCCCGCCAGCGGTTGCTGGAAATCCTGACCGGCATGGGCACGCTCTCCGAGGGCGAACTGGCCGGCGAGCGCATGCAGATCGCCCTGTCGGTCAACTCGCAGGAAGACGAACATTCCTGCTTTTCCGACAACACCCATCGCGATATCTGGCTCGACGCCGAGGGGATCGCCAACAGCTATCACGGCGAGTACGCCGGCTACGACAGCGACCTCGACGGCAAGGACGATGCCACCGGTCGTGCCGTGAGCGGTTACGGCATCGACGAATACCTCCGCGACCACGGCCACGCCGATGTCGCCGACTCGGTCGACCAGGCCCTCGAGCGCACCGAATCCGGTTACCAGGCGATCGACCGGCTCGCTCGCGAAGGCCAGCCCTTCGACGTGCTGATCGAGGACATCGGGGCTGAGCGGGCCCAGCCGGTCAAGGAGACGATCCTGTCGCTCAATGCCCAGGCCGGCCAGATCGCGACGATCGCCTCCGCACTCGACCTCGGCAGCACCGAGCAGGTGGTCGATCCGGAGGCGTCCGCCTGCGACACCACCAATCCGGTCACCGCGTGCGAATGATCGACGTCGTCGACCGAGCCCTGGGCGAGTGCGCTCGGGCCTCGGTGGCGCAAACCACCCGGTGACGAGCAACCGCTCATCGTTATGCCGAACCCACCCGCCGCTGGCGGGTTTTCTGGCCCTGTGCCTGGCATTTGTCCCGCTATGGGTCGACGCCCAGGGCGCGGCGCCTCCCGTTTCCGACGACGAACGCCGCCCGGCGGGCGCGGCCACGGTGCCGGTCGAGCCCACCCCGTCCTCGACGCGTCCGGCCGCCAACCTCGATGACGAGGCGATCGCGCGCTTTCACGCCGGCAAGGCCCTCGCCCACCAGCCCTGGGTGATCGCGCCCACTGCCACCAAGGCACGCGATGGGCTGGGCCCGCTCTACAACGCGCGCACCTGCCTGACCTGCCACGTCAACGGCGGGCGCGGCGTCGTCCCGGAGGGCGAGACGGGCGCGATGCCCCACGCCATCGTGCTCCTGAGCGTGCCCGGGGACGGGGACGGGGACGGCGACGACGGCCCCACCCCAGAGCCCGTCTACGGCGGACAGGTCCAGACCCGTGGCATCGGGATCGCCGATCGGTTCGGTGGTGGCCGGGCACGTCACGGCGGGCCCGAGTCGCTGGTCGGCGAGGCCTCGATCCGGGTCGACTGGAAACCTTCCCGCTTTACCTATCCCGACGGCGAAACGGTCGACCTGCGCCACCCGCGTCTGGTGCTGGAGAACCTGGGCTACGGCCCGATGGACGCCGAGGTGATGACCAGCCTGCGCAACGCCCCGCCGCTGCACGGCACGGGCCTGTTGAGCCTGATCGCCCCGGCCGATATCGAGGCAGGGGCCGATCCGGACGATCGCGACGGCGACGGCGTCTCCGGCCAGGCCAACCGGGTGATCGACCCGGAGAGCGGCGAGCGGCGTCTCGGCCGGTTCGGCTGGAAGGCCGACCGCGCCAGCCTACGCGAGCAGGTGGGCGCGGCGGTCCACGAGGATCTGGGCCTGAGCAACCCGGTGTTCCCCGGCCCGCCCTGCAGCCCGGCCCAGACCGCCTGCCGGCAGGCCATCGACGGCGCGGAGGACGACGGCCTCGAATTGCCGGCCCATCGCTTCGCCTTGCTGGTCGATTACAATCGGCACATCGGCGTCCCGGCACGACGCAAACCCGATCATCCGGTGGTGCGGCGCGGCGGCGAGCTGTTTCACCAGGTCGGCTGCGCGACTTGTCACACCCCGCGGTTCAAAACCGCCGACGATGCGCGCTTTCCGCGCCTGTCCGGGCAGACGATCTGGCCGTACAGCGACCTGTTGCTCCACGACATGGGCGCGGCGCTGTCCGACGGCCGGCCGTCCTGGGAGGCCGGCCCGCGCGAATGGCGCACCCCGCCGCTCTGGGGCCTGGGGCTCAGCCGGGCGGTCAACGGCAGTCGCGCCCTGCTCCACGACGGTCGCGCCCGCTCGGTCGAGGAAGCCATCCTCTGGCACGGCGGGGAGGCCGAAGCGGCCAAGCGCCGCTTCACGCGATTGACGCCCGAGGATCGCCGGGCCGTGGAGGCCTTCGTGCGCTCGCTGTGAGGCCGGTCCGACCGGCCCGCAGGGGGTTGGCAAAAACAGAGGTACGTTCTCATGCAACGACGACAGTTCATCGCCCTGCTCGCCGCGGCCGGGGTCGCCCCCGGGGCGATCTTCGCCTACCGCCAGGCGGCTGCGGCGGCCGAATGGCAACTCGCCGCTCAGGGAGGCGACGGCCAGTTCGCACTCTCCGGGAGCCACGGCGACACGCTGCGCTCGGTCGCCTCGGGGTTTCGCGGCCACGATCTCGCCCAGCATCCCCGGCGGCGCCAGTCGGTGCTGATGTTCGCCCGCCGTCCAGGCACCGAGTGCATCGAGGCGGACTTCGTCGACTGGCAACCGGTCAAGCGCTTTTCCGCCCCGCCGGGCCACAGCTTTGCCGGGCACGGCTGCTTCAGCCGCGATGGCAGACGGCTGTTCACCAGCGAGATCGTCAATGCCGACGGCCAGGGCCGGGTCGGTATCTACGATGCGGACAGCTACCAACGCCTCGGCGAGATGCCGACCGGCGGCATCGGCCCGCACGATCTCGCCCTGATGCCGGACGGTCGCACGCTCGTTATTGCCAACGGCGGCATCCTGACCGGCTCGCGCACCGACGGCCCCGCCGCCGGCATCGACTTCCCGGTGGCGCCCGGACGGGAGAAACTCAATCTCGACCAGATGGACTCAAGCCTGGTCTACCTCGACATCGACTCGGGCGAGATCACGGAGACGGTGCGCCTGGCCGAGCCCAAGGCGAGCATCCGCCACCTCGACGTCGCCGACGACGGCACGGTCGCCGTCGCCACCCAGTTGCAACGCGAGGCGATGGATCACGACCGACTGGTGCCGCTGGCGGCGATTCACCGGCGCGGCGAGGCCTTCCAGCCATTGGGAGAGCCCGAAGCGGTGATCGCGGCAATGAACGATTATCTGGGCAGCGTCACAATCAGCCAGGTCTCCCGGCTGGTCGGCGTCACAAGCCCGCGCGGCAACCTGGCGGGCTTCTGGCACCTCGACAGCGGCGCGTTCGCCGGTCACTATCGGTTGCAGGATGTCTGCGGCCTGGCCGTGAGCGCCGATCACGAACGCTTCGTGCTGAGCAATTCCTTCGGCGACATGCGCGAGCTCGATGCCCGGACGCTGGCCGAGGACACCGACGCGCGCCGGCGCTTCGAGCAGGCCCACTGGGACAACCACCTGATCACCGTCACCGCATAGACTCAACGCCATGACACACGCCCATCGATCTATTCCCGGTCTGCGACGGCTCGCCACCGCCGCCCTGATCGTCTCCAGCTTGGCCTTGGCCGGCTGCGACAAGCCCGCGCCGACACCCGGCACGCCCGAGGCCCTCAATGCTGCGCTGGAGCGCGCGGTCGACGACGCCATCGTGCCGAGCATCGAGGCCTTTGCCACGCAGGGCCGCGAGCTCGACGACGCGGTCGAGTCGTTCTGCGCCGCCCCCGACGCCGAGGCGCTGGCCGCCGCCCAGACGCAGTGGCGCGAGACCGCGACGCGGTGGAACCGGGCGGTTCTCTACAACTTCGGCCCGCTCAACGGCGACATCTTCGCGCCGAAGATCCACTACATCGAATCCATGCGCCAGCGCGGCATCGATTACACCACCAAGGTGCGTCACGAGATCGATCGGCAACTGACCGCCGAGACACCGCTCGATACCGCGCATTTCCAGGCCCTGCGCCAGAACCAGACCGGCCTGCTGCCGCTGGAGATCCTGCTGTTCGAATCGACAGCAAAGGGACATCCACAGGCCGCGAGCGCCATCCTGTCCGATTTCCGCGACCACCCGCGCAAGTGCGACTACCTTGCCGGCATAAGCGACCGACTCCGCGCGGACGCCGCCTACGTCGCATCCGGCTGGACCGAGGCGTTCAAGGACAGCGGCGAACCCTATCGCGACCGCTTTCTGGCCGGGAATCTCGACCGCGGGGCGACACCGCTGGCCGTGCTGTTCACCAGCGTTCAGGGCCACTTGGACTACCTGGAGCGTCGCAAGCTCGACGGCACGCTCGACGCGCGACTCGCCGATCACTTCTACGCGAACGTGACTGCGACACTCGATGAACTCGGCCGGCTGGTAGAAGGCGAGCACGGCTTTCTCGCCGAGGCCGAGGCCCGCGGCCACGGCGATATCGCGCTAGCCGTCCGCCAGATGCTGGATGCCGCGCGCCAGTCGGCGGAAGACCGCGATCGCGCGGCGCTGACGCGTCAGGTGGAGACCTTGTGGAAGCTCTTTCGGGAGAAGCTGCCCGGCGCGCTGGGCGTGGACCTCGGCATCAACTTCAGCGACGGTGACTGAGCAAGCCGGGGTAATGCGGGTTGATGCGGGTTGATGCGGGGGCGCGCCTCGGGCGACCGGGCGACCGGGAGATTACTGGTCGCAGCCCAGCGTGTCCTCGGGCAACTGGTCCTCGTAGCGCCGATCGGTGAGCGTGCGCAGGAAACAGACCATCGCCTCGACCTGGTAGTCGCTCATCGGGTCGCCGACGGCGAGCAGATCGTCAGCAACGGTCGCCGGCACCTCCGGTTCGCGCCACGGCTCGCCGGTCTCCGGGTTGACGGTCCGCTCGTCGTTGACGAAATGGTCGTAGAACTCGATCACCGTCTCGAGGTCGCGGAACACGCCGTTGTGCATGTAGGGCCCGGTGACCGCCACGTTGCGTAACGTCGGCACCTTGAACTTGCCGCGGGCGCCGGGATCGTCGATCGCCGGGTGGCCGTAGAGCCCGGGATCGGGCTCGGCGCGGTCGAGCGCCGGATTGGCGGGCACGCCGATGTTGTGGAATTCGTAGCCGGTGAACGGCTCCTCGAACTTCTTGATCGGATCGCCGTTGCCATGCAGCTGATGGCAGATCGCGCAGTTGGCGAACTGCGAGAAGAACAGCGACTTGCCCGTGCTCTCCTTGAAGCTCAATGTCGCCTCGCCCGCCAGCGCCCGGTCGTACTTGGAATCGAAGGTCGCGAACCGGTCCGTGCGCTCGAACGCGGCGATGCTTTCGGTCATGGCTCGATAGCCGGACTCGGCCGAGCGGAGGACGTCCTCGCCGAACAGCGCCTTGAACGAGGCGACGTAAGCCGCGTTTTCCTCGAGGCGCTCGACCACCGCTGCCTTGTCGGGCAGGTTCATCTCGTCGGGATTGATCGGTGGCCCGCCGGCCTGCTCGGCGAGCGTCGCCGCCCGACCATCCAGGAATTGCCCGCCCAACGGCCCGTGATAACGCTGGTGGCTCTTCTGCTTGTTCACGCGCTTGCGTTCCCCGTCCGGCTGGAAGGCCGGCGTCAGGGCCGCGTAGGTGAGCGTCGGCGCGTTGCGCTCGCCCAGGGTGTGACCGTCGTCGCCCAGCGAGACCGGACGGACCCGCCCATCTTCGTCGCGGCGCCCATCGACAAACCCCTTGCCCGGCTCGTGGCAGGTCGCGCAGGACTGCGTGCGGTCGCGGGAGAGGATCGGGTCGTGGAACAACGCCTGTCCCAGTTCGGCCTTGGTCGAGAAGACAGCACGGCCCGCCGACTCATCACCCGCCGCCGTGGCCGGCACGAGGGCGAGCGACGCCAACGACACGATCAAGATCGGGACGGGATGGGTGAAAGCGAGGATGTTCATAGCCATCAAAGTGTACTACCCGCTGCAACGATTCGTGTGGCCGGCAGACCTTCCCTAGGGAGACTCTGCACGAATCGATGGTGCCTCTGGCTCGCGGGTTTGTTCGCTTTTCTGGCGCCGGCTCGAAGACGGGGGCCCAAGGTAATAAGTCGGGCCCGTCGAGAGACGGCTTTGCGGCTTGCGGGCAAACCCGCGAGCCCCGTCCGGGCGGGCCGCCCAGGGGCTATCTGCAAGGGCCCATCTGCAGCGTTGCCGCGTGTGCGAATGGCGACGGCCATTCACCGCGCACCGCGCCTTGCATCTGGACCCTTGGCGGTCCCGCTTCAGACACTATCGATTCGTGCAGAGTCTCCCTAGGGTTTCGTATCCCGGTGAAACGACGAAAACCACCCCGATCACCCCGGGATGGTCTGGATGGCCAGTTGCCGGGGTGACGGCGACGTGGTGTCGCGGAGACAACGGGTCCGTGGCAGATCAGAACGCCACGGCCAGCTGCGTCAGGAATGTCCCGGCGGACTCGCCGGTACCGCCGTCGGCGACGTCGTAGTCCTCGTCGTGGGCGTACTCGAAACTGAGCGCGGTGGAGGGGAAGATCTCGACCGACAAGGCGGCGAGGACACGACGCTGCGGCAGACCCAGCGCGATCGACTCCTCCGTGCCCTGGTAACCGATGGCCGCGCTGGCCGGCTTGCCCATCAGGTCAAAGCCGTAGCTCGCCTCGAGGTTCCAGGCGGTCGGTTGGGCACCGCCACCGTTGAAGGCCAGCTCACCGGCATCGAACGAATCGATGGCCGCCAGGTATTCACCCACCAGCGTCACGTCGCCGAGGCCCAGCAGGGCGCTGGTCGTCCAGGCACCCACCTCGTCGATGTCCGATCCACCGGTGTTGCCGTAGACGGTCTCCTCGATGCCATCCGACTCGCCCAGGCTGTTGAGGTAACCGGCGGACAGGGCCAGGTCGGCGGCACCGACTGTGCCGGCGTAGCCGGCCGTCGCCCCAAAGTTGTCGATCTGATTCTCGTCTTCGAGATCACCGTTGAAGGCGTAGACCTCGGCGGCCAGGCCGCCCTGCCCGACACCGGCAGAGATTGCGGTTTCGCGGGTCTCGCCCAACTCGAGGGTAAGCGGGTCGGAGACCATGGCGGTCTCGTAGACGCCGAACGGCACGTAGAACTGACCGGCGCGCAGCGACCAGAGGCTGTCCTCGGCGCCCAGCATCACGCTCGCGGTATCGACTTCGAGCGGCGTGTCGTTCTCTTCGTAGAGCGTGGAGATCTCGGCGCGGACCCACTCGTTGATTGCCGCCTCGAGGCTCAGCGCCCCCGTCGCCAGAACGATGTCGCTCTCGTCGCTACCGGTGTACGGGCTGCTCTGGTAGGCCTCGACCTCGACCACACCGCCGAAATCGATGGCCGGGTAGCTTTCGGCTTGGTTGTCGGCGGTGGCAGCCTGGCTTGCCAGGCCGAGGGAGACGGCAGCCGCCAGCAGCGTCGGTTGGGCGAATCGGTTCATGAGATCTCCTTGCATTGTTTTTTTACCCGTTCGATGGGGTGCGGATGTCGAGCGCTTGGCGGTGTGGCGGCTGGACCAGGGCGCGGCTCGATCGATCCGTCGCTATCTTAATGCGAATCGTTTTTATTGCAAGTCGAAATACAATTTCTTTTGGTATTCATTCGGAGGGATGGAAAAAGACTCAAAAAGACCCGAGGGGAGTGGCCTTAGAAAAGTCAGGCACGGGCGTGCCCCGCGGGGCTGGGCGAGTGACCCGCATCGGGTCCTCGTGACTCGACACCAAGCCACCGGCACGCCAACCGCGCCTGATCGCCCGGGTCGGTCAGGCGTCGGCGGGCGCCCCGCTGCGTTGGCGATGCGGGGCGTAAAGGGCGGCGATGCCTAGCACCAGGCCGGAGACGGTGGCGATCATGCCGGCGGCGCTGACGGCGTCCTCCGCGCCCAGCCACAGTGGGCCGTAGCCGGCGAGGACGTAGCCGACCACCGCGGAGAAGACCGCGAAGGCGATCGACCAGAGCACCTGGTGCTCGAGGCGGTTGGTCATCAGGCGCGCCGCGGCCGGCGGACAGATGAACATGGCGATCACGATGATCGATCCCACCGCGTCGAAAGCGGCCACGGCGGCAATCGCGGCCATGATCACCAACCCGAAACCGATCAGGTTGGTCCGCATGCCCAGCACCCGGGCGAAGCCCTCGTCGAAGGTGGATATCTTCAACGGTCGCCAGAAGATCACGGTGAACGCGAGCATCAGGATCGCGACTACCGCTATGCGCGGCAATTCCGGCGGCAGCCCGGCCAGCGCGACCGGATCGAGCAGCGAGCCCCAGCCGCGCGCCTCGACCCAGATCAGGCTCTCGAGGTTGCCGTAAAGCGCATGCTGCACATCGAGATGCACCGAGGAGGTGTCCGACTGCTCGAGCAAGAGCACGCCGAAGGCAAACATCGAGGTAAAGGCCACACCCATCGCCGCGCCCGGCTCGATCCCGCCAAGCCGGCGGATCAGTTCGATCAGCGCGACCGCCACCACGGCAGCCCCCGCCGCCCCGGCCATCATCGCCCAGGAATTGACCGTCCCGCTCAACAGGAACCCCACCACGATGCCCGGCAGCACCACGTGACTGATGGCATCGCCGATCAGCGCCTGGCGGCGCAGCACGAGGAAATTGCCCGGCAGGGCGCAGGCCACTGCCGCCAGCACGCCGATCAGGATCGGCGTCAACGACAGCATCACGAACTCGCCGCCCATCACGAGGCAACCTCCTTGCATTCGGTTCGTTCAGTCAGTTGACGGTCGATCTCGGCGATCTCGTCGACCGTCAGCAGCGACTCGAGCGGCCGCAGGCCATCGAAACGGGAGACGACCGATTCGTGGGCGTGCATGCGGCGCGCGACTGCCCAGCGATCCTCGTCACGACAGGCCTGGTCGGCCTGGCGACGACCTTCCTCGGTGGGTACACCATCGCCCCGCACAAAGCCGGCCCGCAGCAGGAGCGCAATCGTGAAGTGTTCGTAGATGGGCACGTCCTGGGCGATGGCCAGCAACCCCTGGCGCAGGTGGATACGGCGCTGCTGGCGGCGGTGACGCAACCAGACGGAAAACACGCCACGGACCGGCGAGAACAACAGGGAGATCACGAACAGGGCGAAGGCGACCAGCACGATGATCGGCCCGGTGGGCAACGCCGGCGCGACCGCCGACAGCGCGGCACCCAGGTAGCCCGCCGCCCCACCGATCGCCGACGAGATGAGCAGCACATGGTCGACCCGATCGCTCCAGAATCGGGCGGCGACCGGCGGGATGATCAGCAACGCGACGATCAGGATCAGGCCGACGATCTTCAGCCCGATGATGGTCACCGCCAGCACCAGCCCGGTGATCGCCAGATCGACGTAACGCACCCGGATGCCCGAGGCCGACGCGAAACCGCTGTCGAAGGCGACCAGCGTCATCGGCCGGCGCAGCGCCCAGACCGCCGCGATCGCGAGCAGCCCCGCCGTGGCGATCAGCACCGCGTCGCGGTACAGCATGCCGGCGGTCATCCCGAGCAGGAAGTCACTCAGCCCGGCCGGGCGACCGATCGACACCGTCTGGATCACCGTCAGCAGCACCACGCCGAAGCCGAAGAAGACCGACAACACGGCCCCGATCGCCGCGTCTTCGTACAGGCGGGTCCGACGCGTGAGCCAGAGCATGAA